>QFCH01002720.1_pt1 | contig 158437 bp, 152 predicted proteins | sample 5346071 | NCBI WGS metagenome assembly QFCH01 (sample SAMN09062255, study PRJNA434731) | Human gut metagenome, whole genome shotgun sequencing project. | isolation source: stool timepoint B chromium assembly | host: Homo sapiens | collected 2015
CCCCGCAAGCGTCCTTTCTCGTCGCGCTCCCTTGAACGGACGATATACCCGGCGCGTTCAAGTTCCTTAATGGCTTCGCGGATAGCGTCTATCTTCTCCCGGTTGATAAGGGATAAGCCTTTCAAGGTGTAGTCCCAATCTTCGGGGAGTGACAGCATTTGCGACAACAGCCCCTTTGCCTTTAGGGAAAGCTCCTTGTTGCGTAGGTGGTGGTTGCTCATTACGGTATAGCCCTTGTTTCGTTCCACTCTGAAAACTGCCATAGTTCATAGCTCCTTTGCTTTGGATTTGTTACGCAGTAGAAGCGCGGTTTCGGGGGATAAGGTATAAATCCCTTTCCGCGCCAGATACGCGCCCGGAAAACCGCTTGTAGCAAGGCTTTTTCTGCCCCTACTGCGTAACAAAGGGCATGAAAAAAGCGGCGTTCCTGTTCTCCCATGTAGAGAGTAAGAAACGCCGCTTCTGCGTCGTATTCAGTTTTTAGTACAATACCCTGCTTGTCCGTCGCTCGAAAAACCTTGATTTTCCAGTGTTTTCAAAAGTATCGTTATCTAACGTCAGCTTTCCAAAGACCAAGTTTCCAGAATATGATAAAAGACATTGAAAGCGGTCTGATAAACTGCGTGATTACGAAAGATTTATCCCGTCTGGGGAGAAACTATCTTGATTGTGGGTTATATCTGGAAGTTTTCTTCCCAGAGCATAACGTGAGGTATATAGCGGTCAATGACGGCGTAGATACCTTGAATAAATCTGCTATGGACATCACGCCTTTCCGCAACATTTTAAACGAAATGTATGCCGCTGACATATCTGTTAAGATAAAATCGGCATATCGGGCGAGGTTTCAACAGGGGAAATTCATGGGAACTACCGCCCCTTATGGCTATATCAAAGACCCTGCCGACCACAACCATCTGCTGATAGATGATAAAGTGGCACATGTTGTAAAAGAGATATTCGACCTTGCATTAAAAGGGAATGGAGTTGCCAAAATTTGCAGACATCTTAATAAACAGCATATCCTACGCCCTGCCGCTTATGCGGCGGAGCGTGGCGAAACAGGCTTTGAACGTCATTTTGAGGGGAACGAGGACAAACGCTATATTTGGAGTGGGAACAGCGTGAGGAGCATTTTAAGAAGCCCGATATATGCGGGAAATCTTGTAGGCTACAAACGGATTGCCGCCAATATGAAAAGCAAGAAACGCCCCTCTAAGCTGCCCGAAGAATGGGAAGTGATACCCAATACCCATGAGGGAATAGTCACGCAGGAGGAATTTGATATTGTCCAACAGCTTATTACAAGTCGTAGGCTTCCACAGAACAAGGGAGGATTTGTAAATATTTTTGCAGGCGTTATCAAGTGTGTGGACTGCGGATGTGCTCTGCGGGCAATGAACGTACACAGGAGGAAACGCCCAGAGATTATCGACTGTGTACAGTATTCATGTAATAATTATGCAAGAAACGGAAGAAGCGAGTGTAGTGCCCACAATATAGAAGCAAGGGATTTATTCAATGCCGTTCTTGCCGACATCAACTGTTTTGCGGATATGGCAGTGAATGATGAAAAGGCGGTCAGGGCCATAGAAAAGCGGCTCACGGAAACAGACCAGAGCAGGGCGAAAGCATTAGAGAAAGAACGTAAGAAGCTGAACAAACGCCTTGCGGAACTGGACAGGCTGTTTTCCTCTCTCTACGAGGATAAGGTCATGGAGCGTATTACCGAGCGGAATTTTGAGATGATGTCGGGGAAATACCAGAAAGAGCAGCTTGAAATTGAAGCAAGGCTGAAAGAGGTGACGGAAACTCTTAATGAAAGCTACGAGAAATCACGGGGAATCCGTGACTTCCTCGCCCTTATCCGAAATTATCAAGGCTTAAAAGAACTGGATGCAACAGTTATAAACGCACTCATAGACAAGATACTTGTTTCGGAGCGTGAGAAGATGGCAGACGGAACAGTGAAGCAGGAAATCAAGATTTACTATAAATTCATCGGCTTTGTCGATGAATTACATATCATACCTACAAAACGGTGGGCAGCAATGCCCGCTAAAAATTGTACGGTGTGCGGCGTTGAATATGTCCCGGGCTCTGGTGCATCAAGGTATTGTCCTGCTTGTGCCAAGAAGATACGGAGGGAGAAATCAAACGAGAGCAAACGCAGGAGCAGAGAACAGAAAAGGATAGCATGTATGAACTGTCCGCAAAAAATGACCGACTGAAAAAGAACTGCTGACCGGGTCCAGGTTCAACAGCAACCTGGGCTGGGGCCCTGAATTCAAGCTATGGCATGACCGGTATATCAATCCACAGGCCAGACCCCTGGTAACCGCCTCCAGCATCTCCATACTGACCGGATTCCTGGAAGGCAGGGATTACTGGACCATCATGCCGGCCACAACCGCCAACGGCCTGAAGGCCCACTATCCCATTACCGTCCTGCCGCTGTCCCCTGCCCCGCCGGGACGCACCCTCTATATGCTCACCCATGAATCCCCGTCCTGCCTGTCAGCCAAGAACACGGATATCTTTTCCCGGTATCTCAGGGATTATCTGAACATACACTGTCCGCAGGGGTGTCTGATGGAATAAGCGGCGATGGAATAAGACCTCTTCCCGATATTGCCGCGGCATTTAATATGGGTTATAATAGCAGTACAGATCATGGCAGCCGTGAACCACAGTCAGCGCCAGAAGCAAAGGAGGATTCCCAAATGGTCACAATTAATCAAGACGCCTGTACCGGCTGCGGCCGCTGTATCAAAGACTGTATTGCAGGCACCATCTCCCTTCAGGATCATAAAGCCCGGTCAGCAGGAAGCTGTCTTCTCTGCGGCCACTGCGTGGCTGTCTGTCCAACCGGCGCAGTCTCCATCCCGGAGTATGACATGGAGGACGTGGAGGAATTAGCCCCGGAAGAAGCCGCGCTGGAAACCGGACGCCTGTTAAAGGCAATCAAATCCCGCCGGAGTATACGCAGCTATAAACAGATGCCCGTGTCCAGAAGCTATATGGAACTGCTGTTACAGGCCGGCCGGTATACGGCCACTGCCAGGAATACACAGGGATGCCGTTTTATTTTTGTGCAGGAAGGGCTTGGTCTGTTCAAGTCCATGATATGGGAAGGAATCGGACGGATCCTCAACAGTCCGGACCCCGGCCCGGCAGAACCCTACCGGAATTTTTACAATGCCCGTCAGGCCGACCCCCAGGATGATTATCTTTTCCGCAACGCACCATGCGTCCTTTTCATAGCTGCCCCCAGCGCCATTGACGCCGGGCTGGCCGCCCAGAACATGGAGCTTACCGGAACCTCCCTGGGCCTTGGCTTCCTTTATAACGGTTACCTGCGAAGGGCCGCGCAGATGATTCCCGAAGCCAGGGAATGGCTGGAAACCGGCGGCAAGCCCTTAGAAGCCTGCGCCCTGCTTGGATTTCCCGATGTTACATACAAAAGGACTGCCCCCAGACGGGCTGCGGACGTTGTCTTCCACTAGAGCGTGTTTGAAAATTGCCTTCCGTTGGCTGTGCGTCCCACTTTGTGGGAGATTTGGTCCCGATGATGGAGGCGTAGCAGGGCTACGCTGACTGAATCGGGGCCAAATATACCGCGAAGTGGGGCGTGCAGACGGCGGGAATGAATTTTCAAACAGGCTCTAGTGAACAGCTGTTTCGGGATATCTGATTCCTGCCAGATGATATCCAGCCCAAGCCAGATGATACCCAGCCCAAGCCAGATGATACTCATTTCCAGCCAGATGATACCCATTTCCAACCATACGATTCTCCGGGGGACGCCATGAAATTTGACATCTACAAATTAGCCGATAAATACAAACTGACGGAAACCGAGGTGCAGGTGCTGCGCTACATCCTGGATAACCATGAACAGTCCATGAACATGGCTGTCCGGGACGTTGCCAACTTAAACTATACCTCTGCCGCCACGGTCATCAAGCTATCCAAGAAAATGGGATATACCGGTTATATCGACATGGTATACCGTCTTAATTTCATGATTAAGAACCGGCAGATGGACCAAAACCACACCTCGGACCTGACCAGTTTCATGAACAATATACCCAGCGATTGTCTGGAACATTTCATTGAACAGATCCGGGTCCACAGAAACCACCTGATTCTTGTCTCTGCCACCGGCTTCTCCACCCCCCTGGCCGAATATATTGAACGCAAGCTGCTGGTAACCGGATTCCGGTGCATTAAAACCAATGCCTACGAAGTCTACGACAGCAACAAACTGGGGGCTTCCCTTATGATTGCCGTGTCCAGAAGCGGCGAGACCGACACCATTGTACGGGTGGCTGATTCTGCCCATGAAAACCAGATGGATATCATCTCCTTCACAGGAGAACAGATGAACCATATTGCCGGCATTTCCACGGTCAACATCCCAATCCTGGATGATAAGGCGCTGGATGACCGGAACCTCCAGGCCAACTACTTTTATGCACGGGTCATCATCGTATTTGAGCATCTGATGGACCGGGCGCTGGAGCAGCTGGAGAAACCGGAGAAACTAGATAAACTGGAGAAACCGGAAAACGGATGACAAACCATACGATATCATATCCATACAACATCTTATCCGTACAATATCTTATCCATACAATATCTTATCCATCACAGGAACTGCCTGCAGGGATGACCGGATTTCCCTGCAGGCAGTTTTTTCGTGCTTATTCCGTGTTCCCTTATCCCCGGTTGATGGTCCATGACCCCATTGGGCGTATTTGAAAATCCATTCCTGTAAACCTGTTTACATCTTGGTCAACCTGTTGACAAGTGCCTTGAATCTATTCCCTTTTCTGTGCAGTTATGATAAATTATGTCCACAAGGTAATTACCAGGAAAACACACAATGTTTTGAGGAGGATAAATTAATGAAAGACAAAGTAGTGGGCGGGATGCAGAACTTCTCCAAAGCCATGATCGGACCGGTCCTGTTTCTCCCTGTAGTGGGAATGCTGATTGCATTAACCGCAATCGCCACCAACACGGCAATCGTCACAGACGGCGGCTTCATATGGACAGCCGGTAAATTTTTCAATGGAATGCTGAATCCCATCATGGGAAACTTAAGCATCCTGTTCTGCGTAGGTATTGCAATGGGCATGTCCAAAAAAAAGAAAGCAGACGCTGCCTTCGTTGCCCTGATGTGCTACATCCTGTTCTTAGGTGCTAACAGCAGATGGCTGGAGCTGTCCAGTAAACTGGTGGAAGGCGCAACAGCAGGCGACCTTTACGGTACCGGCCAGACCATCCAGCTGGGCTTCCATGTGACGGATATGGGCGTGTTCCTGGGAATGATCATCGGCGTACTCACTGCCTGGGTACATAACAGACACTGCGACACGGAATTCAAAGGCGGATTTGCCCCTTACGGCAACAGCAAGCTGGTCTTCATCCTGATGATTCCGGTAACCGCAGTCCTAAGCATTGGCGTGACCTATGTATGGCCAACGGTTGCAAACGGAATTTCCGCCCTTACCGGGTTCATGAGTACCGCAGGCGCCCTGGGAGTCTTTGTATACGGTTTCCTTAACCGCTTCCTGATTCCTACCGGCCTCCATCATTTAATCTGGTCCCCGTTCCTGTATTCAGCGGTGGGCGGCCAGTCCATTATCAACAATGAAAATGTCATCGGCGCAAAACCCATTTTCCTGGCGCTTTTAAGTGACCAGTCCGGCGCCATGATGCCTGACACCTGCCGTTTCCTGACCTATGGCCTGGTTAAGACCTTTGGCGTGATCGGCGTGGCCCTGGCATTCTATGTGACTGCCAAAAAGGTGAAAAAAGCCAACTTAAAAGCGCAGCTTATCCCATCCACCCTGACCGCTGTCATTGCCGGCATCACGGAACCGCTGGAGTTCACCTTCATTTTCGCTGCTCCCGTGCTTTGGCTTGTGTACTCCATCCTGGACGGATTCTTCCAGATGGTTACCTACATTGTGGGGGTCCGCGTCTGCGCCACCAACGGCATCCTGGACTTCCTGGTGCTGAACCTCCCGGCAGGCCCGGGGAGGACCATGTGGCCCATGTACATTGTCATCGGCCTTGTGGAAATCCTGGTCATGTTCGTGGTATTTAAGTTCATGATTGAAAAGCTGAACCTGAAAACACCCGGACGTGAAGATGATGACTCCGAACAGGCCATTGACCTGAACGCCAATGCCTCAGTGGTCAAGAAGGAACTGAAAGCAAAACAGTCAGGCAGTGCCTCAGGCTCCCCTGACCCGGCAGACCCCCTTGCAGCAGGCCGCATCATTGTCAATGCACTGGGCGGCAAAGACAATATACTGTCCCTTGAAAACTGCTTCTCCAGACTGCGGGTGGAGGTAAAGGACATCCAGCTCATTGATGAGCCTACCCTTAAGGCCACGGGCGCTGCCGGAATCATGAAAAAAGGCAATGCGGTCCAGGTGGTATACGGGCTCAGTGTAAACAAGATGCGCACCATGGTGGATGACGCGTTGGAACAGATGTAGCAATTTAAAGCAGAAGAAATGGTTTGGCAGCAGGAACATGTATGGGAAAAATGGGTTAGCTGCAGGAACATGTATGGAAAAATGGATTAGCCGCAGGAACATATAAGGAAAATACATGCGGCGTCAGAAACATATCTCAAAAATCAGGAGGAAACACCATGAACAAAACATTTAAACTAGTCATTGTAGGCGGCGGCAGCACCTATACCCCGGGCATTGTCAAAAGCCTGCTGGACAAAAAGGATTCATTTAAGCTCTCTGAGCTGAGACTGTATGATAACCTGAAGGAACGCCAGGACAAGGTGGGCGTCCTGGTACAGAAAGTAATTGAAATGTTTGACCCGGACCTTAAGCTGGTCCTGACAACGGATCCAAAGGAAGCATTTGAGGACGCGGACTTCATCTTTGCCCAGATGCGCGTAGGGCTGTACCACATGAGGGAACTGGATGAGAAAATCCCGTTAAAATACGATGTGGTTGGCCAGGAAACCTGCGGTCCGGGCGGGCTTGCCTATGGACTGCGCACCATTTACCCCATGGTGGATATCATTGATTACTGTGAGCAGTATGCCAGCAGAAATTACTGGATTGTCAACTACTCCAACCCAGCCGCCATTGTGGCAAAGGCAATGCACAGGCTGCGCCCCAATGCCCGTATCCTGAACATCTGCGATATGCCGGTTGCCATCATGAGGAACATGGCTAACATCCTTGACTGTGACCGCCATGATATTGTTCCTGATTACTTTGGACTTAACCATTTTGGCTGGTTTACTAAAATCCGTGTGGGGGATGTGGACCGCACCGAGGAATTAAAGGCATACGTAAAGGAACACGGCTATATGCCTCCGGACGAAAGAAGCGAGGTCCGGCACAACGATGCATCCTGGAAGCACACATTCGACAATGCCAAGAACCTGCTGCGCATGTTCCCGGACTATCTGCCCAACACCTATATGCAGTACTATCTGCTGGGAGACCAGATTGTAAAGGATTCCGACAAGAACCATACCAGGGCCAATGAGGTCATGGAAGGCAGGGAAAAACGGATTTTCCAGGCCGTGGACACATACATGGAAACCGGAGAAATTGATATGGCCCCCTTCTTCACCGGTGTACACGGCGAATTCATTGTGGAAGTTGCCATGAGCCTTGCATTCAACCTTAGGAAACGCCACCTTGTCATGGTCATGAACAACGGAGCCATCAGGAACCTTCCGGATGACGCCATGGTGGAAATCCCCTGCTACATCACCAGCGAAGGCCCGGAACCCACCCGCGTGGGCGAAATCCCCACCTTCTTCAAGGGCATGATAGAACAGCAGGAAGCCTGCGAAAAGCTGATTGTGGAAGCTGCCGTGGAAGGCTCCTACGAAAAGGCGCTGATGGCTTTTACCCTGAATAAGACCATTCCTTCTGCCGCTGTTGCAAAGCAGATCCTGGATGAAATGATAGAGGCCAATAAGGAGTATTGGCCGGAACTGAAATAAGTATTGGAGGAGGCTGCGGCATTACATACCGCAGCCTTTCCTCATCTCCTGTGCCAGCTCCTCCCCATACTCCCGGGCAAGCTGGATAAAATAGCGGGATGCTTCGCTTAAATGGGTATTTTTGCGGTAAGCGATATAGGTGGTCCAGCTAAGGGAAGGTGAGAGCCTGAACCAGGCCAGCCCACTCCTGTCAGGGCTGCACAGCGCCCTTGAATGGGGAAGTATGGTGCAGCACAGACCGGTGGTGGCCAGTTTAATCAGGGCATGGTTCATACCTGTTTCTATTAAGATTTTCGGCTTAAACCCGGCGGCCTTAAATGCAGGGTCTATGATACCGCGCATGGTGGAATTGGGAAACATCAACGCGAATGTATCATTACTGAACCGTTTTAAGTCAATAAAAGGCAGGGGGCTGTCAGGAGCCGCTCCCAAACCCGCATACGGATGCCCCAACGGTATGCCCAACAACATGTCTTCCTCATACAATGGAATGTATTCCAGGTTTACCTTATCCTGCTCACCTAGCATGACCAGGCCAAAATCCAAATGTCCGGCTCCGATAAGACTGTGCTGCTGTGCCACATACCTTTCCTGCAGGTGGAAGTTAATGCCTGGAAAACGCCGGTTAAATTTAGGGAACACAAACGTAAAGAGATCAATACCGTGTTCAAGGGTCAGCCCCAGGGTGATTTCCCCCACCGTATTATTCTTCATATCTGAAAGGATATTATAGGTATTCTTTTTAATGTTCATGATTTCCCTTGCATTCTCCACATACACTTTTCCAGCCGCAGTCATCTGCAGATGGTGCTTATCCCTGTAAAACAGCTGAATCCCCAGTTCCTGCTCCAATTTAATCAGCTGCTGGTTCAGCCCGGACTGCGTGATGAAAAGGGATTCGGCTGCTTTAGTTATATTTCCTTGGTCAGCAATGGCTACAATGTATTCCAACTGCCTTAATTCCATAAATCCTCCTCGTATTTTTACTTATAACCGATATCATTATTCTTAAGTTCACTTCTTACTATATTGCCATTATAATAAAATTGCACTTAAAAGTCAGTACAAATTCATGAAAATGTACAAATAAAACAAAAAGGAGTATATTATGGTAGGTATTGTGGGGTTAATCTGTGCTGTGGTGGCTGTTATTTTCCTGATTTGGAAAAACTGGCATATGGCCATCGTATCTTTAATCGGCGCACTCATTGTAATTGCATTTAATGGTATGGATCCTGTCTCAGCCATAACAGATAATTTCATGACAGGTATGAGCGGTTTTGCAGGCAGTTGGTTTTTATTGTTTATGCTTGGCTCAATCTTTGGTAAAATAATGGGGGAGAGCGGCGCATCTGTCGGCATCGCCAACAGCCTCTTAAAGCTCTTGGGTGAAAAGTCCGTTGTGTTGGTGGTCATGATTACCGGCCTGGTATTATCCTATGGCGGTATCGGTACATTCATCATTGCGTTTTCGGTTTATCCCATTGCAGTTGCCCTGTTCCAAAAAGCGGATATTCCAAAGAAACTGATTGTGGCAACCATCATGGTATGTCCTGTAACCGTATGTATGGCCATGCTTCCCGGTTCCCCTTCCACCCAGAATCTGCTGCCCACTACTTATTTTAACACAACGGCTTACGCAGGAGCCAGGATTGGTATTATCTGTTCCGTTCTGATGTTCCTTGGGGCCTACCTGTATCTGAACTGGCAGATTAAGGCCGCCAGGGCAAACGGAGAGCACTTCGCGGCAAGTCCCGGGGAAGACATCATGGATCTGCAGTCAGTGGAAATGGGAAAAACACCCCAAATATGGCAGTGTTACGTTCCCATTGCAGTGCTTCTTGCAGCCATGTTCGGGTTCCAGAAGCTGACCGCCATGCCTTCCACCTATGCCGTGGCCTGCGCCATGACCCTGGCCATTCTGATTGGATGTATTTTGTTCCGGGATAAACTGGACATCCGGTCTGCTGTCAATGACGGGGCGGCAGGCGGACTGGGAGCGCTGATTGCAACGTCCTCCATCATGGGTTTTGGCAGCGTGGTTTCTGCATCTCCGGCTTATGGGATTGTTACGGATGCCCTGGTCAACATGAACATAGGGCCTCTGGCAACCGCCCTTATTTCCATTAATGTGATTGCCGCCATCACCGGTTCATCGGCAGGCGGATTAAACATCTTCCTATCCAGCATGGGGGGATACCTGGCCTCCACCGGGCTGAACACGGCCATGCTGCACCGGGTGGTGTGCATTGCATCCTCAGGCTTTGACGCCATGCCCCATGCCTCCGGTATGGTGGTCTGTAACCAGATTGCAAAAACTTCCCAGAGGGATACATATAAGCATGTGTTCATCACCTGTGCAATCATGCCGTTCTGCTGCGCCATACTGGCCTGCATCATCGGCACTATGGGAATCATTTAGAGGTATAATATGAAAGCTGATTTTATAATTCGCGGCGGGCGGGTCATGGATCCGTATACAGGCGCAGATGAGATTAAGGATATTGTGGTCCGTAATACCAGAATCGCGGACCCGGAAGGGGAATATGTGGAATGCGGACATATCATCCATGCCGACGGCTGTATCGTTGCGCCGGGACTGATTGATTTCCATACCCACATATTCCATGAGGGAAGCGGTTCCGCCATAAGACCGGATTTCATGATATCCCAGGGAACAACTGCTGCCGTGGACGCAGGTACTGCGGGTACGGTTACGTACGAGTCATTTTATAAATCCGTAATCGCCCAATCCACAGTAAGGATTAAGGGTTTTCTGACCACATATTCCGGAGGGCAGCTGGATTTTAAGCTCTGTGAGGATTTTAACCCGGAACTCATCAACCTTGCCAGGATGGAGCGGGTGATTGACAAATACAGGGACAACATCCTGGGGCTTAAAATCCGTCTCTCCAAAGGCGTTGTGCCGGATGACAAGGCGCTGGATTATCTGAAACGTGTCATAGAACTGGCTGATGAACTGGATGAAAGGCTCGGGACATCCCTCAGGGTATGCGTACATACCACCAATTCCCCCATTCCTGCCAGCGAACTGGCAGACTGCCTGAGACCAGGGGATATCTTCTGCCACTGCTTCCAGGGGGCCGGCAATACCATTATCATGGAAAATGGGCAGATTTGGCCCGGCATACTGGAAGCACGGAAACGGGGGGTGATTTTTGACGCGGCCAATGGCCGTGGAAATTTTGGGGCTGCAACAGCCAAACAGGCCCTGAAGGCAGGATTCCTGCCTGATATCATCAGCACGGACCTGACCATTGATAAATTCAACATCCCTCCCTATACCAAAAACCTTCCATCTGTCATGGCAAAGTATATGACCATGGGCATGAATCTCATGGATGTGCTGAATACCGTAACCGCCGCGCCTGCAAAAATCATGGGAATGGAAGGCAAAATCGGTACGCTGCAGCCGGGAGCTGATGCAGATATTGTTATTTTGAAAGAAAAACAGCTTTCTTTTATCCAGAAGGATTTCAAGGATGAAGAACTGGTAAGCAATGCCCTGCTGGTACCGCAGCTGACAATGTGCGCAGGGGAAATCAATTTCTGCCAGGCGGATTTCTTCTTATGACTTTCTAGTGCTATGTGATATATCTAAAAAGGAGGACGGGATACAGATACCCCTGCCCTCCTTTTTAACTGACAGATATTCCTATAACGGGGCCTGGAGCAGCGCCGCATCTTCCTTCTGAAAAATCCCCGCTGCCTCACTTGGAAAAGATAAAATCCAAAGCCTATAAGATAGCTCTTAACAATTACGTAGGTGGAGCTCAGGAGAGCAGGCTTACGACAGTAGATATCCTAAAGGTAGACTTTATGCAGACCACGCCCAGGGGGCGTCAGGATATTGCAGACTGCCACAGAGGCTGTCTCACGCTGCTGACGGAAAAAATAGAAACAATAAAACGTTACGACAGCGTTCAGGAATTGGGCCATACCTTCTTCCAGGGTTATTATTTCTCCAGACCCGTTCCTTTTTCAAACCGGCAGCCCAGGTGACTTCCGATACCAGCGGCCTTTTATGGGAAGAAATCTGCCAATCCAGCCCTGATTTCTGCAAGCTGTCATCTGTTATTTCAAAAGATGTGAATTTAGTATACAAGTTTATGGCCAAAGCCAATTCTCCAATCTATTACAAGGACAGCCGTATAACAGGTGTTCAGAATGCACTGGTACGCATAGGGTTTTTGAATAAGCTCCGTATACCTCCCCATGTCAGCGACGCACTTCTGGGAAAATCCCGGCTATCTTACAAATCTGCCGCATTTTATACATTCTTATGAATCCGACAAATGGAATCAGGTATTCTCATTTTTAATAGCTCTGGGGCTGGATAAAAATTGGTAGTCAAGCAGTAGGCACGATGATTCCGTCTTATGTGATAACATACAATCCTCTGCATACAGGAAGGCGTGGTCACATCCATACGCAGCGTCACATCCGACCCATTGTGCCAGGAACCGTCCGGTCCCATACGCGTGGTTGATGAGGCCCTGGGCAATCCGGTTCTTTGTAAGGAAACGCTTGTGTCCCGGGAGCCGGCATCTGGTACGCAGGTCCTGGTAGAGGTCCTGGAACCATTCCTCCGGGATATAAAGGTCATAATCCACCAGACCGTAGCCGGAGTCCCCGGCGTAGGAAAGGAATACCCCGACCTGGCAGTTCTCCCGTTTGCCCAGGCTGCCGCAGTATTGCCGCTTTACCCCGATGCAATGGGTCCCTTTCTTCACGAAGCTGGTATCATCAACAGAGAGCATCGCGCCTGGTATGGTTCATCTGGGCTGACAGGTGCCGCTGGTAAGTATCAATGATTCCCGCTTCGTTGAGTGGGGTACGTATGAAGAACTACTGCATGGGACGGACTGACTTCTCACCAAGCAGATGTAAGGCAACCGGTTCAATCGATTTACGGTCCAGGGGGCTCAACAGGCCCCTGACAAAGTCCATAAAATGTCCCGTATATCTTAAGGAGGAAAAGGCGCAATCGTATCGGTGCAGGTATGGCTCTAAAAGCTGTTCCATTGCCTGTGATGTCGTACAGCCTTGCATGGCCCAGAGAACGGATTACAGTCCTGCACTCCTCCAGCCGTTTTCTGTGGTGAAGCGTCAGCGACCAAATCAGCTCCTTAAAGCAGCCTGCTTTCCGGTGCCCCGGAAGGGGAATGGATACCTGGCAGAACTCCATCTTTTGAAGACTGTCCAGATAATCCCCCAGAAGCATTGCTCCGGTTCCCATAATATCGAAACACATGTGCCCGGCGTATATACAGCCTTCAGCCGATATCTGCCTGCGTCTATCTCCTCTCCGTCCGAAAGCCGGTAAACCGGAAAGGAGGCAAGCTGTCGCTCACAACAGCTGCCTCCGAAAGAGCATGTCTTAATTGCCCCTTAATCTTGAGGAAGCTTATCGATTTCCTCTATAATTGCAGGTATCACTTTATACAAATCGCCTACAATTCCAATATCCGCTATATCAAAAATCGGAGCGTTCTCATTGGTATTGATGGCCACAATCAGTCCGGAGTTCTGCATTCCGGCTACGTGCTGAATGGCTCCGCTGATACCGCAGGCAAAATAAATTTTCGGTTTCACAGTGGTTCCCGTCTGTCCTACCTGATATGCATGGTCAATCCAGCCTGCATCAACGGAGGCCCTGGAAGAAGCGACGGTCCCGCCGAACCTGTCTGCCAGATGCTTTAACAGTTTAAAGCCCTCGGGCTTTCCAAGGCCCATTCCGCCGGATACGATAACCTCCGCGTCAGTGAGGGATACCATCTCCTTCGCGCTTTTTACAACCTCCAGAACCTTCGTGCGGATATCGTTCTCAGCAAATTTGGCTTCCAGCTTAATCAGCTGCCCCTTCCTTCCGGGCTCCCTGGCTGCCTTTTCCATAACGCCGGGTCTTACAGTGGACATCTGAGGTCTATGGTTGGGGCATACGATGGTTGCCATAAGATTACCGCCAAATGCAGGACGGGTCTGCATGATTCCCTTTGTCTCAGGGTCAATCTCAAGTTTTGTACAGTCCGCTGTAAGTCCGGTATTGCATTTTACAGCCAGACAGGGACCTAAGTCGCGGCCTATGTGGGTTGCTCCCAGAAGCACGATTTCAGGCTTGTAGGAAGTGATTGCCTCGTAGATAACCTTTGTGTATCCGTCTGTGGTATACTGCTTTAGCTCAGGGGCATCTGCATAATATACCTTATCTGCGCCATATTCAAAGAGTTCATCTGCCAGATTCTCAACGCCGTTGCCGCAGAGAACTGCGCACAGTTCACAGCCTACGGCTGCGGCCAGCTTTCTGCCTTCTCCCAGAAGCTCCACAGCTACCTGCATCAGCTTACCATCTCTCTGCTCTGCAAATACCCACACGCCCTTATATACGCTTAAATCCTTCCCTTCCTTCTCTTCCTCTGTCTTTTCGACAGCTCCGAAAGGACAAACTTCAATACACTGTCCGCATCCGGTACATGCAGTTCCAATTACCGCCAGCTTGCCCTCCATAGTAATAGCCTCAAAGGGGCAGCTCTTAATACACTTGGTACATCCTTTACATTTTTCTTTAATAACATTAACAGCCATAGTGTTCTTCCCTCCTCGTTATGAGCACTCAGAGACTGTATTTTTGTCTCTTAAGTGCGATACATGCCGCCGGCACCCAGCGGATGTATTCCGGCCGCTTCCTGCAGCCTGTCAGACTAAATGCTTTTCCACTAATTTTTCCACCAGCATTCCGGCCATATCTCCTACGGTTCCGGAGAGCATCTCTCCCTTTCCCTTCTGGGGAGGGGTAAAGGAACGGAATACCTGGGTGGGGGAAGCATTCAGGCCGCAATCCTGGGGATCCAACTCTACATCTCTGTGGTCCCAGATTTGGATATCCTTTTTGTAGGCATCCACAATTGCCCCAACCGACATATATCTGGGTTCGTTCAGTTCCTTTACGCAGGTGAGTACGCAGGGAGTATTTACTTCAATGACCTCATAACCGTCCTCCATCTGTCTGTGGACCCTTACCTTGCCGTCGCCCATATCAATATCCTGCACATATGTAACCACAGGAAGTCCCAGTCTCTGGGCCACCTGAGGTCCTACCTGGGCGGTATCTCCGTCAATTGCCTGGCGGCCTGCAAAAATCACATCCACTCCCTCTACCTTGCTGATGCCTGCCGCAATAGTAGTGGAGGTTGCACATGTGTCGGCTCCGCCGAAGGCTCTGTCACTTAAAAGGTATGCCTCGTCCGCCCCCATAGCCAGACATTCCCTTAGCATATAGGTAGCCTGGGGCGGTCCCATAGTCAGGACCGCAACCTTCACATCCGGGTTCTTATCTTTTAACTGGAGGGCTGCCTCCAGAGCATTTGCATCATCCGGATTTAAGATACTGGGAACGCCGTCGCGGATCAGGGTTCCCTTCACAGGGTCGATTTTCACTTCGTTGGTATCCGGTACCTGCTTAACACATACTAATATTTTCATCTTCCATTTCCTCCTTGCTATGAACACTCCGCAGCCCTGTCTGGCCGCCGGGGTGCGATGCGTTTCACTGCGCCCGGACGGTGTCTATTAACCGCCTTGGACAGTGTTCTCTTACTTCTTAAGCAGTTTGCTTCCGATAACAATCTGCTGTACCTGGCTGGTTCCTTCATAGATGGTGAATACCCGGCAGTCCCTGAACATACGCTCAATCTTGTAGTCCTTGATAAAGCCGTAGCCGCCATGAATCTGGACTGCCTTCTGGGCAATTTCGTTACATACCTCTGAAGCATAGTATTTTGCCATGGAAGCATTTAAGGTTGCGTCCTGCTTTGTATCCATCATGTAGGCCGCCTTGTAAACCAGCTGCTTTGCAGCCTCCAGCTTTGTAGCCATATCGGCAATCATAAAGCTGATAGCCTGGAAATCTCCAATCCTTCTGCCAAACTGTTTTCTCTCCTTGGCATATTTAACAGCCTCATCCAGACAGCCCTGAGCAACGCCGATGGATTGGGCGGCTACTCCCAGGCGCCCTGTATTCAGGGTCTGCATGGCAATCTTAAAGCCTTCGCCTTCTTCGCCCAGACGGTCGCACTCCGGAACAATCGCATTGTCAAGAATGATATCGGAGGTTGCACATCCCACAATGCCCATCTTGTTTTCAGGCTTGCCGCATGAAACTCCCTCTGCATGCATATCAACAACGAATGCGGAAAGTCCTTTGTTGCCCTTTGTCACGTCGGTTTTAGCAAACACAACTGCATAGTCGGACAGGGGAGCCATGGTAATAAAACACTTACGCCCGTTCAGAACATAGTGATTTCCCTCTTTTTTGGCTACTGTTGCAACGCTTCCTGCATCGGATCCTGCTCCGGGTTCCGTAAGGGCAAAGGCCAGCTTCTTGGCTCCTGTTACAACGGGAGTCAGGTACTTGGCCTTCTGCTCGTCATTACCTGCCAGAAGAAGGGGGCCTCCCGACAGGGAATTGGGGCTGGACACATAGATGCTTGCCACGCCCGACACCCTTGCAATCTCTTCCATCACCAGAACATAGGCCCTGGCGTCCGCTCCCTGGCCTCCCAGCTCCCTGGGAATCTTAACCCCAAAGAATCCCGCCTTGGCCATCTTATCCAGAATTTCCTCCGGAAACTCCTCCGTCTCCTCCACCTGGTCCAGAACTTCCTTGGTCAGTTCCTTCTCTGCAAAATCATGGGCTAATTTTCTGATTAACTCATGCTGCTCTGTAAAATATGCTTCTACCATATGTCTGCTTCCTCCTTATTCCTTTATCCTATGGGCAGCCTGCCTCCGTCTCTCTTGGGCGGCGCCTGCAAGAGCTGTTTTTTTCAGCTCTTTAAGATCAATCTTACCGCTGGCATTCATGGGGAACTCCTCCATCTCCAGTACATAAGCAGGCACCTTATAGTGCGCCAGCTTTGAATTCAGGTAAGAGCGAAGCTCCTCCCTGTCTGCCTTTCTTCCCTTCTTCGGCACAATGCAGGCTGCAATCTCTTCCTGCAGCACCTCCGCGGGTATTCCGACTATCTTTACCTTTTCCACCCAGTCCAACTGCCGGATTACCTGTTCTATCTCATAGGGAGAAATATTCTCTCCCGCCCTGATAATCATTTCTTTCAGTCTCCCTGTTACATGGAGCTCGCCGCTCTCATCCACAGTACCGATATCCCCTGTTCTCAGCCATCCATCCTCTGTAAAAGCGCGGCTGTTAGCTTTTGGAAGATTGTAATAGCCGGACATGACATTGTAACCTCTAACCTGAATCTCACCCTCTTGGCCGGCTTTCAGGACATTCCCTTTCTTTAAATCAGCAATTCTTATCTCCACGTGGTCAATTACTTTCCCTGCGGAGACGGCCTTTCTCTCATCCTGCTCATCCCAATCTGCAATGGAGACACAGGGAGAGGTTTCCGTCTGTCCGTATGAGGGCTGAAGATGCATCCCCGGAAAGCGGCTGCAGATTTCCAGGAACTCCTCTCTGGCAACAGGCGAGCCTGCTATAATTCCCGACTTCAGGCAATCCGCTTTTCTGTCCTTAAAACCATCCTTGCGTGTAAGAGCCAGGAACATGCTGGGAACCCCGTTGAGAACGGTACAGCGGCGATTCTCTATAGCGTCCCACACACGGGCCGTCTTAAAGTAGGGTATCAGATACATAGACATGCCTGCCAGAAGGCAGGATATAATTCCAGCCGTTATGCCAAAGCAGTGAAATAAGGGAACCGTAACGCACATCTTATCCTCCGGCCCCCATTTCATGGCCTCCACCAGAGCCCGGCTGTTGTTCACCACATTGTAATGACTCAGCAGAACGCCCTTGGGAAGCGACATGGTTCCAGAGGTGAAAATCATACAGGCCGGATCATCGGAAACCACCTGCGCCTTCAACCGACAGACATGTCTCAGCGTCTCCTGAGAACATTCATCTTCCGAGAAATCCCACGCCTCCGTCCATGTTCCCTTCTCCCTCCCGCACATTGGTATAAAATGCCTGACCTTAGGTACTTCATGTCTTATCTGTTCTATGACATCCCTATACAAAACGTCCTTGTATCCGGTTCCGTAATACAACACCTCCACATCGGCATAATTCAGTATCCCCTTGATTTCATACTCCTTGTAGCAGGTATTGATAAGAACCGGCACTGCCCCAATCTTCGTCAATGCCAGAAATGTAATAACCCAGTCGGGGCTGTTGGCGCACCAGATACCCACATGGGTCCCTCTGGTTATCTCCAGTTTATCCATCCGTCCCGCTAATAAATCCGAGACCTCATCCATCTGTCTGAAGGTGCAGCTCCAGCCTTCCATTTCCATAGCCGGATGATCTCCAATTAACTCGGCCTGTTCCCATAAATACTGGCCGATGGTCTTATTCGTAAGTTCCATGATATCCCCGCAATCTTTACACAGGTTCCTTTTACCTAAAGGGTCGCCGCTCATACATGCAGCCAGCAGCCCCTTTCATTTTAGTTTTATTTCCGCTCGTCCTTCCACACAAACAGGGCGCCTTTATCCTGCATCTCCTTTATCTGTGCGTCCTCATATCCCAGCTCCTTGAGCACCTCCGCTCCCTGCTCGCCAATCAGCGGGCCTGTCTTGTACTCCGGCACGCCCATTTCCTGGAATTTCACAGGAAGACGGACAAGCCTTCTGGTATTTCCGTTGGAATAGGTCATGTCATAGAAGCAATTATTAGCCTCCGCCTGCTTATCGTTACGGATTTCCATCCAGTTCTTAGCCAGGGCAAAGGGGATATCCGCGGCCTCCAGAATGAGCGTCCACTCTGCAACCGTTTTTTTGCTGAAAGCATCCATCACGATATCGTAAAGCTCTGAGGTAAGCCCCTTCTCCTGACATGTGAGAATCGGAAAATACTCCTGGCTGTCTGCCAAATCCTCCCTGCCCACAGCAGTGATAAAAGCCTTGTAATAGGTGTTGAAATCGGGCATGCAGGTCTGAATGAAACGGTCGTCCTTGGTTCTCCATGCAGCGTTAAAGGGGTTGGCGGACTTTCTTACATCGATGGGATAGTTCTGGGCAATTCCCTCATAGTTGGATGCCTGAATCATCATACCCATGTTGAAGATAGCGCTCTCAAAGAGGGAAGTCTCCACCTTTTCGCCTACGCCTTTCAGCTTTGCCTGAAGCAGCGCCGCACAGATGCCTGCCGCCAGGTTCATGCCTACGTTATGGTCGCCCAGGCCCGGCACTACGTTCATGGGAACCGTACCTCTCTGGCGGAGAGAATCCAGATATCCGCCTCTTGCAAAGAATGCGGTGAAGTCAAAACCCGGCAGATCTTTGTCCGGACCGTATTCCCCGTAGCCGGTACAGATAGCATAAACCAGCTTGGGATATCTCGCCTTCAGCGTCTCATAGTCAAGCCCTGCGCGCTCAAGAGCCTGAACTCTCCAGTTGGTAATCAGTACGTCTGCCGTGTCCAAAAGCTTAAAGAAGGCTTCCTTGCCTGCCGGATCCTTCATATTAAGGGAAATGCAGCGCTTGTTACCGTTCTCCAAATCCCAGGTGGTGTTCTCATACATATCCAGAGGTCTGCCCTCCGAGGGAGCCGTGTGTCTTAAAGGGTCTCCCTTTGCTGACTCAATTTTAATAACATCGGCGCCTAAATCTGCCATAAATCTTCCCGCAGAAGCTGCCGCGATAAATGTTGCCAGCTCAACGACCCTTATACCTTCAAGTGGTTTGCTCATGTCTATCTTCTCCTTTATGTTTGTTTTACTTATTTCGATTCAACTGTATCAAATTTGGTCGCAACCATATGTACCACATAGGGAATCATGATAACCGGAATGGTCAGGTAACCAAGGTACTTATATCCCACAGATACAATCTTGTTCAAACCTAACTGGGCAATGAGGAATGCGACGATGGTACATACAAATGTGACGATGATAACATTCTTTCCCGGCTTAGCTGTAGGATCAAAGTTCTTGTCAATGGCAACACATACACGGTTGGACATACCTGCAATCATATTAACGGCTGTGGAAACTGAGCCCAAAACGATAAGTACGGAGATGATAGGCCGCAGCAGTTCAGGCGCAACACCCTTGTTAACAAGAATCAGCAGCGGAATGCTCTCAGTGGCGAAGTTCTCATCATTTGTGACTGCCATAAGTCCCAGAACTGCCATAAGGCAGATTACAGTGTTTACAAAAAATCCCCATACCATGGAAGTCCTTGCATCGTCCGGGCTGTTGAATGGTTTTGCGTGCTGTACAAGAAGGCCGATGGAGGCCAGCTGGAAGGCCGCGTATACGATACAGATCCACAGCGCTTTGCCTACAGGCGCAGGCGCGGCCATGCTGGCGGAAATGTTGGAAGAAATACTTCCCCACTGTGCAAAAATATTAGGGATATACACAATAAACAGCCCTGCCACAATGAGTACGGAAAGGGTTGCAGCAACCTTTCGCACCACATTAGTTCCATATACAGCAACGATAAAAATAAAAATTCCTACAAAGATTGTACCTATCCAATGGTTAATCCCAAAGGCGCTCTCCATGGTGCTAACGCCTGTTGCAAATGCCGCAGCCGGCGCCACGCAGATGGTGACGATATAAACCAGTTCATAGAGGTTTGAGAAAATAAAGGAATATTTTCCGTAAAAGCTGTCGTTAAAACTCTTGTAATCATAGACTTCATGTTTCTTGGCATATTTCAGCGCATACCACTGGTAAAATGCGCCGATAAACTGTGCGATTATACATGTTGCAAAGGCCCATACGCCAAACTGTACGAAATACTGTCTTAACTGGTTTCCTGATGCAAAACCGCCGCCAAATTGAGTCGTGAACCATACGAATGCTACGCCGATAACTACTGGCATCTTATCTTTATTTACCATCTTAAATCCCCCTGTTTTCATCTTTTTTTGGATGAATCGTAGTTAAGAATTATTTAAATGAACACATTTCCTTAAAGGCCTGTATCATAGTACCAGCCTGTTCATAGTTCACCATCTGGCGGTCAACCTCTATGTTCAAATGCATAAGCCCGGCCTTATCGCAGGCCCTCTTGATAGGAACATAGTCGAATTCCTCAGGGTCGCAGAACTTGGTCATGAGAACGATAACGCCCTGGGCCTCATGTGCTTTGGCCTGTTCAATGATATAGTCCACACGCTTTTTTTCCCTGTCATAGAGCAGCGTGCAGTTATCCATATCTGCAAACTTGTGAGCCAGCGCATCCATAGGATTTTTCATCTCCGGCACATCTGTGCGGTACTGTCTGGACTCATTGGCCACGTCGTCAAATGCCACCTGGATGCCGTTGTCATCGAAAATCTTCAGAAGACTGGGGGAATCCGCCAGGATGCCAGTCACCAGCACACGGAGTTTTCCTTCTGCCCTGGCCCCCTTCTTAAGCTCCTCGTTCAGCTCCTTTACAATAGCCGTATGCTCCTCCACAGTCATAAACCATGCGCTCTTAAACACATCGCTTCTCTGGGTTGCCGTGATATCCGCATAGGATGCAATCTCCGCAAATTCCCTCATTACCCGATTGTGTTCATTGTAAATAGCATTGGATTTTACCAGCGCCGGCTCTGAGAATCTGGCCCCTGTAGCCACCTCCAGACTGCTGATTACCCTGCCGTAACCTGCCCTGGTAAACTTGATGCCGTAATCCTGCTTGCGGTTCTGAGGATAGGTCATAGGGATAAAGGGAATATCCGCCACCGCATACTTCCAGTTCTGTCCCAGCGTCTTTAAAGAATCGCAGAGAGAAGGGATTATAATTGCAGAAACGCCCTTGTACTCTCCCTTAATCCCCAATTCCAGGATTGTCTGCATAACGGAACAAATAAATGCAGGGTAATATTTCTTCGCCTCATTGATTTCCACATCCGCGCCCCATACGCCCATGGGAACCAGCCCCATGGAGTGTACAATCTCCTGCGGTCCGTAGACGGGAGCCATTGCAATTACCCTCCTGCCTTCTCCAAGATATCTCTCCAGCTGCTTCCTGGGACATTCTGCAACCTCGTGCAGCTGCCCTAATAATTCCTTCACTGCCATCTTTACTTACCCCCTTTATTTGCTTCCATGATTTCCATCAGGCCCTGGACGCGGGTATCGTACTGGGCTTCGGAGAAGTTTCTCGGATCTGCCTGATCGCCATCAAAGGATGCCACCGGTATGCTGCAGGCCTCTCCAATCTGACGGCTCATCTCAGACATAAAGCCTGACCAGAGCTTACAGGAACGGTTGGTATGAACAAGAAGTCCCTCCACGTGGTTGTCCTTGCAGAGCTTGATGCGCTTATCTCTGGAGTGTTCCAGGTTCATGGCGTTGGGCACATTTGCATAGGCGCGGCACATTCCATCAAAATCGTCATAAATGAATCCGAAGGCGTCCGCATAGATGGTTGTCACCATATTGATGCCCCTGCTCTTAAGTCCTGTGGAGGTAACCCGCAGCCATGGCCAACATGCGATTCCCTCAAACATAATGCGGTATTTCTCCTCTGCCCGGAAGGTGGAGGTTCCATTTTCATGGTTCTCCTTATATTCCTTCAAAAGAGTCTCCATAGCCTCTCCCGCTTCCTTCTTGCCCCGGGCCGTAACCATAACGGCCATATGGTTTAACAGGTCGAAGCCGTTAAATGGCGAAGGCACATATTTGGCCTGTGAGGTAGCCTCAATCCAGGCGCGGCTTGCGCGTCCGGAGGATTCCATTACCTCCTTAAAGCGTTCCTCGCTCCACTTCCTGCCTGTGATGTCCTCCAGCTGGTGAATGGCATCCCAGAACTGTGCTTTTATGTACTCGGTCTCAGCATACGACACCTCGTAGTCCGGATTGAAGGGGATATCAATCATAATCATTGGAATATCCAGTTCTTTTGCTATATTCTCATACCACTTAATCATGCAATTGCAGATATTATTGCAGCAAAGCATGAAATCCGGCTGGGGCATATTCTGCTCCGGCGCATCCTTAAGTTTTGCATAGGCGAGACTAATCCGGGCGTAGGCACAGATATCGTTGGAATATCCCTCTCCTTCCGCCTCGCTGCACATCCTCTCGCCGCCGCCTCTGGCTGCGATACCTGCCGCCTGGTTCTCCGGGTACACCACGTACAGTCCCAAAGTTTCCGGAATCTCTACAGGAAAGTTGCTGGAACACCAGCCCACAAGCTCTCCCCGCTCTTTTGCCTCCATTGCGTCCGAGTAAGCTTTCGCTGCAATCTGGCCCAGCTTAAACTTGGCGGAATCCGGGTCAACGACGCGTTTTGGTTTTGTTGCTTCTTCTCCCATATAATAAGACCTCCTTATTTATTTGATGCAAACCCTACCCTAAGAATGTCAGGAACTGCATATCCCCTTTTCAGGCAGCGTCCGCATTGTTTATATTATAAGCGCCCGACCGGATGCCTCCGGGGAGACGGTTACAACCTTCTTCATCTTACATGGACCCCTGCCCCTTATCCGCCTGGTCCCAGCCATAAAGGGCCGCGCCCAAAGCTCCCATGAACTGGGCCAGAGGCGAATACCGTATCCTTACCCCCAGTTCCTTTTCCATAGCGGACCGTACGCCGCCGTTCCTGGCCACACCGCCGCTCATACAAACCTCTTCCCTGATTCCGATGCGCTTTGCTAAAGATGCAACCCTGGCAGCCACCGACTGGCAGATACCCGCCACCAAATCCGGTGTCTCCACCCCTCCTGCCAGCTGGGATATAACCTCCGACTCTGCAAACACAGTGCAGGTACTGGATATTTTGGCAACACTCTCAGCCTGCGCCGCCAGCTTCTCCAGGTCCCCGATATCCAACTGAAGGATACCCGCCATCACATCCAGAAACCGCCCAGTTCCAGCCGCACACTTATCGTTCATTAGAAAATTAGACATCCGGCCCTGGTCATTGAGGGCCAGGACCTTTGCATCCTGACCGCCAATGTCAATAATGGTCCGGACCTGGGGAAATATGTAATGAACACCTCTCGCATGGCAGCTGAGCTCGCTGATTTCCTTGTCCGCCTCTGTAAAGAGCTTTCTGCCGTAACCCGTAGCGATAGCTGCCCCTATGCCCTCCCTGGTAATTCCCGCTTTCTCAAAAACCTCTTTCAACGCTTTCTCAGGCCCTTTTGTACCTGTTCCGGCCACCACGATGGACGTGGCTGTAATCTCTGTTCCATCTTTTAAAATTACACATTTAGATGTGGTGGAGCCAATATCAATCCCTAAGGTGTACATGTGTTTCCGCCTCCTTATTTGTTTGTTTATTTTTTAACAATATAGAGTAAAGAAAAATTGGTATTCTAGAATACCAGTTATTTCAAAAAAATAAATCATAAAAATTGAAGTGGAGTACTAGAATACCAGTTTTAATAAATAACATTCTAGTATGCAAGAATACCATCTATACTTTAACAACTTTTATATATATTGTCAATAAATTTCTTATTTTTCCATGAAATATTGTGGATATGTTTCTATAGCTCTGACTCTGATATCGGAAATGGTTTCTAAATGCTCCGCGATGGCCTTCTGAACCTGAAAAAAATCCCCGGTTTTCATAGTTTCCACAATCTTTCGGTGCTGATTAATCAAGTTTGGCATTCTTTTATCAAAAGCCACATCAAAGTTACGCCATCTCACTATATGGAGCATTAAATCACCTAAAATCTCCACCAAGCGGTATCGCCCCACACTGCTGATGATTAGTTTGTGGAACTCTGAATCCAGTTTCTGGAAATTCAAATCATAAATATCCGCCCCTCTGTATGCTTCCTGCTTATCCAGATTCTCCTCCAACTGTCGGATTAGCTCCAGCCTATTTTGCTCGTCCACCTGCTCAAACAGCTCGTATACCGATTCCTTTTCAACTGCAGTCCTCAGAACCAGAAGATCTCCGATAAACTTTAAATCAATGGTAGTAACATAGGTCCCTCTCTGGGGATAAACAGTCAGAAGCCCCTGCTGGTTCAGCCTGACAAAAGCGCTGTGAATAATGGATCTGGAAACTCCGTACTCCTCCGCCATCTGATTCTCACTAATTTTCTGTCCGGGTTCCAATTCCAGTTTCAGAATCCGCTTACGGATTTCGGAGTAGACATGCTCTGTGTTGACCGGTTTTTCGTTTGTATTGTTCATATACACCTCCTGAATACATCAGGGAGGCCTGATTCAGCCTCCCTGACATCTATAGTTTCCTCTACTGTCCGCCAGTCTGCCGCATCCCTGCCCGGCAACGCTCTATAGATAAGATTCCTCCCCCTCCGCGGATATTCAGTCTGCCTTCACATCCTAATGGAATAGCTGTGATATTATATATGCGACATTATACCATTGGCAGGACAAATTGTCCACGTAAATCAGAACAGATCCCCTCCCCTCTGTTAAGACAATCATGGAGCATAGCCGAGGCCCCGGAAGATACGTCCTATGCGGTGCTGGACCGTGCAGCGACGCTGCGCTGGCCGATTGGACAATGCTTTGAGGAATGCAAAAGCCATCTAGATTTGCGCCATTATGAGGGCTACAGTTATCCAGGATGGGCACGGCATATACTGTTTGTGATGATAGCGCATCTGTTTACCACCCAGATGCGGGGATGGTAAAAAAAAGGAATCCCCCTGACGATGCCCATGGCAGTCAGGCTGTTGTACAGTATGATGGAGTACACATTTTTGCGCATGCAGAAAACAGTCTGATAACACATAAAAGGAACCATTGTGCATATCTACCGCATCGTAAAAGGATGATAAGTTGTTTGCTATAGCATTAACCGGCAGTCATTATTTCATTCCCTTAGAAAAGATTGGGGAACAGCGCCGTCGGTATTGCCAGGAACACATCCGAGAACACCATCATCAGCACCAGTACTGCCAGCGAAGATAAGAAGTAAGGAAGAACTCCCTTAAATGAATCCTCGATGCTGATCCCGCTGATGGAACCCGCCAAAAGCAGGCACAGGCCGTAAGGCGGCGTCACCAGCCCAAGGGCCAGGGTAACCACCACAATCAATCCAAGGATGATGGGGCTGATCCCAAGGGCTGCTGCGGACGGCAGGATAATCGGCACAAACAGGATCATGGCCGGTACCGCGTCCATAAAAGTCCCTACAAACATGAAGAACAGCACAACCACCACAAGGAATAACAGCTTTCCTCCGGGCATTCCCACAAAAAAACCCTGTACAGCTGCATTCAGCTGATAATAGCTCAGAAGTTCTCCCAATGCATTGGCTGTTGCCAGGGCAAACAGGGACAGGGAGGACAGCTTCATGGTCTCAACCAGGATGGCCGGGATCCGCCTGATCTTAATTGTCTTGTAGAAGAAAATACCGATTATCAGCGCGTAGACACAGGCCACTGCCGCGGACTCCGTGGGGGTGAACCAGCCGGTCACGATACCTCCGATCAGGATTACAGGCGTCATCAGGGCGGGAAGGGAACTCCATACCTGGTCCAGGATTTCTCCTGTTGGGATGCGCTCACCCTTAGGGAAATTCTTTTTCTTTGAATAGAACACAACCACCCCCATCATGGCAAGCCCCAGCATGATCCCTGGAATCAGCCCGGTCATGAACAGGGCGCCCGTCCCCACATTGGCAATGCCTGCAAATACCACCATGGTAATACTGGGCGGTATGATGGAGCCCAGGGTGGAGGAGGCCGCTGTCACGCCTACCGCGGTCTGCTTGTCATATCCCTGCTTTTCCATGGCCGGAATCAGGATTTTTCCCACGCCGGCCGTATCCGCCTGCGAGGAGCCGGATATGCCCGCAAAAATCATGGACACAAGGATGTTGGCATGGGCCAGTCCGCCCCGCACATGGCCCACGCAGGCAGAGCATACGTCAATGAGCCGGTCTGATATGGCGCCTTCGTTCATCAGGTTGGCGGCCAGGATGAAAAGCGGGACCGCAAGCAGGGTAAAGCTGTTAAGGCCGTTAAACATTTTCGTAAACACAACACTGTTGGGAATGATTGGAAGCGCGGCAATCCCAGCAAAGGAAACAAATCCAAGTGCAAAGGAAATCGGTACTCCCAGCACCACAAATGCTATGAATATGACCACCAGTAATATCTGCATGATTTATTTTCCTCCTATCAATGATTTCACATCATCCACAATCTGCCCAGCCAGATAAAGGGCGGATGTGGCGCCGCACACAGGGATGCACAGCCATGTGGGACCTCTCTTAAAATCCGGTATGCTGACCCAGCGGTAATTCCAGAACTGCTTTGTGATCTTACAGCCGTACCAGAACATCAATACTGCAAATGTCAGCATCACAGCTGCAATCCCCAGGGAAATCACCCTCTTTACCCTGTCATTCTTCATCATGTCGCTGACAGACGTAAATGCGAAATGCCTCTTCTCATAAACCATGGCACTTGCCCCCATAAAGGCCGCCCATATAAACGCATACATGGAAACGTCCTCTGTCCAGATAGCCGCTATACCTGCATAACGGCATCCCATCTGAATCACTACACTCATAAGGAATATACTCAAAAATACCCCTCCTGCTGCAATCTGCACCTTCTGCAGATAACCCAACATCTTACTCATGGTTCTTAACCCTCCTTGTCATGGCCTTTATTCAATTCCAGCCAGCCTTTGCTACCTGTCCTGAAGCCGTTCTCCTTCATCCCGGATCATTGCCAGATAATCCTCCATATGTTTTTCAGCAGCAAACCTGTCCTGGATAGGGATGGCGATTGCCTTAAACGCATCAATATCCACGTCCGCGAAATCAATGACCTGCGCCCCATCCTCCATGACCTTTTTCTTGGATTCCTCGAACATGTCATAGGTGACTCGGCGGTTTTCCTCAGTGGCAATGCGGCAGGCCTCGTCAAACCATCCCCTCTGCTCCTCGGTCAGCGCATTGTAGAACTGGCCCGTGGTAAGGAAAAGCCTGGTTGTATAGTCATGATGGGTCTCGCTTATGTATCTGCCGTTCTCTGTCTTGTGGTGTTCTTTTAAGCGGAAACTGGTATAATCGTTTTCAGCGGAATCCACCACACCCTGGCTTAAGGCCTGGTAAAGCTCGCCCCAGGCAACAGAGGTGGGGATGGCGCCGCAGCTTTTAAAAAATTCCTGGACAACGGGCGTGCTCTGGGTACGGATGGTCATGCCCTTTAAGTCGCCTGGGGCCGTGACTGCCTTCTTTCCATAGTAATCCCTGACCGAGCTGGTCCAATAGCCCATGATACGGAAACGGTCATCGGTCTTCTCTGCCAGAAGACGGTTCATATCCTGGCCGAACCGGCCGTCCACACATGCCTCCCAGTGGTCAAAGCTGTCAAATAGGTAAAGAAGGGAGAACATGTCGATTTCCTTAACCCCCAGAAGCGTCATGAAACCAGGGGATGCCACGGTCAGATGGACGGCTCCCATTTCCAGCTTTTCCACCAGCTCGGATTCATTTTCACCTAACGTGCCATGGTGGAGGGTTGCGGTGGCCCTTCCCCCCGACACCTCCTCCAGCGCTTCTTTAAACCGGATTGCAGCCTTTGTGTAGGGGTTCTCCATCGAAGTCTGGTTGTGGGCAACAATGATATTCAATTCAGGCTTTGGCTTTCCATCCTCTGATGCCGGTGAGGACGAGCAGCCAGTAAACGTCATGACCGTCATGGCCGCTGCCAGCAGTAATGCTAATTTCCTTTTCATATCCATACCTTCCCTTCTCCATGCGTGATTACATAACGGATGCGGTTTCCGCTTATGGCCATTACATTGCCAGTACCTGCTCCCACTTCTCCTCAATGACCGGTATTCCGTTTGCCAGGTTATCCTGGATGGCCAGGGATTCCGGCTCACCTGGGTAAAGTACCTTCCCGCCCTCAACCGCCGGTTCAGAGGACTGGATATCCGCAACAATCCGGTCCACAATCCCATCGGTCAGTTCTACGTCATTGGCCTTTGCCGGATCAATGGCGATCATGATCTGCGTCAGCCCAACCTCATCGCCAAATGTTCCAATCTGCTGCACGGAATTGCCGTTGGTCAGCACAGTGGCAATCAGATCCAGCGCAATGGAAATCCCGCTTCCTTTCCAGTAACCCATGGGAAGCACCCTCCAGGTCTTTTCAATCTCAGCCGGGTCCGTGGTCAGGTTTCCATTGGTATCGTATCCCCCTGGCACGGGAAGCTGGACTCCCTTTAACCTGCAATCCTCAATCTTGCCATAGGAAAACTGGGAAACAGCACAGTCAATCACGACATGCTGCCCATTGCTCCTTGGAACCGCGAAAATGATTGGATTGTTGCCGATTTTCCGGTCCCTGCCGCCCCAGGCAGGCATGTTGGGACATGTATTGGACCAGCAGATTCCGATACATCCCTTATCCGCTGCCTGGAAGCCATAGCTTCCGCCCCTCATCCAGTGGTTGTTGTTGCCAAGTGCAACCAGGCCGATTCCATACTCCTTAGCCAGTTCACAAGCCCTGTCCATTGCCAGCCTGGCATTCAGCGGTCCAAACCCCCTGTGGCCGTTCCACCGCTCAAATGCCCCCATCTGCAGTTCGCATTCAGCTACAATATCCGGGTCAATCTCCCCTTTTTCCAGATATTCCACCACTCTTGGGAAACGGTTCAGGCCGTGGGAGTAAACACCTGCAAGGCTGTTCTGTGCGAAAATCACAGCCGCGGCCTCTGCCCTGTCCTCAGTAAACCCCTTCTTTACAAGAACCCTCTTAAATTCATTTACCATTGTCTCATAGGGAACTCTCTTCATCTTCATATCCTCCTGATTTTATGATTTTGTGACTGCCTTTTATTATTGCAATCGATTGCTAAAATGTTCTTAATAATAGGGCCTGCCTCCTGATGGTTATACATGCCCTGTGGTTGTTATACTTGTTTACTGCTGACTGCATATTGTTTATTATCTAATATTGGTTGATTATTGTCTATTGACCATAGTTTATAGTTCATTGCATGTTGCTTATTGATTATTGTTCACTGCCTACTGCCTACTAATCATTTATCATACCAAATACCCATGATACCGATATTCATTATAAGTTTATACTCAAATGATATTGACAAAATATCTGTCACGAAGCACTCAGCCGTATTCCTGCAGCGCCAAATGTACCCTATGGCCCTTTGTATCTGTTCCAGGCAGTCATCCCCAAATTCCCCGGCCCGAACTGCCTTAATATTATGTATTCCTTCTCTCTTTTCCGTCAAATCAAAATTCTCTATTGGTTTTGCAATCGATTGCTATTCATGTATTAATGATAGCATATGCCTTTACTGATTTCAAGTGCCTTTTCATCGTCTAATTTTACGTATTTTGTTGGGAATTTTTGTGCAATATTACTTTATTGGATGGTTTACGGTTATTTCAGGCATTTCTTCTTATAAATAAATTGCAACCGATATTCATTGATTGCATATGTTTACCCGGCACCCTGATTGATACATTTATCCCCTATATGTATTTGGGGTATAGGGCAATGTAGATAATTAATGGCTTATATACCATCGTTTATATCTAACCGCCCACATCCCATCGACCACATCCCATCGACCACATCCCACCGCCCATATACCATCACCCATATCCCATGACTCACATCCTACCGCCCATATACCACGGTCCATAATCAGATTCCAGCTATTTTGCCATAGAAAAAAACAGGAGCAGCGCTGTCAACACGCATACCCCTGTCCATTCCTCATGATTCCTGAATTGCCAGCCATTTCGCTGCTGTTTTCATCCGTGGCTCCCAATTACGTCCGCTACTCCATCTCGGGTCCGCAGTTCCATCTCCAATCCGCTATTCCGTTTCCGGTCCGCAGTTCCATCTCCTATCCGCTACTCCATCTCCGGTCCGCGGTTCCATCTCCTATCCGCTGCTCCGTCTCCGGTCAGCAGTCCTATCTCCAATCCGCTATTCCGTCTCCGGTCCGCTACTCCATCTCCATTCCCCATCTCCTGCATATGCCCCGGCCTGCGCATCATGTGCTCTCACGCTCCACAATACGTGAAAACAACATAATCCGGTCAGGATTCTCCCTTCCCTCCAGACTGTCAAGAAGAATCCTGGCTGCTTCCAGGCTCATTTCCACCAGACGGTTATTAAGGGAGGTAAGCTTAGGGTAGCAGATATCACAATACTTGGAATTATCCACGCCCATGACCGCCACCCGTCCAGGCACCGCTATCTTCCTGTCATGCAGGACGCGGATTGCACTGACCGCGGATAAGTCTTCCCCGAAGATAACTCCCTCCACATCCGGATGTTCCTCCAGGATCCGCTCCATCATGGCATACCCGTCTTCAAGGGTGGTAGGGCATTCATAAAGCCACATCCCCTCCCTTTCCCATCCTTTTTTTTCCATTGCCTGTATGAATCCCTGCTGTTTGGAAAGGTTGCTTGGGGTATGGTTTGGCAGGACGAATGCCAGCTTTTCATGGCCCTTGGAGTGGAGCATTTCCACGCAGCGCCCCACTCCCTCCCTCTCGTCCACCAATACCCCCTTTACATTGGGGAGGTCCAGGTAGCCATTGGTAATCACCACCGGAACCTTTGAAAGGCCGCTCTCCACAGCCCGCTTTACTGCATCGCATTGAAAGGTGGACCCCACCAGTATGACCCCGTCCACACGTCTCTGCTCCAGCACCTTCACAGCATCCACTTTCTTGTCATCCGTAAGCCCTGTGTTGAGGATCAGGCTGCAGTATCCATGCTTTCCCATCTCCTCTTCAATATAATAGGCAATATCCACATGATGTGCATACCGGATATCCGCAATCAGTATCCCTATCATCCGGCTGGCCTTGTTCACAAGTCCCCTTGCAGTCTCGTTGGGGCTATAGTCGTATTGTTCCAGCAAGGCCAGTATCTGCTTCCTGGTTTCCTCCTTAATCCCCGGCTTATTGTTCACAACCCGTGAAACCGTGCTGGCAGAAACCCCGGCCATCCTGGCTATATCGTATATGGTCATACTTCCCTGCCCCTTCCATGCAGCAATATTTTGCAATCGATTTTATACTAAAAATATTGTAGCATGAGGGCTGTTTTCCTGCAAGTGTAAAGTTGGGAGCGGGTTTCCTGCCAAATCCGGCGCTGATTTGGGCCTGATGCCGTCCCGCCTTATGACTTATCTGCCTGAATCCAATGGCTGGCACACAGGGCAATAGTACACAGTCCCGCCCAGATAAGCCTCCTTCACAACCTCCTGTCCGCAGACAGGGCATCCCCTGCCCAGTGTGTTCCTGGACATAAGCGTCCTGTATCCTCCTGCATTGCCCAGCAGGTCCTTTTCCGTGTCGCGGCCGCCCTGTTCCGTCATGTCTGCCATCACATCCTTGATTGCATGAAAAACCTTATCCCCGTCCCGGTCAGACCAATCTTCCAGTTTCTTCCTGGGATTCAACCCGGCCCGGAACAGGATATCCTGCAGGCATCCGTTACCCAATCCCGGAATCCTCTGTTCTGTGGCAAGGAACGCCTTTGCGCTGGCCGACGGCTTCACGCCGCTTATCAGTCCCTGAAAATATTCCCTGTCAAACAGACTGCTCAGAGGCGAAACGCTTTCCCGGCTTTTAACATAGTATTCGTTATCATAATTCCCGCTGTGACATATAATCCCGCCATACATGGACACGGAAAACACCAGGGTATATCCGTCCGTAAAATCCACCATTAGCTGGTATCTGGCAGGCCGCCTGTCCTTTGGTCCCATCAGCCGCACGCTGACCCCATCGTTAAACGCCAGGCGCACCCCATCCTCTAATTCAAGTTCAGCATATATCCCAAAGGCCCCGGCCCCGCATACACGCCTGCCGGCCATGTGTTCATGATAACAAGCCGGTTCCCCATTGAACCAGCAGAATTTATGGGGCGAGGACGGCCCAAGAACCTTATCCACTACTTTGCCCACAGTAAATTCCTCCAGTTCACGCTTATAAGTCAATGCCTCCGGTAACTCAATCATGCTGCAGCCTCCTTTTTCCACCTGTACTGTCTTGCTCTCCCACAATGCAGGGCACGCACCTGACAGAACGGATTCCTTAAACACGTCCCAAAAATATCATAGCCTTTTAATCATGACATAATTGATAAGGACCACTCCCCTGCGCTCCACCTGCTGCTCCTTTACCACATGATATCCTCTTTTCTCAAAAAAGGGTCTGGCTGTAATGGACGCATGGGTTGTGACCACAAGTTCCCCTTTTCCCTTTCCCTGCCCGCGTATCCATTGCTCCATGCGTCCGCACAGGGCGGAGGCAATCCCTTTTCCCTGATAATCCCTGTGCACGTAAAGCCGGTCCAGATACCCATCCGCGCTCATGTCACCGAATCCGGTTATCCGGCCCTCTGCCTGTGCAATCACGGTAAAATGTTCCTCAAAGGACCGGTTCCATGTTTCCATATCCACCAAACCGCAGGCCCAGGCATCCAGCTGTTCTTTTGTATAGTCCCGGCAGTTAACACCGTGCACCGTATTGTAAAACAATTCCGCCAGTTCCCTGCAGTCCCCGGATTGATATCTCCTTATAAACACAACTTCCCTCACCCCCTCATATCCGCCCTCTCAAAGGCAGCGCCGCAGACACCGCCGGATCCATTTCCTCTATTTTTTCTTTCTCATCCGCACCCCAATCATTTCCTTTACATCCTCCAATGTCTCCTTATCCCTTACTTCTATCATGAGCCATCTTCCCCCATTAAAAGGAACCGTCTTTTCATACAGTCCCTGCAGATAAGGCGAGCATCCCTTCATTACTAATTCCGCCTCAGCCGCCTCCTTGGCGCCAATGGAAACCATGCAGATAAAATACCCCTTATCCGGGTAAAGAGTGCAGATGGCCCTGGAACCCTTCTTATACTTTACATTCCAGCCTGTCTGCATGGAACATCTGCTGTATTCAATACTGGGCGATGTGACGTATGTCTTTTGCAGATAACTGCACAACTGCTCCCAATACGGGCTATCTACAAATTCCCGGATCTGCTTCATATCCGGCTGGCAATGCGCCGGATAAGTTTCATGCCAAACCATATCCAATTCCCCACTTTCATCTGTTTTACCAATCTTATCAGAGCAAAGATGACATCTGTGTGTCATTATTGTGTGCTGTTTCTGTATGCCTTTTCTATATGCTGTTTCTGTATACTGCTTCTGCATACCGTTTCTGTATACCGTTTCTTTATGCTACTTTTGTATACCAATATGTGTACCAGCATAACAGACAGCATCGGCCTCAGCCGCCACCCCCTTCATCCGCCTGCCAGAAGCAGTGTATCTCATGCTGGGTAAGTCCGTCCACGAAATCCCGTTTTAATACCAGGAATTGTTCTAATTCCAGCAGGACCTGGAACAGGACCGCCCTGGCCTCAAATTCCTCCCTGGTCACAGGCAGGGGCTGGAGTCTCATCTGCTGCTTTACATCTTCCAGCTCCTCCAACAGTCCGCGGGCATTATTATATTCATGGAAGGAACTGCTGACCGACATAAAAAGCCTGGCCAGATACCGCGCCTGCTTTGGAAATGAATCAGGCCATTCCAGGTACGTCTGAATCCTGCGCAGGATCAACAGCTGGTTTTTCCGAAGCCCCATATAGGCCAGATAGTATTTCGTCTCTGCCAGCAGCCGGTTTTCCATTTCCTTATACGCATCCTCTTCCCCCTGTGTCAGCATTTCCTTCAGATTGGAAAATACGGTTTCAGTTTGTAATTCCGGAAGTCTGCTGCCACACGGTCCATCCCCATTCAGGATATCGCCCATATGAGCCAGGACACACCTAAACTGCGACTCAATCTGGTGCTGCTTCTGCCGTATTACCCCGGTCCTTCCGGGCATATACAGGTTCATCCCAACCCCCACCCCGGTTCCAACCAGCAGCAACAATGCCTCATTTATGATATTGCCTGCCGACACCGCGCCTTCGGTCAGGAAATGGGTCATAAGCACCGTACTCACCGATATTCCCTCCTGCACGTTCAGCAATGTGCACACCGGGGTAAAAACCAGAAGGAATGCGCCTACCGCAATGGGACGATATCCCAGCCAGTAAAAGCACACCGGCGCCAGCAAAAGGGCCACAAGGAAGGCCGCCATGCGCTTTGCCATTACGCGGATTGTCTCCCGTTTCGTGTCATGTATGCTTAAAAGGGTAATCACTGCGGCCGAAGCAGCGTAATTCAGCCCCAGCCATTCCGCAGCCGCCATGGCCAGAAGGCTTCCTCCTGCAATTTTTATGATTTTCAATCCATTTAAACCACGGTTCATCCATAAATCCTTTCAGCTTACCATGTCCGGTCCTTATAATTCCTTTTATCTGGAAATCATGCTCACAACGGAAACGTTGTATTTACAACGCTTACCCAATATCAGTATCAATCCAGCATTTCCAGGGTTTCCAGGAAAACATGATTCAGTTCTTCCCAGCCGTCCATCCTGTCATCACCAAGGGCGGATGCAGCAGCCTTCTGCCGTTCCAGTTCCTGTTCAATGAACTCCTGGATAACCGGAATCCGCTTTCCCCTTTGGCTTTCGCCGCTTCTCTTCTTTATCTCCAGAAGCTCCTCAATACCCGCCCGTAAATCCACCGGCATTTCCATTTTCATCAGGTCATCAAACAGCACCGGGGGCGGACAGCGGTGTTCCAGTATATAACGCCCGGCCAGCAATGGCCTCAGCGCATAAAAATACTTTTTGTATCTGACAAGATCCTCCTGAAGGAACTGGCTAAACGTATTCCCAGCCGTACCGCAGTAATGGTGGATTGCTGCTTTTACCGAAAAACATGGTGACGCGGCATCGTGGATCCTGCTCCAGGTATCTGTTGTCTTATATACCACAGGTGAATTCCCCCATTCAAACAAAGTGGCATTTCCCCTGTGAAAATGCTTCAGGGTTTTCCTCAAATCCCATCCATTGATGTCCAGCACTTCATCCATCTGCCATTCTATCACATCCCTCGGCTCATCCAGGCGCAGATAATCTTCCATGGTCCTTACGTATATGAACCGGACATCATAATCGCTGTCCGGTGAAGCAAATCCCCATGCGCGGCTCCCGGATTCCACTGCGTGGAGTATTGTCACATGTTCCTGTTCTTCAATCTCCTTTAATTTCATCTGAATTTCATCAATGATTCCCATCATCAGTAATCCCCCTCTATGGCCTTCCTGTTCACATATTCAACAAATGCCTCCACCTTTTCCATATCCGGATTATCGGGAAGGGTTGTATTCTTTGTTGCCATTTCAAGCCGTTCCTCATAGTCCCTCAGTATGTCATAGAACTCACTGTCAAAGGTCCCGTCTTCCTTCTGGAATCCTCCGGCCCGTATCCTGAGCAGCAGATTGAGGTCAGACTTCCGGTTTGTACGGATTTCCCCTTTTTCCAGGATATCCACTGCCATCATGAACAGCCGTATAAGATGCATGGCGTGTTTGTTCAGATGGTTATCATCCTTCTTTTTGTTGCGCTTGCCGATCTTATCATAATCCTTTACAACGCTGTGCATGATGGACCACATATTTTCATAATCCCGAAGAGGCATGTGCCTGTAATGGGCGTCCACAAATATCTCTGTCTCCAGCAGCGGGTTCTCCGCCTTATCAATATAGAGACGGATACTGCCCTTATCAAAATCAGCAAACCGCCGCTCAAAATCCTCCAATGCATGTTTCACCGAGTTAAAAATATGGCGTTCCCGCTCTGTCTGCGGCATGGAGTCCCTGGCAATGGCATTCTGCAGGCGCCGCAGCTGGGCGCTTGCATACCCGCCAAAGGACTTGGCGGCGCGTTTGGACAGGAACAGGTTCCTGTTGTCCAGAAGTTCCTGTCCAAGCCTTGACTTAATCAGGTACTGGTCATGGTCAAGGCCCAGGATTTCACATGTATTGGGGTTGCATTCCAGAAGCAGCTTCACCATTTTATTAAATGAATAGATAACCGTGTCCGTACCGCTGTCCTCATACTGCTCAAAATCCGTCAGCCCAATCAGGTCTGAGGGCATGTTCAGGGTAATTCCCCTGAAATCAATGTCACTGTTTTCGTTATTCGTCCCATAGGCATAGCTTCCGCCCAGCCCAAGGAGCATGATCCGTCTGCCCAGCCTTGGCTCGGTCCTCAGAAAGCCGTACTGCGGGGTGGTCATAAGGTGTTTGAAGTCCGGATAATATGCCAACTGCTTGTCCTCCCTGTTTTTGGTCAACTTGAAAAGGAATCACTTCCGCTTCCATTATAACGTAACCATCCCCATATTAAAAGAAAAAGAAGAGTCATCATGACTCCTCTGTTTCTTTTGCCCCGTACTTATCAATATCTTTTTTCTGCCTCATTGTATTAGGCCCCAGGAATTCGCCGTCCGTCCAATGGTTGTTAAATGTCTCAACCTCCCTGGCCCGGGCCTCCAATTCCTTTGTGGATTCCTGCTCTCCCTGCTTCATTGTCATCACCTCAGTGATAGTATGGCCGCCAGCCCGGCATGGTATGCAGGACAATCCGGTACAAACCCTATAATTTTAAAAAATAATACAAGCTTATTTCTTCAATGGATATACCCATATATGGATTGTCAAAAACTTTCCTTACATCCTTCACTACCCTGATATATGTTTTGTGGAACTCCGCCTCACTTTCCACCTCCACGGGGTTCCATACGGACGTGTATTCCGCAGTGGGCCCTTTGAGGTCGCAGCCCCTGCGGTCGCCGCAGATCATATATGACATGGCCAGCCTTGCACTTATGTAAATCCCGGTCTCAAGGTAAATCCTGTCCGCCACATCCTCCCATGTCTTGATCAAGACATCCTCCGTAAATTTCTCCGGTCCCAGACCTGCAAATATAACGATGTATCGCTTTGTCAACATCTATATCAGCCTTTTTTATTTAGTATATTGGAAGCTGCCCTGCATTATACCGGGAAGGCCGGGCCATACAAGTAACTTGCCGGTTAATTTCCTTCATAACGGAGGATTATGACATCGGTTCCCTCCTTTTTCGACACCTCATGGCTTTTTATGATTCTAAAGCCTGTGCGGAAGGTCAGCTGGTCCACATGCTCTTTATTATGTGTATACAAAATCAGGATGGAACCCTTTTTCAAAAAGTCAGGGATTATCTGGAAAAACCGTTTGTAGATATCATAAACCGCATCGTCCGTAAGCCGCCCAATCTTAAACGGCATATTTGTAATCACTTCATCAAAGAGATAGTCATGGGTAAACTGGAAGAAATCCCGATTAATAAAGTGGATGACCTGCCGTGCCGCCTCTGCATTTTCCCGGGCCTTCAATATGGCCTCTTCCTGGATATCGATTCCGTATGAGGAATTGGCCCTGACTGCTTTATGGCGTTCAATCAGCATGGTTCCCACTCCGCAAAAAGGATCCAGGACCTGCGCATCCTCTTTCATGTATTCCTTTGAAAGCGCTGCGGTCAGCGCTGCATTAACCGGTTTTATACTGGTAGGCATCACATCCCTGCGGTAAGAAAACCGTGTATCCTTCAGGGTATACAGCTTTACCATGATATTGCAGTTCCCCAGCTTATTTTCAATCAACCGCAGTTCAAATTCATAGTTTTCCGTTGTGTTTATCAATTTTCTGTCTGATAATATCTCAATCTTAGAAGCCACCTTTTTCAGGAACACACTTTTCTGGCCCAAATCCTTCTTACTCTTTAACTCCAGCCGGAAATGATACGGCGGATTCCCTTCATGACTTTTTGACAGGAAGATCAGCAGCGGCGAGTCAACAACCGTGCGGGCAATCTTGTCCGGATCCATTTCACTGGTTTCCATGCCCCTTACCACAAACAGCAGTTCCTGATAGGTACGGATGCCCTTAATCCAGTTAAGATTCGTAACCCTTGCCATGACGCCTGCTCCCATAAGCTTTATTTTTGCCTTTGGTTCCAGCTCCATCAGTTCATTGCCAACCAGTTCCCGGTAATTTCGGTTGGTAATCAAAAAGATATCATAGGCTTTATCCCAGCCAATAAATTTGTGGGCAGAAACCCCTTCTATATGGACAATCAGAAACGACAGCTTCCTCATCTCTTCCATAAGATGCTTTTGGTTCTCTTCTGTCACCTCTTCCTTTTCCAGCGCAGCCAGCTGCTCCTTTATGGCGTCCATATACTCCCTGTAATCAAAGTTGCCTATGGCTGACAAATAAGAACTCTTAACAAACCTCTGCCCATCCTCCTGATAGGCCTTCCAGATAGGCGCCAAAAAAGACGGATTCCTTAAATCCCCCATAAGCAGCGCCGCATTCTTTCTGGTTTTGGCATCTTCTGACCGCAGTAAATCGATGAGGACCGTCTCCTCCCCTTCCAAAAGGGCTGAAAGCTTCCTCCGCTCCCCATTATCCTTTATTACCTGTCTGATTTTACTGAGATTCTGTCTTACTTCCTGTCCATTCTGGATCTGTTCCCATAATTCCTGTATCATAGTTCTCCTTGTGTTTATTATATTTATAGTTGCCGCTGTTATTGCTTTCCATATTTAATCATCCGTAGAAGAGTCATGAAACAAATATTCCTCCTGCAAGACACATAAATAAGTATGCATGATTTATATTATAGCGCATCTTTTCCCTTAATAGAAGAAAAAGAAGAGACAATCTGATTCCTTTGCCCTTCTTTTCCGGATTTATGATTATTTAATCTTTTTCTTTGGATGAAACCTTGTAGGGAAACTATATTCGGGTGGACTATATTTGGGAAGTCTGTGTCCGGGGAGCAGGTGTTCCAGAACCCTATATCCGTATCCGGAACATCCCATGCTTATTGCAATAGGCATAAATAAATCCATGCCCCTTTTTCCGAAAACGTACAGAAACATCCTGTTCCGGGTACAATTTAGCTATCTCCAAAGAGCCTGCCGTCACATACGCAACAAAGGAAACATAATGTTCCTTGCCCATCTGGTGATCCATTGTCACGAAGTGCTCATCATCCACGGTCTCAACACAAATCAGATGGTCCTCCCCACTTGGTTCCGGTTCCTGCTTTGGCAGCGTAATCCCACAGCAGGAAAAACTCCCCTGTCCCACAGCGGTAACGATATTGCCGCAGATAGGACAGACATAAAAATATACTCTTTGCATGTTGGCGGACCGGTTTTCATTTATCCTCAGGTCCCCGGTCAACAATTCCGCAATCGACACACCAAGCGCCCGCGCCAGTTCGTCAATCATACTGATATCCGGCAGCCCTTTATCCGTTTCCCATTTAGAAATAGTCTTATCGCTTACATGGATGATTTCTGCAAGCTCTTTCTGGGTAAGCTTCCTTTTTTCCCTTAATATCCTGATTGTGCCGCCTGTTACATATCCCATAATAAATACCTCTTTTCGTTATTATGAGTATATTGTATTTCCTAATGTGGTTTTGCTCAACCTACGGTCCGTAGAATCGAATCCGGCCAGACAATCCACTTATCCGTTCCTCCGTATTTTTTCCATGGATTTCCCCTTTGCCAGTTCATCAACCAGCTTGTCCAAATACCGTATTTCCTGCATGAGCGGGTCCTCTATATCCTCTACTCGTATTCCGCATATAAGGCCCTTAATCAATTTCCTGTTTGGATTCAATTCCGGGGCATTTTCAAAAAATTCTTTGTAATTGACGGATTCATTTACTGCTTTCACTATGTCTTCCCCGCTGTAACCGGTAAGCCAGGAAATAACTGCACTTACCTCATCTACGGTCCTTCCCTTTTTCACTGCTTTATTTACTAAAAGAGAATATATTTTTGCAAAGCTCATACGATAGACTTTTTCATTTTCCATTGTTTAAATCTCCCAAAATGAATTCCCTCTACATTACGTTCCTCCACATTACGGGCAGGTATATCGTTCTTTTTACCGTACCAGGGATACATACCTTCCCTGTTCTTTTATCCTGTTCTTCTATCCTGTTCTTCTATCCTGTTTTTTTACTCTTTTGCTATTTCCACTCAATCCAGCATGATAGTATTATAACTTTTTCCCTCCGTTTTAATCTGCTTAAAGAGATATTCAGGCCATCAAAATAATATGTAATCTGCCGCTCCGCCACGCGACCATTCATCGTACAGTTCCTACAATGCCCTGGATTTCCCTGGTCGGTTTTAAACAACCTGCATATGGCTTTTATGACAGCAATATCTATGACAGCAATATCTATAATAGTAATATCCATAACAGTAATGTCTATAACAGCAATGTCTATAACAGCAATGTCTATAACAGCAATGTCTATAACAAACCGGGCAGTTAATCCCGCAAAAGGATGTATCTGGCAGGTCCTGTCTTTTCCGGCATCTTCATTTTCAATCACTCCTCTAACATATTACAGTTCAGAAACCAGTAATATTTTCATTGAAAATGATAGACCATGATATACTCTTCCTCATTTTCATCAACAATTTCAAATCCTACTTTCTTATACATCCCTACCGCATAATTTGCTTTTTGTACTGCAAGTGAGGTTTGTTCATATCCTCTTTGTTTTAATAAACAGAGCATTTCTTTCATTAAAGCAGTTCCTATCCCTAGTCCCCGGTATTCTTTATACAAGGAAATGGCAAACGAAGAGGTTGCATCATTTACATGTCCATAATCATTCATAATACGGACCCAGACAGCTCCGACCACCTTCGAATCAACTTCTGCCACCAAACCTATATCATCTTTTTTCTCCCCAAAATCCGTTAAATACACCTGCAGTTCAGGCTGCTTCGTGATTGATTCCGGCGGGGCGGCCATGCCTTCAGGCACAAATATAGCTTCATACAAGAAATGTTCAAGCAGGCCATATTCTTCTTGTAATATTTCTCTGATTATATAGTCCATGGATACCTCCGGTTTATGAAAGTATATTTATCAATCGGCTTTCATTCCACACATACCAGTACCTCCGCTATTTTGATTCTCCTTCTTATCGGCCTCTAATGAATTGCATACTATCTTACGCGATAAATATATCGGATTTCATGCACATCTTTTCCTCCGATGTTATCATATAAATAGTCATCAGTTCCCAAAAATCCTTCTTTTTCATAAAATCTTCTTGCCCTCAGGTTTTCCTCAAGTACCCACAAATAAATATTTCTATAACCCATTTTCATCAATTCGGCAACCACTGACTGAAAAAGAACCTTACCAACACCTCTGCCCATATAATCCGGTAATAAGTAAATGGAAATAATTTCTCCCCATCCACTAAATTGATTTAACCGTGATTCACAAAAACTACTTGTGCCCACAATGTTTCCATTGTCAACGCAAACCAGCGTACTCCAATTGGGGTTTTCTAAATTTGTAACCCAACGGCCCTCTGGAATCGACTCAAGATAATCCTGTGGAATTATACCTTTATATGTATATTTCCAACTTTCTTCATATATCCTACTGATTGCAGTCCTGTCATCCGTAGGTATAATATACCGGATTTCCACTTTGTCCACCTCTGCAGCTTTCTATATTTTCTCTATAGCCAGTTTACTGCACTTAGGATAAAACGTCCATAATTAGGATACCGTTGCTTTACCAACTGCTTATTTATGAGTGACACTTTCGTTTGGCTGCGGTATCTGATTTTCTATCTATAACGTCTTGACTGTTGGCTTAGTTGTAGATTATCCTATTGCAATATTATGTATTCTGAATTTTTTGAATTATACTGAAATCTTTATTTTCCAATGTATGGATTATGTCATCCATAACGTACCTTTCTAATTCTGCCACCAATAGCGGCAGGATGTAAACTATCTACTCATCCTACATTTCTCGATAATACAAAATATAGTCGTGCACTAATCCTGGATGTTTTAAATATAGGCCTCTACATACCTGTTTATAAAGTAATAACATTTCATTAAAATAGCAAAAGTCCAACATTCCATCCAAAATACATGCTATTTCCTGCTCATCTGTAATCTTTTTATCTAAAATATCATTGACTATATTTGTATATTGCAGAACTGCCACATTAGATGGAGTTCTTAGTTGCTCTGCCATCTTCATAATATCTTTATCCATTCATCCAATGATTCCTTTGGTTGTTTTTAATCTATTTTTACAGACTTCTCTTTGTTCATACGGTTCATAACGCTTCACTGCTTGCAACAAGTTAGAAGTTGTCACCGTATCCGACATTGTTTGGCAAGCTACTTTTTGGTCACCTGATATGGGCAAGAAACACGTCAGTATGTATCTTCGATAGGAGAACAAACTATAAAAAGACAACAGGCCGTTGCACAATTACTCCAACTCTTTTTTAACTACTTCAATAAACAAAATGCTGATATTTTAAATTAGCTTGCATAATCCCCGCACTGCATCTATAACATTGCTCCAATCCACATCTGCTGCATAGGAAAACTTCTTCTGATAAGCCGCCCAGAGCCGTTGCATCACCATACTGTTTTCTACCTCATCAATCACTTCTCCCATTTCCGACATCTGCTGTTCTGCCCCCCTCTTACTGGCAGTTGCCCGCAAAGCACCATGGAGCATATTGGGGTCTAAGGTTTTACCATAGAGCTGCTGCAGAATATAAATGTCATAGAAATCTCTCATACGGGTATTGATAACCGTCCGAGTGATGATAGTCTCCAATTTCTCTGCCAGAACCGTTTCTAAGTTATATGCCAAAATATCAATAGTCCGTTCCTCCAGCATGAGTTTAAAACGGTATTGGACCTCTCTCGGCGTGATTACATCGCCAGTGGATATATCAATTTTCAAAGGCGTTACTACACCATCAAACAGTGTTGTCATACTGACTCGGATTCCCGGATATTCTGCTTCGTCCATAATTTCCGAAATACTTTTTATCTGAAAATCCACTCCATCATCAATAAAAACCGTCACGATTGAACGAATCATTTTTTCCGCATCTTCAACAGTCACATTCGTCCCTTTAATCGTCGCATCCATATCCATAGTTGAACGTACATCTAATCCAACCATTGCGGCCACCAATATACCACCCTTTAAGATAAACTTGTCTCGATACTCAGAAAGGGAAACACGCTCCAAAAAACGCTCCATCATATAGTTTCGCATTAAAATCTGAGCATCTGCCGATTTTTCTTTTGACAGATTGCGGATTAAATCTTTCAGCTGTCTTGCCGTCTTTATCATAGCAACACCTCCAAGTATTGTCTTAAAACTTTTTCTACGTGAAACAATGGTGCATATTGCATCAACATACGCAGATTCTTATCTTTCCGAATCGCATATTGTTTTAACGCCCCCTGCAGCGTCTGGATTTCGATATTACTCCGGCAACGAATCAAATCACAGATTGTACGCTCCATATCGTAAACAGGCACAGTATGTCCAAATGGCGTTTGAAGATTGACAATACCAATCTCATGCAATCCCGGTTTGATTGTATAGACTTTAATCCCATCTGCCTTCAACCGTGAAGGGCTATAACTTCTTTTTACTGTGACAGAATAGGGGGACGGTTCCCGATCTGCCAAGTCATGAAAAAACAATGCTGTTTCATGAGAAAAGACTGCCTGGCTGCAACGCAGATGAATCAAATACATGGCATCCACCCAAGTATCAGCTGACACATAGATGCCATGCGCCGCCTGTTCCAGCCCTTTTTCTTTAATAAAATCATAAAATAGCGGCTTAGAAATACCTTCTGCCGTCACTTGTGAGGTAAGTAACATTCCTCCATGCTTCGCTAACATTTGCTCCATCTGCTCAAATCTTGTCATCCTATCACTTCCTTTCGTATCATAATTATAATTAAATGTGATACGAAAGTAAATATCAATATTCTGAAAACACAAAATAAATTATTTGACAGTCTACCACCTTTTCTATGAAAAATCGGGATATATGCCGCTTTTTCCATCTGTATTTCCACCCTTTTGAGATACTCTTTCATTTACCGGCAATGTATACTTTATTACAGATTCACTTTTATTCGCACAAAGTACAATTCCTATCAGTGGATTATCTCCTTCATTCATCAATTCACGTTAGTTGTAATATACATACATCTGCATCTACCCTAAATCCTGATGTGTCAAATCTCCAATTTTTAAATCAATTAATACAAAGCATTTCAAAATATAATTTTAAAAAACAACCGTTTTTCCATAGGGTGTATATATTTTACTAAATGTATCTACTTTTACCAGATAGTAAGGGTTTTGCCGGATTGTATCTTTTATCCAACAAAACCCTCATTTTTGAACTATCCGGCGTTATCCCCGTCCCCTTATCTGCGGAAACTTATCCATCTCACCTTCCGCAAAAACACAACTCCATTTCCCGCTAAAAATCCCGCAACCCCGCCTAGAATCAAGGTTTCCGCACGAGCAACGCAACCGTTTCCACATGCGGTGGGACGGGAGTTTTATACTACATGGCAGAACTTTTCTTTCAGAAATTCCGTTAGTTTTGACAAAGAGTGCGATGGGGTAGAATTATGGTTTTTACCCCTTTTAAGAGCAAAATTCACCCCTTTTACCCCACCCCAAAATCGTAACAACACATTACTAATTAACCGTCCAGTAAATCCTTTATCCACTTCGGCACCATCGGAACTTTTTTCCGTGCAAGCAGCAGCTTCACGATTTCTTCTGTATCTTCTTCCCGCCAAAACCTGTCCCAGATATAGCAGTCTCTGACTCTCAAATTCCTTCCCGCAGAGCATACACTCATGCTTATATAGAACCGGGTGGATCTTCGCCCACTCCCTCCGGCACCTATCGGAGCATTAAATTCTTCTGCGGCCAGTCGGTTTGTTATCAAGTAACTTGCCACACTGCCTGCATACAATTTCCGGGCAATCTCGCTCCATCTGCTTGACTTCCGTATTTCGGAGACGCTTCTTTGCATAACCGCACAAGTCATCTGCCTTATAGTAATTCCGTACCTTATTCCGTGGAATGTTTAATACGATTCCGATTTTCTGATAACCCAAACCCACATCACGGAGACGTTTAATTGTCTGTTTCTATTCTTCTGTCATACCAGTTCAACCCCTTCACAAATTGGTAATCCAGTAATCACTCTGAATCACCGCTTTGTCAAGAGTTCAATAGTAAACAATTAAAGAACCAAACTCATTTTATCTAATCTCTTTCTTCGGTTCCTCAAAATACAAACTCTTCAAGTCTTCTTCATTCAATTTGTGGTGTGTTAGTGCATTAGTGATAACGTCTTCGGATAAATTGTATATATCATATTCTTTAAACTCTTTAATATAACCCAAGATATTCTTCTTAAATAACTTTAATTTATTTTTCCGCATTATTTTAACAGCGTGAGTAAAATCAGCTTCATATGCAACAACATTTGTAGGGATTATCATAACACGTAATATGTCAGCATTCCCATATTCATTTACAAACCAAGCACAATGGTTATTCATTTGTCCGACTTCATATTTATGAATAGTTTTTCTTGTTTCGATTACTTCGCTTTTACACTCCCACATTATGTAAGTATTATTTTTAATACACCATAGATTATCCGGACCTTTCCTAATCAATTTGTCTGGTCTATGACTTTCAAAGCCCAACATCTTTCCTATATCTTCAACACTTTTTTCAAACTTTTCCGAATCCATACCAAAACTCATATTTTCTAAAAGGCTATTTACATCAAGTACAATATCCTCATATGATAAAAATCGTTCAAACCAAGATTTTATTGCCTGTATTCTATTTGAATTTATATTATTAATTTTGTTGTAAAATATCCCTTCTTTTGGTTTCATAACTTGTGGGTTACAAGCAAACGCTTTATTTTGTAATTTAGCTGCCTCCATTTTACTAATCGGATATTTGTAGCGACCCATTAATTGAAAATACCAACCTTTATCATTTGCATCAAAGTTAAACTTTAATAGAAGCTTTTCTATGGTATTTACTGCTTCATCATACTTTTCTTTCGCATACAGTTTCTCTGCCTTCTTTTCCGCAACTATAATATGATACATATCATTTTCAACAATATCACAAGATGTTTTATCCATTTCCTCTTTGTAAAATTCTTTCCATCCATCATCTCTTTTTAAACATTGGTTTATTAAATCAATCAATTGCTGAAGCTTGTTTTCCTCATTTTCCTCATTTGACCACTCCGCAAGTTGCAATCCAATTTCAACTTGCTTTTGTGTCTGTTCTGAAAATATTTTTCTAGTTGTAGAATTCCGAATGAACTTAACAATATCAGCCCCTAAAATCAAGATACATGAATAATCTTTCTCTCCACGGACACTTCTTCCTAAACCTTGTTCAATTTTCTGAGCAATCTTTTTTTGAACTAATTTGTTATTAGTTCTGCATTGCTCCTCATATATATCATTCATATTGGTAAAAAAGGGAAGCGAATCTAAGATCAAAATTCGGCAAGCTGCATCTGGTAAATCAATACCATCATATCTGTTTGCTAATACTAACACTTTATTAAATATACCTTTTTTCAAATCAGCTATTTCAGAAAATATATTTTCTGATGTGGCTAGGTTACAATTATAGTCTTTATAATCTTTTTGCTTTTTCCATGTTGGCACAATAGCGACAACACCAAATTTGTATTTAAGACCAGCAAAATATTCTATCATCTTCTCTCTCGTAAAATTCTCGTTTATTAATGAGGGCAATAAAATCATTTTTTCACCTGACCATGTCTGTTCCATAGACAGTAATGGCTTTTTCACTGCTTCTATACTAAAATCTAATGTCTTCACAAAAAATATATCATCTTGCGTTGTTGCCGACATTAAAATTCTATTCTTCGCCTTAGAAAATGTTCCAAATATTTCTACTGATACATCAATAGGCATTATCTCAATGCCATAACTTCCTATAAATGCTTGACATTTATCTATACTGTTACGTAATAAAGACCATGAAAACGTGAGAAAGGACTCATCTGTATGTTTTGACAAAAGTTTCAAAACCTCAGTTTTTTTCTCAATCCATGACCAATATGGTATTGGTAGGACACTTTCAAAATCATTCTCATTAATTATATCCAAAACCGTTCCTTCTCCTTGCTCATTTAAATCCTCTTCAAATAAGTCGAACAGATTTTCATATAATTCTTTGTTCTTCTTTTTATTTATGGAAACCATGAAGGATTCTCTTATTGCATCTACACAGGCATGTGCATCATCAAGTATAATACATCCAGCCTTTTCATAATTGTTTCCTAAGCCAAAAATTGTCTTTCCATTGAAAATTTTTTGTGCATGAGTTACTAAGATCAGTTTTCCATCATAAAACTCGCCCGGAATAACATTACCTGATCCAATAGTTCCAACAACTATTCCAAACTTAACAGCTTCCATACACACTTGATCTACTAAATATTTATTAGGACACACATAAATACATGGTCCTTCACCCATGTTTATTTTTGATTGTAAAATCAATAAACCTATAAGAGTCTTGCCCTCGCCAGTATGTAACTTTACTATTAAATCTTTATCCTCCTTTCTCTCTTCATACCACTCTTTAAGAATTTTCATCTGAGTATTTCTTAAAGGCCCAGTTACACTTGTCCTATCCAAATTATCATATATTTCTATAGGATTTTCTTTTTTTAAAGTCTTTTCTTTCGCCATTTTTTTCTTAAAGTCAATCATAAAGTTCTCCTCATCCTATTCGTTTTTTGTGATAGTCCCTGTCTTAATGTGATATGCAATATTATTACCAATACAAAAGTCTATTACTATTTGAGCTTGTTCATTATAAAATACTCTATGCTCCTTATATGCCGTAACATCTTTACAATAATTTGTTCTTCCAAAAATAATCTTATCTGCAAAATTAACACGGTTAAGTATTTCCAACAAATCTTGCTCTATCAAATTCGGTGTAGGATATGGTTCTATGCTAACCCAAGTTTTGCAACCTTTTTTATGTAAGTTTTCTAATGCATCTATTCTCTCTTTATAATTTGCCGCCCCAGGCTCTACTTTCTCTCTATACTGTTCATTCAAAGAGACTAACGTAATACCATATACGTTATCCTTTGTGAAATCTGCTAATTCTATTGGAAGCAGCCCTTTGGTCAAAACAGTGCATTTAATCCCTGCTCTATTTAATTTTCTAATAGCATTCATACTCATTTCTTTAATTTGGTCATATTTATACATAAATGGATCTGTTGTGAAACATAATTGAACCGACTTAATTTTATCCTTTAATTTGGGGATTTCACTATCTAATATTTCTAATGTATTACTCACTAATCTAGGTTCTAACCAATCCTCATACGAACTTACTTTTCCAAACCTTTTAGCCATCATAAATGCATAACACGGATATTTGCAACCATGAGAACAGCCTAACACATGGTTCATCGTGTAATCACCATACTCAACTCCTGTTTTGTATAGCATAGATTTCCTTGTTATTGTTTTCATGATTTCCACCTCAATTTTGTTGCCTTTCCTTTTTCATCAGCAAAAAACCTACTAGGCTTTCCTGTTTTTTCAGTAGTCGCTGGATCTCGAACAACTACTATCTCTCCTGTTTTTTCCATTTCTTTGTATATTTCTTTCACTTTTCCTGTAGTACATATGGGACCATATTGCATGAAAAAATCTGCTAAAATGTCATTTAGTCTCTCTAGTTGCTTATACTTTTGAATATGTTCTTTCACTTGTTCTTCTAACTCAATATCATCAATAATATTATTGTCAACATCTTCTGAAAACAAGCTCATTTGCCCACAAGTCTGAATATCCTTCATTAACTGCCATCTATTACAAATATTGTCTACCATTAGCAGGCAACCCGAAATATGATTTGTGGCATGTACCATGCGATATTTGGGAGCCTGCCCCTTTTTTATTCTTAATGGCATATTCAATACATATCTGTAATTCTGCTTTAACCGTTCACAATATTGATCCGCAAATAATTTCTCAGCCTCTTTAGTGTCAATTTCCCCTCGATTCTTACTATAAATGACGTCCTGCCAATATTCTCCACCTGCTATTTCATTTAACAGGTTTACAGATTTCTCATTTTGCTCAAGCTTTGTTGTTTCATATTCTACCAAATCTTCTAATAATGTTTCATCACCAAAGTTTACGCCAAGTACACGACATCCTTCCCTGATAAATCCAAAACTATTAAGATTTATTAATAATTCTACACTATTAAATTTTTTTGAACTAGCGAACTCATCAAAAAATTTATGATTCAATGCCTTTATTCCATATGGGTCAATATATAAAAATAAATTACTCCCCTCTTTCCCCGTTAAAATCCCCTTTATTTCCTCCTCGTACTTTCCACTAACTATATTTTTAGCCGGAACTTTATAAGCAGTGATATTACTTTGCAAATCTTCCGCATAATTCAAATCTATAAAATAAGGCGCAATTTTACAATCTTCTACCTGCGTAAGAGAAATGCAATCCCGTATTGTATCAAGCGCTATTATCGGTGAACCAGGTTTCCCGTCCTCAAATTTCCCTTTTCCAGCAAAACAATCCACATAAATAATTGGTTTCCTTGTATTAAGAACTTTTTGTATGTATGGTTTTAAGTAACAACCTAATAATTCATCTTTTACTTCAGACCACGGTTTCTTTTCCACGAAAAAATCATCATTTTTCTTAGACATACCATTTCCCCATTTCTGTAAAATCTTCCAAAACCCAATATAAATATTTTACCACACCTCCTCTGCTTTTACTATCCGAAAAAGAGTAAGAAAAAACCAATAGGATATTAACTGCCTATGGTTTTTTCTTGACCTACTCAATTTTTCCACTCGATCTCCGTACCATCCAAAAACACCGTCATCACTGCCCCGTTCTCATACACCCTGATATAATCCACCGTCCGTAGCATCAAATCAATATCCAGCTCCTTAATCGACTGTGTATCCTTGGTAATTTCCATAAAATCCATCGCCCGAAACTTCGCCAGCAAATCCACCCCCTGTATCTTCTCCTCCCACTCCGGCACCAACATATCCCTGCACTCCAGCAGCCGATTCCAAGCCATCAGGTAAATCTCAATCAACGTATCTTCATAAATATGCCGGTTCCCACACCCCAGCACACCTTTCACCTTATACCGCTCACTACATTGCCACACTTTCCTGTCTCCGCTCGGTGCCCGCCATCCCTTCCTCGCAAAAGCCCTGTTACACTCCCCACAAATAATCTTGCTGGAAAATGGATTTGCCTCCGTGTTCTGGGAAAACCGTGTAATATTATGCTCCTCCAGATATCGTTCCCTCCGCTTCATCTCCAACTGCACACATTCCCAAATCCAAGGTTCTATAATCGCCTCATGGTCATCCTCAATATAATACTGCTGGATTTCCCCCTCATTCTGCACCCGCTTCTTCGTCAGGAAGTCCACTGTATAGCTTTTTTGCAGAAGCGTGTCTCCTTTATACTTTTCATTTTCCAACATGCTACCAATGGTTGTGGACTGCCATTTCGTCCCGCCATCCCAATTTATGACACCTTCCCTCTCAAAAATCCGCTTAATATAATCAGTAGTCTTCCCCCAAAGGAACTCCATAAAAATCCGTTTCACAATCTTCGCTTGCTGTTTATTCACAACCAGTTTCCCATTTTCATCAGCATCATAACCAAGGAACCGCTTGGTACTCATCTTATGCTGTCCGATCTCAAACCTCTTGCGGATACCCCATGTACTGTTCTCTGAAATGTTCCGGCTCTCGTCCTGTGCCAGAGAAGAAAGGATTGTAAGCAGTACTTCCCCCTTCGCATCCAAAGTGTCTATGGCCTCCTTTTCAAATGTCACCCCTATACCAAGCCCTTTCAGTTCCCGCACATAATTCAGGCAGTCCAGTGTATTCCTTGCAAACCGGGAGATGGATTTCGTGATAATGCGATCAATCTTTCCTGCCCGGCAGTCCAGAATCATCCGGTTAAATTCATCCCTTTTCTTGGTATTCGTACCGGAAATACCTTCATCTGCATATATCCCGGCACACTCATATTCCGGATTGCTGTTGATGCTTTCTGTATAAAACCGCACCTGGTTTTCATAGCTTAATAGCTGTTCTTCTTGGTCGGTACTCACCCGGCAGTACGCCGCCACCCGCAGTTTCTTCTTCTGCACGGCATTCCCTTCCCCTGCTATCAAATTCTGCTTTGCTGGTATAACGGTAATGTTTCTTGCCACTTCTGTAAACCTCCTCTGCCACGGTTGGTTCTATAATATCCTGCCGGGATGCCGATTCATCCGGAATCCGCACACCCGGACAGGCTTGTTTTCCTTCTTCAATATAAGTGAAGCAAAGCCACTCCACCTTCTTTTTGTACCCAATCCTGCGCCGGAGTGTCTTTCCGCAATACGGACAGTACAGCATCCCCGTCAATGGATATCTATTTTGGTACTTTTGTGTGTCACTCTGGGCAATGTTCCTGTCCCGTTTATTTTCTTCTATCTTTTCCTGCAAGGCATCCCAAACCTCCATGCTCAAAATCGCCGGATGGCTGTCCTCCATGTAATAACTCTGTACTTCCCCATTATTTCGTACCGTCTGGTTCCTTTTATCCTCCGGTGTGTAATACTTCTGCAAATGGAAATCTCCTTTGTATTTCTCATTTTTGAACATTCCAATAAATGAACCGCCAGTCCACTTCCCTCCTGTCACAGACGGAATTCCCAGAAAATCTGCCAACTGCCCCAGGCGGCTGGAACCCACTCCCAAAAGGTACATATTCGCAAAGAACCGGACTGCCATAGCCTCTTTGGGATTGATGACCAGTTCCCCAAATTCATTCTTGTCGTAGCCCATGAACCGCTCCGTGTTGATCATGTATTCCCCACGCTCAAACTTCTTACGGATAGACCATTTCCGGTTCTCCGATACATTCCTACTTTCTTCCTCGGCAAAAGAAGCGAGGACAGTGAGCATGACCTCACCGTCCCCGGATAATGTGTTGATATTCTGTTCTTCAAAATAGACAGCAACCCCAATCAGCCGCAGCTCCCTCACCGTCTCCAGAAGCACTGCCGTGTTCCTGGCAAACCGGGAAATGGACTTTGTGATGATTAAATCTATCTGGCCGTCCTTCGCCATCTGCACCATCCGCTGGAATTCCGGACGGTTTCTGCTGAACCCTGAGATTCCCTGGTCTGCAAATACGCCGACAAACTCATATTCCGGATTGGCTTTCAGAAAGCGTTCATAGGAGGATATCTGGTTTTCCAGGGATTCGCCCTGTTTCCTGGAATCCGTGGAAACCCTGGCATAAGCACAGACACGTTTCTTTCTCGGTATTCTATTCTGTACCGGCTCTAGCATCCGTATCCTCATAGAACCTTCTCCCTTCCGAAGTATTCTTTTACAAACTGCTTTACACATTCATACTGTTTCAATGCAGCCCCATCCTCATTGATACATACCACTGGCACCCCTGCTTTATCGCAGGCTTCCATAAATTCAAAGAACTGCCGCCAATCACGGGCAATCATAGTGGCATCTCTTGTTACTACCACACGGACATGCCCGGCCTGGATTTCTGCAATCAACTGCCGGAACGCTTTCCGGTTTGCGTCTACGCCAGACGCTTCATCCCAAAAGAAATGTTCTTCCACCGTCCGCTTACCATAGCACCTGCGGAATGCTTCTCTCCCCGGTTCCACATATTTCTCATATCCATGATCCCGGTGTGTGGTTCTGTAATAATATGCCGCCTGCATCTTCATCCGGCATCCCACTCCTTTCGTTTTCGCTTCCCATTGAGCAAGCTCAATAAGCGTAGTCTATTAATCACTCTGAACGCCCTATAAGTCAAGCAGTTAAGCGGTTTCCACGCCTTTTGTTTTGGTCTGCGGAAACTTATTTCAGAAGATTAAAAAGAAGAACCCGGCAGGTTTCCCCACCGGGCAAATCTCTATATCCTTGTCACATAATCCAGCGAAATCCACCCGTCTCTCTTCTTCTGGTAAGATTTCAACAACCCCCACTTAGAAGCCCCGGCTCCCTGTGCCTCCTCCACAACGGTAAACACCCCAACTCCAGTAAACCTCCCCGTCCTGGCATAACCAGTCCCCGGCCCTTTCCTGATATTCAAATCCGGGATCTCCACCTTCACCATATAAGAAGATGCCGCCGGCAGTTTCTCCATAAACTGCACATACCGCTTATCCGAAGTCAAAAACAGCCCGGATTTCAGCTTATACCACAGCCCATCCGCACTGACACCCACCACCGTATACACGCCGTCAAACACCACCTGGTCCACGTTATCCCCCATGCACGGCGCTTTCCTCACATTCACTCCGTCTTTCCCCTTATAAAACACCTTCACAAATCCGGACAAAGGCCTGACAGGCTGGTCTGGATTTCCAGAACCCTCCATACTGCCCCCTGCATCTTTGCTGTCTTCAATAATATTCCTCAAAATAGCAAGAATCTTCCCGCCGTATCCTGCCCCGGCAGCCCAGCCCTTTCTCTGCGGATTTTCCTGAATCCCCAGCCATTCCACATAAGGAGCCGACCCCCTGACCACGTACTGAAACCTTGGGTCAACTTTCGGATTCACCAACTCCTCTGTACTGGCATAGGCTTTCAAATGCTGTATCTGCGCCCGAATGCCAAGCTGTGGCGTTTCAAAGGAATTCCCCTTCTTTCCATTGGAAGTCACGCCCATCCCGCAGAAATTATTCTGCTCCAAGGTCACTGCTGAACCGGAAAACCCAAAGTTTCCCGTCTCCAGGCAGGACTGCGCAAAAGCAACATCCCCTCTCACGCCCTCGGCCTCCCCTTCGGACAGATACAGCGGAACCATATCCAGCACCGACTGCGCCACTTGCGGATTCTTCGCTTTAATATACTTCTGCATCTGTTTGACAGAAGCCACCGCTTTCCCTATAGTTTTCGTATAGGAAGAAACATCCTCTCCCTGCCCGGAACTGCCGCTTTTAATCTGCCGCTTAAACTCCTCCCACATCCCTTTCGCCCGGATCTGGGAAGGACAGTTCTTGGCACAGACATCGTAATGCTGCACCACCCGGTCAGCCGGAATCCCTGTCTCCGACATCAACTGCCGCACAAATGCTGCCGTATTGGCAAAGGCTTTCTGAAAATCATACCCGGCCTGCACACACATCTCCACACCAATGGAATTTTTATTATTCACCGTCCCAAACAGCCGTCCACCGTAATCCACACCCACATGCCAGCATCCCCGACCATGGGGAGCCGCCTGGTACACTGTATCCTCGTCATCCGTGTAATAATGGACAGACGTGCTTAAATTCCCGTTATACTGCGCCCTTGCATGGGCATTGGCATCTGCTCCTAATGCAAAGTTATCTGTGTTATGCACCACGATATACTGCGGATTGTTACTCTCATACGTGTTATTGCCAGATACATAACTCTTATTTACCTTCATGTCAATCCCCCTCTTTCAACTGCTCCAGCACATTTTTCAATTTTTCCGGGATGGGCAGCCCAATTTTCACTGCATTCTCCAGAATGGAAATCCCCTCATTGGACAGATAAAAGAAAATCACCGCCGTCCGCAATACGCTCCCATTTCCAATCACATGGGTATCAATGATGTGCGCCACAGCAACCAGAGAAAAAATGACCACCTTCTTGAAAATCCCCCGGAACCCGATTTGGCTGGAAAGCTCCTTATTCAAAATCCCCACCATCACTCCGGTCACATAATCCACCACCACAAAGACAATCAGTGCATACAAAAATCCGTCAAATCCTCCCATTACCGCCCCCAAAGCACCGCCCATAGCGGCAAATACATACTGCATCGTGCCTGTTACATCTCTCATCTCAAATCCCTCCTGTTCTTCCACACAAAAAAGCAGCCCGTTTTGGACTGCCGCCTGTTTCTGACTCCATAAGTTTTTCTTTTCTCTGCCGCCCTTACGGCGCGGCTTCCTCCGTTAACGTATAGGTGATTTTCATCGTCTTGTCCACCGTCTTCACCACCGCCGAAGACAGGTTGTTGATGGATGCCAGATAAGGAGAGAGCAGATACATGGTCCGGTACTCGCTCCCATAACTCCCTCCCCACCCCAAAAGGAAATTCTTATACTGGAACAGCGGCGTTGCCGCATCATTCAGCCGGAAACTCCCCTGGGTGTGGATTACCTTATCCTCCACCGTAACCTGGAAATCCCCTCCGATAATCAGATCCCCGACCAACGTCATATACACCTCACAGGTTCCAGTTTCACATAACGGTTTCCACTTGGAAGTAAACCCCAGACTGATTAACGTCACATCCGAAGAATTGGCAAGATTAATCTTATAAATTCCCTTCTTGTTATTCGCCATCACATACAGGTATCCCTTACGGATACAGCACTTCAGATAACGCTCCGGGAACGAACTGTCCTCCTCCCGCCTCCCCACATCCATCAGCTTCGCATTGGACAGCGTCCACTCCCCCTCTGTCATGGAATAATCCTCTTTCTTAATCTTCACCCACACCATAGTGGCGCTGCCGGAGGAATTCCCCTCATTGGAAAACCCGTACCAGTACCCGTCCCCGCCGTCCAGAAATTCCCCATACAGTGTGTAATCCCCCAGAAACCTAAATGTAGTAGTCTGGATCACCCGGTCATCCACCACCACAAAGGATGAGTCATCCAGTTTCTCATTCAGCCCCACCGTAAAAATCGGGATATGCACCTTCCGAATACGCACCCCCGTATCCTGATACGTGATGGAATACAGCAGGTTCCTTTCAAAATCCACCTCCACCGCCTCAAACAGAACCAGTTCCCGCACCATAGTCATCCCGTCCAGCTTAATACTTTTAATCTGCAGGAATGTGGAACTATCATTCACCAGGCTCCCGTAAGCATTTGCCCCGCCCTGGGCACTGGTCAGGGCGGCCGCCGCAATGGTACCGTTCCCCTGGCTCGGAGTGAACTCCCACACAAACTTGTATCCATTGTCCAGCTTCTTGCTCTCCGTCAGGTTCATGCTTCCCCTCGCCACATTCGCCGTGGAATTCACATTATTGGACGCATAAGCCACCGGCAGGTTATCCGACAGGGAATAAATATTGTCCGCCCGCTCCTCCAACGCTTTGGAAAACAGCAAAATCCCGCCGATGGCATTGGGGCATATCGGCAGAAACGCCTCCTGCCATTTCACCCCGTCAATACTCTCCCCAATCTCATAAAACACTCCCATAGGATTCAGCCCCAGGATATGGTTCACCGCATCCGTCACCATATTTTCCTCTGTCACGGCTGTGACCTCCCCGGTATTCACATCCTTAAGTTCAATCCTCATTGTTCCCGTCAGTTTCATAACGCCCTCCTTAACTCAAATCTATCTGACATCCAAACGCACCTATTGAAATCCGCCCCATACTGTCCACCATCTGCTTCTGTACAAGCTCCATTGTCTCAATTCCAACTGTCTCCGCAAACCCTCTGACACTCAATCCTGTGCCAACCTGGAACACAGCAGCCGTATCTTCCAATACAATCTTCCCATCCCATGCCGGAGCCGCCGCCATGCCCTGCCCGCTGATGGAGGCAATGCATCCCCCGGTATCAATCTGTCCGCTGCCGCCCTCCAGGCGAAGGAATACCTGAAACGTGTTCGTAAAGTTGGGAATTAGCTCCTCTATGGGAAAATACAAAGGCAGTACATGTTTCCCACTCCCCCAGGTTTCCGCCGGATAATGGGTCAGAATCTCTTCGTCATTGAACACATACCTCACACACGCCACAGCCCTTCCATCCACTGGAACCGTGACCGGCAGTTCTGCCTCCACGCTGACATTTACCGTAGTCTCCGTCCCATCCTCCGCCACAGACGGAACCGGGACAACAACCGTCCCCTTCGCCTTTCCTGCCTGTACCGCTGCATTTGCCGACACATCCACCAGCACAATCGCAAAAAACTGTACATGCGTCTCCTCTGCCGCCGCAAACTCAATGCTGATAATCTTCACATCCGTCTCATTCACTGTATAGGCTGATGCATTGGTAAAAGTGTGAATCCCTATCTTCCCCGATTCAATCTGGTTCAGCAGTCCTGAGAGATTCTTGTCATTCTTCGACTTAGCCTGCGCCAGCCTGGGATTCTTCCCCACACATTTCAAGGAGTGCCTGCCGTTAATCTTAATCTGATATCCAGTCACACAGGCTAACTGCGTTTCATCCGCATGACCGCCAGAGAACACCAGCACATCCCCCAAATCCAATGCCGGATTTCCAATAGTGTCTGAATCAAAAGGAACATAACGGATAATCGACAAATCAGACAGGATATTTTCCAGCAGTGCCTTCCTTGTTTCCTCCAGGCCAAACTGCAAAAGCGGATTCACTCCCAGATTCATGGTCAGCCCGTCATCTTTTTCCAACGCATAATACTCTGCTGTCTGCGTTTTGATATTTGTGGAACTGATTGCCGTATACCGGGTAATAAAATCCGAAAAGCTGCTGGAAAACCGCTGCCTGTCGGACACCATCATCACAGGCATATTCCTGTATTTCCTCAGTTCCAGCTTTCCCGTCCGGTTAATGCAGTAAAAGCCTCCCAGCACCTGCCCCACATAATACAGCACGTCCCGGTACGTCTCTATATCATTCTCCGTATACACTGACAGCAGTTCCGCACCGTTTGGCATCGCCTCAATCTCCGCCTGGGTATGGGCAAGCTCCACGTTACAGGCTTTACAGCACAAAGCCAGGAAAGCATAAGCATTCCCCACAGTCTCAAAGCCATTGAAGCTTCTCTCAAACCGGAGCATGTAATCATAAGCCTTTATCTCCAGACAGTACGGCGTCCGGTTCGCCTCGCTCACCTCAAAAATCCCCATGGGGACTACCTCAAAACTCCCGTTCCCAAGCCGCAGATGATAGAACAGTTCTATCTTCGCATCCTCCAGCGTATATCGGTCAATCTCCGAAAACAGGGTGAGCCCCATCTCCGCCGCATACACCGTGCCAATCTCAATCTCTGTGCTGCCGCAGCACTGGCCTGTGATGTAGCCGGAGCCTTTCACAATATCTCCATTCCCAAACTCATGGACCAAACCGGCTTTCGTGGTAATTCTCCCTGTCCAGTAAAAATTGCGGGTGTTTTCCTGCACCGCAGATAAAAATTCTTTACTGACTGGATACATGAACCCACCCCTTTCCTTAAAACTCTTTCAAATTAAACGACACTTTCCACAGCCCTTTATAGGAAGTGTCTTTCACCAGCCCCGCCTTATAGCCCTCCATAAACATCTCCGTCCGCTTCACTTCCAGTGTCTCCGTATCAAAAAACTCCACAGCAATCTTCGGCTTCCTGCGGAATCCCGCCATGGCCTTCACCCATTTCGGGCTTAGCGAAAAGGAAACCGGAATTGTCACTACGCCGCTCCTGACCACATCCCTCTGTATAGTCCCGGCCTCCGTTTCACCGCCGGAATCCGCCTCCACATCTGCCATCTCCACTTCGTAGGAGTCCGGCATTGGAACCGCCACCCCGTCAAACGTCAGATACTGTATAAACGCCATGCCTATCTACCTCCTGACCTCAGGTTCTGCCTGTTCTGTGCATTTATTACCACCTCATCCAGCAGCGTGCCGCCAAGGTACACCGGAATGCAAATCGTTCCCGCGTTCGCCATTCCAAACCCGCTCACTGCCTCCCTGATTCCGTTCAATAACTGTGTGACGTTATTTGCAGAAGCCGCCTGCTGCTCCGCTATACCGGAAACCATACCAATCTGTGGGCTGACCACCATATCCGAAGCCACGCCCCGGACCGCCTTCTCAATCATCCCCCGGCTTCCCTCAATCCCGCTGGCAAGCCCGGACACAAAATCCGGCATCCAGGATTCATACTCCGTAAGCGGTCCCTCATCCGGCACGGAGAAATGGAGGAACGCCGCAATCTTATCCGCAATGCTCCTGACCGCATCCACCACATTCCCCACGGCATTCCGGATTCCGTTGGCAATCCCGTTCACGATATCCACACCCCAGTTCCATGCACTGGAAGCCAGGCCCTTAATATAACCCACCGCCTGTTCAAACCCATTCTTCACCGCATTGTAAACATTACTCATGGCATTACTGATTCCACTGACAATATTATTGAAAATGTTCGTGACTGCTGTCTTAATAGCATTCAGCACAGCCGTCACCGTATTTTTTACTGAATTCCACACAGTAGATATAATACTGCCCACCGTATTCATCACCGTAGTTACCACATCCCGGATTCCATTCCACACAGAAGTAACGATGCTTTGGATGGTATTCAGCACCGTAGAAATCACCGTCTGGATGGCATTCCACGCCGTAGTCAGGAAAGCCTGTACAGCCGTAACAACTGTAATCACCACCGTTTTAATGGCATTCCAGACTGTGGTGAAAATCGTCTGTATAACAGTCAGCACCGTGATAATAATCGTTTTGTATATGTTAAAATATGTGGTGACGATTGTGGAAATCGCCGTCAGCACAGTCTGAAACAGAGTTTTAATGCCCTCCCATAACGTGGAGAAAAATGTGGCAATCCCGTTCCAAATGGTCTGTGCCACCGTGGATATCCCTGTCCAGAGTGTGGAAAAAAACTGTGAAATAGACGTCCACGCAGCACTGGCCGTCTGCTTAATCCCCTCCCACAGCCCGGCAAAGAATTCCTTCACGGCATTCCAGATATACATACAAGCTGCCTTGATTTCATCCCAGTGGGCAACCAGTAACTTCCCAACCGCAATCACCGCCACAATCACAGCGATAATCGCAAGTATCGGCGCACCCACGCTGGCTATGACCGGAATCAATGCAGAAATGGCCGGGGCAATCACACCTACCAGGCTCATCACTGCGCTAATCCCCGTTGCAATCTTTCCGATGATGATTAACACAGGCCCCACGGCAGCCACCACCATGGCGATGATGACGATCATCTTCTTCGTACCCTCCGACAGCCCGGAAAACCAGGAAGTAAAAGCCTGTATTTTATCCGCCAGCGCAACCAGAATCGGAGCCAGCACGCCCATAATGGCGGAGCCGAATTCAATGGCGGTATTTTTCAACTGGTTAAACGCTTTCTGTATTGTATAGGAATTGGTATTCAGTTTCCCGAAAGCTGTCTCTGTTGCCCCTGTGGAATTCTGCATCTGCTCCAGCGTTCCATTGAAGGTTTCCGCACTGTCCCCCAGAAGAATCAGCCCAGCTTTTCCGGCCTCTGCACTCCCCCATAAATCACCAAAGGCCAGCCCCTGCTCCGCCGCACTGTCAGAAATAACCTGTAGCACCTCGGAAAGGCTGGCCCCGTCCTGCATCAGTTCCAGGAAGGATTTCCCCGTCTTTTCTTTCAAAGTGTCCGATACCTTCGTGCCGGATTTTCCAAGCTCATTGAACATGGAATTCATATAAGTGGTGGATTCTGCAGTTGCCACACCGTTGGCAGTCATCAGGGCATATCCCGCAGCCACCTGTTCCAATGCCACCCCGTTTGCTTTTGCTGTGGGGATAATCTTACCCATCGAGGATGACAACTCCCCCACCGTGGTTTTGCCCAAATTCTGCGTCTGAATCAGCACATCAGACACCCGGCCCACCTCGGACGCTTCCAGGCCATAGGCATTCATAATCGTAGTCAGCACATCCAGCGCGCTCCCTGCATCCGCAAACCCAGCCCTCGCCAGCTTCGTGGAATTGGACACAAAATTCACCGCATCCCCGGTCTTCTGCCCGGCGGAGATGGCGTCATACACATTCCCCGCAATCTCCGAAGAGCTGATACCCGTCTGGTTAGACAAATCCAGGATGGCCTTTTCCAGTTCCGACAGTGGTACCTCCGCAGTATCTGCAATGGTATTGACCTTTGCCATGGCATCCTCAAAATCCATTGCCATCTTAGCGGACGCCCCGCCCGCCGCCGTAATCCCGGCAGTCACCGGGAGCAGCTTCTTACCTGCCGATGTGGCGGCATCCCCAAACTTCCCAACCTTCTCCGCCGCCTGCGAAAAGCCGGACAGAGAGGTGTTGGTATCCTCAGCCTGTTTTTCCAGGTCTTTTAAATTCTGCTCCGTCTCAATGATCTCCCGCTGCAGGGCATCGTACTGGTCTTTGGTAATATCGCCGCGCTCAAACTGCTGCTGTACCTGCTGCTGGGCAGATTTGAGCGCCTCCAGCTTCTCCTTCGTCTCCCCGATTGCATCCGTTAAAAGTCTCTGCTTCTGCGCCAGAAGCTCCGAATTATGTGGGTCCAGCTTCAGGAGCTTCTCCACATCCTTAAGCTGGGACTGGGTGTTGCGGATTTCTGAATTGACGCCCTTCAGCGCTGTGGTCAGTCTGGTGGTATCGCCGCCGATTTCCACCGTGATACCCTGTATGCGGTTTGCCATGCGATGCCTCCTTCCTGTTTTTGGACAGAAAAAAAGAGCCGGTTAAGGCTCAAATATATAGAAAAGGCATCTGCCGTCTTTGGACAGATGCCTATGTATCAATACTATTTAATTTATAATTCTGCTCATTGCAAAACCGGAAACTATATTTCTGTTTTCAGTAGAGAATACATCTTCATGTCGATTATTTCGCCGTTCTTTACAGCGTTATTTCTTAATGTGCCTTCGTATTGAAACCCTGCTTTTTCAAGCACACGGCAGGATGCGGCATTGTATGCGAACGGCTCTGCATAGATACGGATTATATCGCTCTTGTCAAAAACGTACCCGCATATCTGTTTTACGGCTTCTGTCATAATTCCTTTGTCCCAATATTCTTCTGCGATGTAATATCCCAACTCGGCAGTCTGTCTGTGTATGTTCCCCTGTCGGAAAATCCCGATACTGCCAACCACCTTTTCATCTACAGTAATAGCAAAAGCAAATGTTTCATTTTCATCTGCGGAAAGCATCGCAGAGATATAGTCCGTTCCATCCTGCTCGGTGTAAGGGTATGGCAATCCATCCCGGAGATTATCCTGTACTTTTTTATTGGAAAGAGCCTCCGCTAAATCGATTGCATCCGATAACTCCCATTTTCTTATTCTGCAAATCATTATCTTTCTCTCCTTCCCGATAAATTTGAATTTTTAATGTCAAAATGGCAACACAATTAACAACAGCATACTTGCGCTATATATCCGTAACTTTCATACCTTTTGCAGCCGCTTCCATTTCCCATTCGAGAAATATAGGGATTCCTGAAGCTAACTCTTGAGAAGGCAAAAACATACAATCAACCATTGGGCGAATCCTCATAGAAATTAAACTACTTATTTTTAATATAAAATCGTTATCATTTTCTATTATACATAATTCATAGATATCTATTTCATTTCCTATTCTTTTCCAATTATCCAAGCAATTAGCTACTTTGAACGGATCTGATATTAATGGAAATACCCCATTGTTTAAAATTAATGGTTTTCCGTCAACAGAAAAATAAATCAATGGAGCATAAAAGGTATTACTATCATTGTATATAGACGCAATAACTTGATTATAAGGTTCAATTTTCGCATCTATACATTCGATAAATTTTTCATTAGAAAAGTTAGTCAAGCATTGTTGATAAGAGCCAAACGATATTGTTTCTGCCGTATACCCCAATGGATCGTTATCTTCCTTTGCTTTCTTAATACTCTGCCTATAAGTATCCCTCCAGCGTACTGCTTCAGTTTTCCCGAATCTTTCTATCTTTCCTCTTTTAGTAATATAATGCTTATTTCCATTTTCTAGTATACTGCATACACAATAATTTCCGTCTTCAAAAACATCAAAATTATTAACCACCATCACTCTCTTATCAACACTCATTAAAGAAATCGCTTCCCACGCAGTTTTTCCCTGCTTACACAACTCAATCCACCTATTTACGTCAAACCTATGCAAGCTAACTAAATCATCTTTTATCTGCAAAAAACATTCACCAATAATTCTATCAATTGGCCTTGCACACTCTTTATGTACAAGTCCAGCCACATTTGATACTTCATCATTATCAATTTCTATCAAATATGCCGTTTTGTCAGTTATAGATTTTCCACAATTAATGCAGTTACAACCTTTGTTATTATCAAAACTTCTAACGATTAAAGACTTATGCATAGTCTCAGCTGCAGTACATTTTGTTTTCCCTTTATTAGCAGGCATTATAACAATTTCAGAATTTTCTTCACCATATAGGGATTCTAAGAATTTTTCACATCTACTTTGTGTAGAACTTCTAAATAGCACTACTAATTCCATCCCGTTCTTTAAATAAAGCATATCCGGACTAACATATCTGCGACCTTCTTTTCTCTCACTCTCTAAGAAACGATACATTTCAATTACAAGAATAGTATTTGCGGATATCTCGAATTCCTTTTGAGTTTTCTCAGTTGGCTTACATACTACATAATCAAATCGAATATCCTCCTCCTGAAGCTCTCTTGTCCATTCATCTATAACATCTGTGACATTTAATTTTTTCTTATCAGAAGGCTTTGATTTGTACTCATCAAAAAATTGATTTAAGCTTTCAACTGACACGCATCGCCTATTAGCTCCATATTCTACAGCACGAGCAATCAATCCATCCCAAAATAAAATAGGCTCTATTTGCAATTTATCATATAGCATCAAAAAAATAGTTTTTTCGTAAGCTTCTCCCCCTTCAATATCAAGTGTTTCCACATACGTTTTTATACAAAACATCAGCAATTTATCTTCTGTTACTTCTTCATCATAATCTTTCTTATGGATATTTTTTATGTTGGAACAAAACTTATCAAAAGCGTCTTTTTCTTCTTTATTCAGTGTTACAATAAACTCAAAACTTCTGCTCAAACGAATGCCATCTAAAACTCTGCGAAGTTTTTGAACAATCGCTCCGGAGGATTCTGATCGTGTCATTAATATATATGCAAAATCAAATCTTCTATTTTTTTTATATTGTGAAACAAATTGTTTACATACCTTATAGAACTCAGAACTGGTATCATCACTTAATGAAATGGTTCTCTTCATTTGGAAATAAATCTTTTTACCCGATTCCAGAGTCAGAACCAAATCATCTATGCTTTCACAAGCTTCAAAATTGATTTTTACAATTTTTTCATCTGCATTACTAATCCCTAATACCTTTGAAACACCAATTCCAAATTCCATTAATATCATCATAAAAGCTGATACTCTCTGCTGAAAATCAATTCCCGCATTTGTTGCTTGTAACCCCATGTCATTCTCCTTTTATCAATCTCTCCATTGTAAGTTAAAGTTAAATTTGAATTTATCAAATCAACAAATTCTAAGTTGCCTATTTCCTTAAATTATTCTCCTTATCAAAAAAGGCTTTTTCTAAGCTGGCATATTCCTGTTCCGTACATATCTTCATACATTTTTTCTGGTATTCTTTGGAGCGTATCAACATATCAGAAATCTTCTGGCAAGGAAATTCATTGCACTGATTACATTTTTCTACATTATGTTTTTTAATACATTCTACTAGGTGATAGGTACATTGTTTGTGTGAGGAACAACCCGAACAACCAATTTCTTCATTTGATACAATAGAATTTCTCCACCCTACCCTATACCATAGTTCTGCAACTTTCTTTAATTCTTCATCACTACGTGCATTGTATCTAGGACATTCAATGCAATTATCTCCGCATAAAGTAATTTTTTCGTACATAACAACTTTACATCTCACTTTCAAATCTCAAGTCGCCAGCAGATACATCTTCTTAAACTAACGTTTAAGAAGCATCCCTCCCTTTGCCCGGTCAATTCCTATTTTACGCTGACCAAGCCAGCTATTTTCTACCAGTATAGCAGGAAACAGCCGACCAATCAACGAAAACAAAACCGGTAATCAGAACCTGTCAAAATCCTGCTGCGTGGCAAGCTGGGCATACTTACACCCGTCATTCCTGCTCTCCGCATACATATCATTAATCATCCCGATAGAAAGCAGTTCCAACTCATGAATAGAAATCCCAAGCTGCACACACCGCAGGAGGAACAGCGGCGTTGTCATCTCCCGCTCAGTCGGGCGCAGTTTTTTTTAGCCTTCACATCTGTCTGCACATTCAGCCCCCAAAGTTCAATCAGCTTCGGCAACACCTGATAGATAGAGAACGTATTGAACCCGTCCAGCCATTCCTCCGGCGTGTCTGGGATAGAACCGTCCGCATGTTTCGCCATCACAAAAGCGATGTTCTCAAACATCTCTAAAGAGAACAAATCCAGACCGGACTCCCCTTCCTCAGAGCCTCCCACGCACTGCTCCAAAGCCCGCAGATCCCTGTAAATATCCCTCTGGAACTTCAAACGGTAAATCCTCGGTATGGCCGCCGATGCCTTAAACAGCACCTCCTGTCCGTCAATCTCAACCTTCCTGGTTATGCTCATTTGTCCGCCACCGCCTTTGCCATGGATTTCACTTCCGCGGCCTTGCCCGCCTCCTGGTTCAGGGCAAGGCTGGCTGGGGCCGGTGTCTCTGGCTCCGCCGCAGGAAGATACACCGCCTTATACCAGTCATCATACACTTTTGCCGTGGTTGCATCCCCGGTCTTCGCCTTCACATAGCCGGATGCCAACGGCCTTGCCTTCACCGTCAGCGTCTCTGTCTGCACCTCCCTGGATTCCTCGTTAGTCTTGGATTCAATCTTCGGGCGGGAAGCAGAACAGTTATACAGCACATGCCGGATTTTCTTCACGTCCCCGTCAAACTCAAATAACAAGGCAAAGCTACCCGTCTCCGCATTGCAGTTCTCCACCAGCACCTTATTGGTGTCCGCCTCTTCTTTCAGGATATCCGTCCGGAACGTCTCCGGAATCATCGCCAGCTCCAGATCCCCGTCATACCCCATATTGTTATTGATGACGTAATATTCCACCCCATCCGCATAAAAGGACTCCGGCTCCCCGTTGGGGTCCAGGCTTAAAGACACCGCGCCCGGCATCGCCACCGGGACTCCGAATGTGTCCGTCCCGTCCTCCCCTGCCGTCAACGGGGCATAGTGGACATTGCAGATATTAAACTTCACTTTATTTCCCATTCCTCAAACCTCCATTTCATATAGAACCTCATACAGCCGTTCCGACTCAATCCATACTTCACTCCTGGCATAAAAGAAGCAATGGCTTTCCAGCACGGTTTCTATCCGCTCCTCCAGTTCCACAGACTTATAATCCGTGTACAGTTCAATATGCAGCTTCCGCTTTTTAAAATAAGCAATCCCATCTGCCGCAAAATTCCGGGATTCCGGGTATAGAAACACCAGGAACGGCGGCTCCGGGGACTGTCCCTCCGCAAAATGTCCATAGGCACAGGGCAGTTCCATTTCCTCAATCATCTCTAGCACCTGCTCATGCATCAATGCGATAACCCCCGTTCCATCTTTTCCATCAATTCTTCCGCTCCCCGCTGTTCTGCCGGGGCGATATGGGGAATGGCAGCAACCCGGTCTCCGTTCCGTCTCGCGTGACCGTGTTCCAGTAGATGGGCAATCTGGTAACGGTCACGGCTGTGAATCACCATAGTCAGGGAATTGGCATCCTCCTGCACTTTCTTTGCCGCCCAGCTCTTCTTATATTTCCCAGTCCTCACCGGAGCATTAGCCTGAATGTCCTTTTTCACGGACCGGCTCACCTCTGTCACGCTCCGCTTCATCACCTCATTGGACAAATCCGCATATTCCGCCATGGACTGAGCAATGGCCTCCGCCATCCCGTCCACGCTCACCCTTCGGTCCGTCATATCCTCACCTCTTCACCCTCTCCGCTCGCAGCTTGATAACCTTATTTTGGAACTGCATAAAATCCACCAGCGTGATGTTATAAATATCTCCCCGGAACAAAATCCGGTACTTCGTGCTGTCCAGGACTTCCAGTTCCGTGCAGTACCGCACCAGAAAAAACAGGGATTCCTCCTGGTTCACCTGCGCCGCCTCCCAGTATTCCTTCCCCGAAAGGTTATTGGCATAGGCCCAGCAGGTAAAATAGTCCGCCCACTCATTCCGCTGGTTCCCGTCCTTATCCTTTCTCATCTGGTTCTTCTGGATGACAACCCTCTGCCGCCACTGTCCAATCCGCATCAGAACACCTCATCCCTCTGCCCGAACAACAGGCATTTCAATGTCATTGTCAAATCCTTAAAATCCGCCTGCTCCCGGTTCTCATACAGATAAGAAATCCCATACAGCACCGCCGTCCTGACAGGCTCCGGCACCTCCGCGCCGGATTCAAAACAGCACCGCAGGATATCTTCACAAAGGCTCTCCGCCGTCCCGGAAAGGGAAAGGAGAAGCTCATCCTCATCTGTGCTGTCAATCCGCACATACTGCTTGATTTCTTCTAAAGTCACAACCATCCGGCTTCCTCCTCCCTTCCCATGGTCAGGCATTAAGAAAACAGCTTAATCACCAAAGATTCCAGACTGTCTTTACGCCCCGGAACCTGCCTTCATAGTCAGCGTCTTTACCGTTTCTGCCAGGATCAGCTTTCCGTCCACCCTCTGGCTTGCCAGGAATCCCACCTGCCCATTTGCCGCAAACAGCTCATTCAGGCGCTTAAAACTCCTTCCCTGCCTGTCCGCAATCCAGTAATAAGAGAAATCCCCGAATGCCATCACCTTCGCCCCTGCCGCCAGCTCTGGCGCATAGGCAGACGTATAGTACGGACGATTCAGGATCATATCCGGCTGCCCCGCCTGCACGGACGGCTGCCAGATATAATTCCCGTTGTTGTCTTTCAGCTTCCGCAGTGCCTTCACCGTAGTATCATTTAACACCCAATGTGCCTTCTTCCGATACGCAGATTTCAAAGAATAAAACAAATCCATCACGTCGTCAAAAGTAATATTCGCCGTGGTGGAAGTCACCCCGTCCGAAGCGCCGCCTGTGGCATTGAAGATACCTGTAGGCTTCCCGGTTCCGTCTCCCACAAAAAAGGCTTCCTCTTCCTTGGTGCCAATCCTTCTCCCAAACTCCTTAGAGATATACGCCTCTAAATTAAATGCACTGTCATTCAGAAGTTCATCCGACACTTTCAGCATGGTCGCCACCTTATATGCACTGATTGCCACCTGCCCAAAAGCGTCATCCGATTCCGGGAACGCCCCTTCCTCATCAATCCAGGATGCATCCCCTTTGCTCGCCACCACCGGAATCTTCCGGTCACCGCTGGACGTATTGATAACTGTGGCAATTCTGCGGAAGAAGTTCTCCTCTTCCAGAGCCTCCACCAGCGTCCGCTCAAACTCATCCGGCACCAGGTATCCGCCCTCGGAATCCGTCCCCACCTGCAGGGCATTGTCCACGTCAAAAAAGTTCTTCCGCCTCATGGCATTCCAAAAAGTCTTACTGTACTTATCCGATGCCCTGCCCTTCTTCTCATCCCCATCCGGGTCAGCGTTTGGCTTATTGGTAATGGGTGAGGAAGTGGGCTTATTCAGCTCCGCATCAATGGCAGCCTGACGTTCCAGCCGCTCAATCTCCTTCCCCAGGTCTAACACGTCCTTTTCCATCTTCTCATACGTTTCCGTATCCTCCGCAGACAGCAGCCCATCATTCCCACGCTCTGTATCCAGAAATGCCTTTGCCGCTTCCCAAGCCTTCGCCCTCTTTTCCCTTAGTTCCAGAATCTTACTCATAATCAAATCCCTCCATAAATTTAATGTGTTAAAAGGTTCAGCCTCTTTTTTAACTGCTCCACAGGTGTCTTTCCTTCCTCCGGTTTCGGAATCAGCTTGGACAGCAGCGAATTAGCCACTGCCGTCCGGGAGAACATCATGCCCTCCGCACCAATTCCCTCTGCCTTATCCTCTATATCTTCCGCACCGCCGCCCAGAATCCCGTCCGCAAAGCCAAGCTCCACCGCCTTCTTCGCATTGAACCAGCTCTCTGCATCCATCAGGTGGGAAATCCTCGCACGGCTCAATCCAGTTTTGATTTCATAGGCGTTCATAATACTCTCCTTTACCTCGTCCAGCATCTCCCCGGCTTTCTGCATCTCCCTGGAATCCCCGATGGCGATTGTCATGGGATTGTGGATCATCATCATGCCCACTGGGGACATCAACACCAAAGTCCCGGCCATGGCAATGACGGACGCAGCCGAAGCCGCCAGTGCATCCACCTTCACTGTCACATCCCCCTTGTATTCCATCAGCATGTTGTAAATCTGCGCCGCCGCAAACACATCTCCTCCCGGAGAATTAATCCAGACTGTGATATTCCCTGTCCCGGCATCCAGTTCTTTTTGAAACAGTTTCGGAGTCACCTCATCCCCGAACCATGTCTCATCAGAAATTTCCCCGTTCAGTACCAGAGTCCGTTCCTCTTCTGCCTCATTTCTTACCCAGTTCCAAAACTTCCGCTTCATTCCTGTCCCCGCTTCCTGCTTTTTGGCAAAAAGAAAGCCAGCAGATGATTTTTCTTCACCTGTTGGCTCCTACTGTTTTGTTATTTTGTTCTGCTGCTCCATTCCCTGTCCTGCAAATATCCCGGCATCCTTAAGCTTTGTCATGTTTCCGTTGATCAGGTACAAATCTCCGCCCTCCTCTTTCGGAATCAGGTTCATGTCCTCCATCTCCCGGATATCATTTGCTGACAGCCATCCGTTCTGCCGTCCTACGGAATATCCATTCATACGGCTCTGGTAATCCCCCCTGAGAAGCCCATCCACGTTCAGCTTAATGAAATACTCCTGCTTCTCCTGCGGCAGAAGCAATGCCCTCTGTAAAGACTGCTCCCATCGGATTACCCACGGGTCCAAGGTGTATTTTACAAACTCCAAAGACTGCTGCTCAATATTGGAAAAGCTGGACTTGTCCAAATCCCCCACCATATGGGGCGGAATCCGGTACAGCCTGGCAATCTCGTTAATCTGGAACTTCCTTGTCTCCAAAAACTGCGCCTCCTCCGGCGGGATGCCGATCTGCTGGTACTTCATCCCCTCCTCCAGCACCGCCACCTTCCCGGCGTTCCTGCTACCGCCGTAGACCGACTGCCAGCTTTCCCTGACCTTCGCCGGGTCTTTCAGCACTCCCGGATGCTCCAGAACGCCTCCGGGATTCGCCCCGTTCTCAAAGAAAGAAGCACCATACTCCTCACAGGCCAGCGTCATCCCCACTGCATTCTTCGCCATGGCAATAGGGGAATACCCCACCAGCCCGTCAAACCCAAGCCCCGGAATATGCAGCACATCCTGCTCCCGCAGATACACTCTGCCGTATTCCTCAAAGTTCGGGTTCTCGTCACTGTTCCGGGTGTAGATATAGTAAAGCCGCCCGTTCTCATCCCGGTCCGCCTCCATCTTGTCCGGCAGAAGTGGGTACAGCGCCAGCACCCTCCCGTTCCCGTCCCGGATAATCTGCGCATAAGCATTTCCCCAAATCAAAAGATGGCTCATCAAAGTCTCCCGGAACACAAAAGAAGTCATCTCCGGGTTCGGCTCATCATGCAGCAGATAATACAGCGGATGGTCATACACCCTCTCCTTCCCGGTGTCCGTATAACGGTACACATGGATGGGCAGGGAAGCCACCGCCTCCGACAGAATCCGCACACAGGAATACACTGCCGTAGTCTGCATGGCAGTCCGCTCATTTACCGTTTTTCCACTGGTACTTCTTCCAAAGAAAAAGGAATAAGCAGAACCACCGTAGCTGGCTCTTGGCTTATCCCTCGCTCCCCGGATACCTAAAATAGACTTCAAACTCATAAATTTCTCCTGAAAATAAAGAAAAACACCTCCGAAAAGGTGTCCCTCGATCAATCTGAATTTTTCTTTAAAAGGCTTGCTCTTCTATCCGCTTTCTTTCCGCAAAGAAAATATTCCCTAATTTAAAATCGCATCAGGAAATGTGGTGCACATCATAAATCAAAGAACCTTCTGCCATTTTTTGAAGTGCATCTAAATCCGTCCCCATGTGATAATGACAAAATTCCCAAGTCAAGGGGTCATAGGAAATGATACAGGCCGTAGTTGACGGAATCCCTGCCCATTTTGCAAAAAACGCTTTTTCTTCCTCTAATAAAAGAGGAAAATTTCCAGTAACATGTATCGGGACAGTTTGGATCAGTGCATATTGCGGAGCCTCTGTTTTTATGACGTGTTCATCTAACACAATCCAGTGATAGACCGACGGCCTGCCAAAAGAATTTATAATATTACCAAAAGGCCCTCCAAGCAAAAATGAATTCATTCCTTCCGTATTCTCCCAAAGATAGAACGGTGCATACTGATTCACATAATTGCCGTACCTGCCCTTTTCCGCAACAAGATAGGCTTTCATTTTAAGGTCCTCAAAGCCATCTGTTTTATTCCCGCTATTCTCTACCCGTTTTCTGATGATACCCATATCATAATCATTTGGTAATGTGATATTATATTGCATAGCCAACATAAAATTTTACCCCTTTCTGATTCCAGATTTTCCTTTAACAAACATCCTATCTTGAAACCTCCCCCTCCATAAAACCACTAAAAAGAAACAAAAACATTTCTTTTTACATTTGTCTCAATCCACTCTTACTTCCGGTTATCTTAATACTAACACACAACGAACAGAATAGATATGGATGCATAAAATAAATACGATATTTATGATTTTAAGCAAATTATGGAATCGGACAAATCAAAACACCAGAATTCCTCTGTCATCATACACACTTCCACTGCCAGTTCCGCCATTCCGTATCGCCCGGTCTAGCGCCATCACCGTTGCCACAGCCCCGTCAATCTTCTCGGTGGACTTCTCCTTATCCGGCTTGATATTTCCTGCCGGGTCTGTCCGCACAAAGATATTATCCATCATCCACCGCAAAACCGGATGCCCTCCATGCGCTATCTTCTTTTCCAGCACCAGTTCCATCAACCGCTTACTCGGCGGTGACATATCCTTAAACCCCTGCCCGAAGGGAATCACGGTAAACCCAAGCCCCTCCAGGTTCTGCACCATCTGCACCGCTCCCCAGCGGTCAAAAGCAATCTCCCGGATATGGAACTTCTTCCCCAAGTCATCAATGAAATTCTCAATAAAACCATAATGTATCACATTCCCCTCTGTGGTCATCAGGCAACCCTGCTTCTCCCATACATCATACGGCACATGGTCCCGCCGAACCCGGAGATTCATATTTTTCTCCGGTATCCAGAAATACGGCAGGATAATATATTTCTCTGCATCATCCCTCGGAGGAAAAACCAGCACAAAAGCCGTGATGTCAATGGAGCTGGACAAATCCAGTCCTCCATAACACTCCCGGCCAATCAGCTCTCGCTCATCTACCGGAAACGCACAGTCATCCCACTTCTCCATCTGCATCCAGCGCGTAGACTGCTTCACCCACTGGTTCAGCCGGAGCTGCCGGAAGATATTTTCCTCTGCCGGATAATCCTTGGCACTCAGATACGCATTTTTTACTTTCTCTATATCAATGGTGTGTCCAAGGGACGGATTGGCTTCATACCACACTTTTTCCGAAGACCAGTCCGCATCATCAGAAGCACCATAAATCACCGGATAAAAAGATGGGTCAATCTTCCTCCCCAGAATGATATCCTCTGCCTTCTGATGCTGCTCGAAACACACCGAATTTCTGTCTGTCCCTGCTGTCGTTATCAGGAAAAACAGCGGCTGAGTTCTGGCATCACCGGAGCCTTTCGTCATAACATCAAACAACTCCCGGTTTGGCTGTGCGTGCAGTTCATCAAAAATCACGGCGTGAACATTTAAACCATGTTTCGTATAGGCTTCAGCGGAAAGCACCTGGTAGAAGCTGTTGGTTGGCTTATACACCAGACGCTTCACGGACATGACTGGTTTCATCCGCTTTTTTAATGCCGGACACTGGTCCACCATATCCACCGCCACGTCAAATACAATAGAAGCCTGCTGGCGGTCAGAAGCACAGCCGTAAACCTCCGCTCCCCACTCTCCGTCCCCACAGGTCATATACAGGGCAACTCCGGCGGCCAGTTCCGATTTCCCGTTTTTCTTCGGAATCTCCACATAGGCGGTGTTATACTGGCGGTATCCGTTTTCCTTCACCGTGCCGAACACATCCCGGATAATCCTGTCCTGCCATGGAAGCAGCTCAAACGGCACGCCCCGCCACCGTCCTTTCGTGTGTTTCAGGCAGTTAATAAAATCCACGGCGTAATCTGCCTTCTCCCTGTCAAACATCAGTGCCCACCGCCTTTGAACAGGAGCAGTTCCATAGCGTCATTTTCCTTATCTTCCCCTGTTTCTGATGTAATCCGGCTCCTGGCAGATGGGGTAAGCCCAAACTGTTCACAAAAACGGTTCATGATTTTTAAATAAGTCTGTGCGATAGAAACCTGCGGAACCTGCTGCCAGTAACCGGACGGGGTTTTTACGATGGTGCCGTGCTGGGTGATGAATTCTTCTGCTTCCTTCCACCGGGCATATGCCTGACAATACCCGGCAAAAGCGGCCATGTCAATCTCCGTCAGGATGCCGAGCTTCTCCAGTTGCTTTGCCATCCGTTTCCACTCCTTCTTTGCCTCGTCCTCCAACCAGGAAGGACAGCGGGGCGCTTTTTTCTCCGTCTTCGGCTCCTGTGTATTTAATCTCCTCTTTCCCGGATTCCCCTCCAGCACCTTAACTGCCGTAGGCTTTGGTTTTCTTCCACTCTGCGCCACCATCCACGCCTCCTTCCCGCTCAAGCGCACCCTTTACGGTAAATGAAAAGAGCCTCCGAAGAAGCCCCTTTCATCTAATCCAGCCGTAATCTGTCGGATTTTCTTGCTTTCTTTTTCAGATTCCGCTTCCATCTGCGTATCGTTACCGCCTTCCTGTGGTTTCTGGAAAATGTATAGTCATCCAGCACATATTTCCCATGGTGTTCCCGTTCCCCGTATGCACGCATACCCTTCATCCTCTCTTTATAGAACAGGGAGACTTTCCCGCCTCCCCGTCCGGTTTTCTCATTTGCTTAAGTAATATTCCTTCGCTCGTTTCAGGCACCATTCCATCGCCCTGCCGCCGTCCTGGAATTTCTTCTCTGCCTTTTCGCAGAAGTTTAAGCGGCATTCTTCAATCCCAACCCCTGCCTCCTCCGGCGTTTCCACAAATTCGTAAATCTGTGCCATAAATTCATCCCTGTAAGCGTTGTCCGTCACCAGTACCAGCGGCCCGTATTGCAAAACCGCCCCGTTTGTTACGGAATCCATCATGCTGAGCTGCTCCATCGTGGTAAATTCCTGTGTGTTCATCATTGAAAATATCCTCCTCTTCTTTTCGTCATATTGTGCGGAAAAGCTGTCAATGGCAGGTTTTCCGTTGGTAGTGACATGTTACCTCTGAATGCGGACATTATCCAGTTAATCCGGAGCCATAAATCCACCAATCTTCAACCATAGAATTTGTACATTCTACAGCAGTTTTCAAAATGGACAGAAGAAAAAGGCCGGCTTCCTCCGGTCCTTTTCCTCTGTCCGTTTTCCAGAATTCCCTATGCGAATTCAATCGTCAGCATCCCCTTGCTTCCAAGAAAATAGCTGTTTTGGATATTGGGGTCTTCGAAAAACGTCTCCTTCGCTTCCTGAATCATTTCTTTCATCCGCTCTTCCCCTACCAGTTCTTTCACTGCCTTGCGTGTGGTTTTCTTGCCATCCAGATAAAAATTTGTTCTCATGTGCATTTCCTCCCTGTGGTTTTGTTTTCCGAAGGGTTTTCCCTTTCGGTAGTACACATGTTACCTCTGAACGCATACATTATCCAGTCAATCCAGCATCATAAATCTACCAAAGAATTCCGAAGGGATTCGTCTGTTTTATGGTGTTCCGAAGTTTTCCTGCTAAGTGAAATCCACCATGCGCAAGGTACGGCACACCCTTTTATAATTCCCGTGTTGAAGGGCATCCTTTCCCTGATACCGGACTTTACGATTCAGTGTTTTCCTGTTCAGGGAAAGACCTCTATTCAGTTCTCCCCTCATACTGTCCGGGCCGGGCCCTCTGTACCAGCAGTTCCGTTTCTCACTGGCATTCCCGGATAATCTCTCCTGTACCATTTATTAATCTCCTCTCCCATTTTCTCCACTGATTTCATACGCCTCATTCAGTATCTCCGTAGGAAAACCATATTTCCTGTATGCCCGCTTCAGCACACCATAATATCTCTCACTTGGTTTCCCATACTCCCGGCTTTCATCCATAATGTAAGCCATGGCAGTTAACCGTTTCCCGTCCAGATCAATCTCCAAATCCTTTTTGTAGTAGAACACCGGGTATCCCTCGTAGCGGTCAAGGCTCTTTTCATCCTCTTTCCCAATGCTCCAGACAAGGACAGGCACCCGGCTGCCTTCCTCCGGCTCGATGGTAGCATATGCTCCTGTCTTTGAGCCTTTAAACAGGAGGCGGTAATCCTCCAGTTCTGTTTTACCCAAAAGCTGCGCTGTGGGGCAGCGGTAAGCCATCTGACCCTCATCCATGTTGCTGCCGTAAGCAATGTAGTATTTTTCCATCTTGTATCTTCCTTTCCAATTTGTAGTAAGGTCTTCCTCCTACCACCCCAAGAGCGGTCCGCACCGCCCTGTGTGAAAAAGGTATGTAGTCTATGCCCCGTGCCTCCATGCAGAATTTCCTTCAAGATTTTTAAGGAAATGCAGGCGGCAGGTTTTGAATTCGTCCCCGATCAGCCCCAGCCGGAGCATCCAGCACCTGAAAGCATATTTTTCGTTGTCCGTCTCCGTCCTGCGGGAGGAGGCTTTTTTCTGCACCAGCGCCTGATGGGTGACTGCCAGGCAGAACTGGATGTAGGCTTTTACCTCTCCGGCATGGAGGGTGCTGTTGAAAAGCCGGAATTCTACGGTTCCTTTAGTGAAAGTGGCATGAAGGTTCAGCCCATGGTAGCGTGTCCTGTTGTAATGCTGGTTCCGCTCACTGCCGGGCTCCTGCGCATACCAGATATCCTTAAGCTGTTCCATCGTCTTTGGCTTTTTCCGGTTGATGGTTGTAATCAGTTCTTCGTTCACCTTCTTGCAGTACCAAAGTCTGTCCGGGTCAATCCGCAGGGCTTTGTAGAGGATATCCTCCTTGCTTGCCATGATATTTACGATATTCCGCAGGGTCTGCGGGGTAAAAAGGGAAGCGTCCACATGGATATGGATTCCGCATTTCTCGTTGACCAGAGCTTTCCTGTGCCGGAGCTGCCGGATGATTTCCTGCAGGTCCGGTATATCATCATAGGTGAGAATAGGGCTGACAATCTCGCATTTATAAGTATCATCCGCCTCCTGGATTCTTCCCCTCACTTTTTTCTGTGCAGTAATGCTGGAATCGTAGGTTGCTTTCCATTCCTGGTCTTTTCTGTCCTTCGCTCCATAAGTTTTGTAATAGGTTCCGATGTAGTAGCTCTCTGTCCCAAAATGTCCGGCAATCACCGCTGCTGCCTCTTCCCTTGTGATGCCTGTCATCTCTATCTCAATCCCGAATTTCTGTGTTCTCATATATTCCTGCGCCTCCTGTGCTTTCTTCGTTTTCTTTTGGTATCATATTGAGCAAGCTCAATAAGCGTAGTCTATTAATCACTCTGAAAGCACATATTATCCAGTCATTTCGGCGCATAATGTACACAAAGATCCGGGAAAAATCCGCCCGTCAATTGTGTGTTTTTACGGGTTCCTTCTATGATATATAATAAGGTGGAAAACACTGTGTCTAAGCCGCTTCTGTCGGTTCCGGCTTCTCCCCGTTGCCGCCTGTTTCCCCCAAAATCAGCCCTGCCACGTTTTCTCCGGCTCCGGCAATTTCTCCGCCTCCTTCCCCCTCCTGGGCTTCCTGTTCCGCCTGTTTCTTCGCCTCTGCCCTCTGCTTTGTCCGCACCTTCGCCCGGTCAATATCCGCCTGTGTGCGGAAAGCGGAATGCCCTTTCAGGTTTTCCATCAGGGTATTGCGGCTGTCTTTCATATCCTTACCGCCAAAGCCGATTCTAAGGAGCCAGATGCGCATGTAGTATTTTTCATTTTCCTCAATGCGCTCCTCCTGATCAATCCGCTTCTGCTCCCTGGCCTGCTTCATCATGACAGTGGCTAAATCCGTCCAAGCCTTTGCCTTCACCGCATCCTCCGTGCAAGGAAAGCGGAAAGTAATCTTTTCTTCTGAAATCCCAAGCCCTCTCATATCTTCTGCATAGGCAAGAAGTGACTCTTTAACTGCCTCCATGGTTTCGTGTTCATTTCCTTCTAACTCCTCCACAAGACTGTCCGGGATGTAGAAGGACTTTTCCCCAATCGACTGGTTAATCAGGTACTGCCTGCTATGGATGAGGAAAATGAGGTTTTTCAAGTTCAGGGCCGTCAGCCCCTCTGCCGGGAGCGCCACGAGAAGTTTACCCTCGTCCGTTTCCGGTGCATCCACAAATCCCCGTTCTGCCAATCCTGCCAGGAGCATCTCCGCTGTTTTTTCATCTTCCGTCACTACAGTTCCTGCCCGGTCAATAATGCAGTTTCCCACCTGGAAGTTACAGGATGGAACTCCAAGGTACTTTGATGGCGTATTCAAAATCTCTGCGGCTGCCTTCACAACATCTTTCCTGTTCTCTGCGTTCGTTTTAATCTTCATATGGCTTTTCCTCCGTTCTTTTGAGCCTTGTTTTTTGGTACTACATTAATCACTCTGAACGGGTGTAAAGTCAAGACAATCCGGCATCCTTCTGCCGTTTTTTTCATCTTCTCTGCGGAACCGCTCTTCCAGTTCAAACATATTTCTTTCTGGCCGGAAAGCCCTTCTGCTGTCCTCCTGCCACTGCATCATCACTCTCCAGAAATCAGGATATTCCCACCGGATATGCCGCAGGGAATCCAGACACTGTTTCGGGCAGAACCAGCAGCCAAGGCGGCGGAATTTCCGATACAGCGGATTCAGAAGTTCCCTTTCTTCCAGATACGTCCTTGCCATTTCTTCGGTAATTCCCCATTCCGCAAGCGGCGCCCTCGTATGCTCATCCATTTTTGCCAGACGTTTCGGTTCATCGGCAGCAATTCCAAGATATGTGATGTGTTCACCTGCTCCTTTCTGATACTGACTGAGTGGCTTCAGTTTAAGCCGGTCATTACACCAGGAAAACCCGGTAGTAAATGGGAAACCATAAATCTGCCCTGCACGCTCTCCTCTTTTATACTCTGTGTAGAACTGCTCCTCGAAGGAAAGTGCCGCCTGGACAAAAGTTATTTTTCTCCCGATGTGTTTTTCAATCTTTTTGATGTATACATACATCTCCGGGAAATCCCCTCCCAGATAAGGCGTCGCCATAACATTACAGTAAATAATCTCATCAATTGGCATCCCCTTCTCTATCATCATAAGAAGCATGGCGGTGCTGTCCTTGCCACCTGAAAATGATACCACATGTCTCATAGTTCTCTGTCCTATAAACCCAGAGCCTACCCTTTCCCTTTAAAAGCATCCGTCTATATTCCCCTTCCCCTCTTAAATTTCATTTCTTGATTCTGGCAGCGCCATCGCCACCACATAAGCCACGGTTGCCGTGACTGCATTCCCCGCCTGCTTGTAAAGCTGGGCATCAGAATTGACCGCCCTGGCTCGCTCAAACAGTTCATCGGGAAAGCCCTGTAGCCGGAAGCATTCACGGGGTGTCAGCCTGCGGATTCTGCCGCATTTCATTACCGTTCCCATCTGACATCCGGTATCCAGTGTCTGGGAACAACCTTTGCCAACCCGGCCACGGCGCGTACTGCTTTTTGGATAAGCAAGGCTGATTCCATCACCGGGATGTGCCAGGTCGTATCCCTGCTTTGTTCCATTGCGGACAGATATTTCTACCCTGGTATCACAATCATCAGTGCTCCTATTACATAGGTACACACCGTGCCGGTCCTGCCCGGTCAGCGTGAACATCGGCTCCCCCTCTTCCTTCATCCGCCTGCCATTCTGCCGCTTTTCTATCCTGTCAGGCGTGATTACTGCATGGGCTTCCAGCACGCCAGAATTACAGGCATTATGGTTTGTGACACCTGCCGTATACCGGGAAGTCAGACAGCGTGCATCCCCCGTGATTTTCGGGCGGTCAAGTGTCTGGTCAATAAACACCTTTGCCCCTTCCCCCTTATTGGTAGTAACAGAAGGTGCCAGTCCACGGTCATCATATGCGCTTCCATTCATCCCCCTGCCGCTGGGGTTGACATTTCCGACACAATAAAGTCCGGTATTCGCTCCCATGCCGCCGCCATTTGCTCCAAGTGTCACAGAAACTCCCTCCGGGTCATAAACCCGGTAGCCCTGCATCCCTACTATAACTTCTTTAAGAGTTCTTCCGTCTTCTCCCGAGACAGGTAATATTTCCCGTCTGCCTCTGCTTCTAAGATTTGCGATAAAGAACACCCTCTCCCGGTTCTGGGGGACTCCGTGGTCTTTGGAGTTAAGCACCTGCCATCTTGCGTCATACCCCGCTTCGTCCATTTCAGACAGAACGGCGGCAAAGTCGAAGCCTCCATTAACTGAAAGCAGGTTTTTAACGTTCTCAACAAGTAGGTATGTGGGTTTATCTCTTTCTTCCTTGCCTTTGACGAGGTCAATGATGCTGTAATAGATTCCACTTCGCTTGCCGGACAGTCCCCGCTGTTTTCCGGCGATGGAGATGTCCTGGCAGGGGAAACCAAATGTCCAGATGTCTGCATATGGAATCTCCCCCGGTCTGAGTTTTGTGATGTCATCCGCTTTCCACTCCCCCTCCGTGTCATACATGGCTTCATAGGAAGCCCTTGCGTATTTGTCATATTCACAATAACCGATGCACTTATGCCCGGCAGCCTCCAGCCCCAGCCGGAACCCACCGATACCTGAACATAAATCAAGGAAGGTCAACTGCTTCATCGGCGGCACCTTCCTTTTTTAACTCTGAATATCTTATTTTCTCTCCACCCCGAATGACAGACACATCCTCTGCGGAGCCTTTCTGTTCCATATATCTCTGTACAATCACATCCACGAATTTCTCATCCAGTTCCGCCATATAGCAAATCCGGCTGGTCTGCTCACATGCAATCAGCGTGGAACCGGAACCACCGAATGGGTCCAGCACAATGCAATTGCTCATACAGGAATTCTGGATGGAATATGCCACCAATCCCACTGGCTTCATGGTCGGATGATCTTTGGACTGCTTCGGACGGTCAAACTCCCAAATGGTGGTCTGCTTCCGGTCCGAATACCAATTGTGTTTCCCACCTTTCTTCCAGCCAAACAGCACCGGCTCGTGCTGCCACTGGTAGGGACTTCTTCCCAGCACAAGGCTCTGTTTCTTCCAGATACAGCAGCCAGAGAGATAGAATCCGGCATCATGGAATGCTTTGCGGAAATTCAGCCCCTCCGTGTCTGCATGGAACACATAGATGGAAGCATCCGGCTCCATGTTCTGCTCCATATTCACAAAAGCCGCAAAAAGGAACTGATAAAACTTTCCATCCTCCATATGGTCATTCTGGATATTCCCGGCAGTTCCCTCATAATTTACGTTATAGGGCGGGTCTGTCACCACTAGGTTTGCTTTCTGTCCGTCCATCAACAACTCGTTAGTTTCCGGCAAAGTGGAATCCCCACAGATTACCCGGTGCCTGCCTAACAGCCACACATCTCCCTGCTTTGCCACCGCAGGCTTCTGAAGCTCCGCCTCCACGTCAAAATCATCTTCCGTAATTTTCTTATCGTGCACGGCATTGAATAGCTGCTCAATCTCCGGCGGCTCAAAGCCTGTGAAAGACACATCAAAATCCGAAGCCTGTAAATCCTTAATCAAATCCGCCAGCAGTTCCTTATTCCATTCGCCTGTGATTTTATTCAGGGCGATGTTCAGCGCCTTTTCTTTGTTCTTGTCGATATCAATGACGATACAGTCAATATCCTCATAGCCCAAATCGGAAAGCACTGTTACCCGCTGGTGACCGCCGATGATGGTCATATCGGAATTGACAATCACTGGCTCCACATATCCAAATTCCTGGATGGAATTCTTGATTTTCTCATATTCCTTATCACCGGGTTTCAGCTTTTTCCTCGGATTATAGGAAGCCGGAACCAAGTCCGCTATCCTAATTTTCTTAAACTCCATCCTCGTCCCTCCAGAACCGGTCTTTGATGTAACAGTTATGGCTGCAATACTTCTGTTCCCGGCTTCCATTGACTTCAAATTCTTTTTTGCAGTAAGCGCACACCTCTATATGGGTGTGTTTTCTCTGTGCCGCCTCCGGGTGCAGCTTCCACCATGCTCGCCTGCATTTGTCTGAGCAGAACCTCCTCGGCCTGCCGTTCCCCGGCTGGCTGATTTCTTTTCCGCAGCAGGCACAGGCTTTTCCGCACGCCAGGCGTTCCTGCATATTGAGTGCCATAGCTTTGGCATAGCCATCCATTCCGTTTGCCTTGCAAAAATTCCTTACTATATCACGGGACAGCCCAGCCGCCGTCCCTATTGCCCGGTAACCCTGCCCCCGCATCCGCAGTTCCTTTATCTGAGCTGCCTGTGCATCGGTCATCCTTTCACACCTCCAAATATAAAAAAAGCCAGAAAACCACTCTTTTTAAATGGTTTCCCAGCTTCAAAACACGGGATTTCCGGTACTTTTTGGCAAAACCTTTCCTGCCTTATTTTGCGGAAATCCTATGTTTATGTATGGAAATGCTCCGGGATTTCTATCCCCCCTGCCGATTTATGCGAAAATTCACGTTTGAGGGGGCGGCGGTTTCCAGGGGGCGGGGTTCCAGAGATTCAGACCGCCCCTCCCCTCGGCAGATTTCCCCGAATTCAGTCATAACCTGCACAATCCACGGTACAAATCTTTGTGCAGTTCATACCTCCGAATTGACTGGATAATTATCCGAATCCGATTTAACATGGCACTACCAAAACCAAAGGAGGCAACCGCTTATGAAATCAAAGAAAATGAAAGTCCTATACAGCGCACGGGCAAGGCAGGCTCAATATGTCTGGGGCAGGGAAAGTTACTACACTGCCACTCCTAAGATTTCCATGGAGGGAAAATGGCTGGAGGCTCTCGGCTTCCACATCGGGGATGCCATTGAGGTGTCCTATGAGGATAACTGCATCCGCATCACACCCGCGCCTCAGCCTGCCATGGTCTGCGAACCTCAATCACAGTATGGAGAAGCGCCCGGCGAACGCAAGACAAAGAAATAATGTTCACATCCAACGAACTCTCTCTCCTGACCTCATCCTATTTCAAGCTCATCCGGCAGGAGGATGATTTCTACGAAATCCTGTCCCGTTGCACCGGGCATTGCTGGATTATCCAGAAACCATACTCCTATGGACAATATCCTGTCCGCATCTACCACAAACACTCCAAAGGTATACCTTATTACCACAGTCATGGACACGCACACACTGTCCGCTCCGCCATTCGGCAGATTCAAAGCCACGACCAGTTCCAGTTAAATGGCAGGCGGCACGTTACTACCGCCTAGAGGAAAAGCCCTGGGAATCTCCCAAGGCTTCTCTCTGTCAGTATTTGTACTCCTGATAACGGTCCTCCGTCATGGTCTTGCTGTCATGGCAGTTCTTACACAGCGCCTGCCAGTTCTCTTCATCCCAGAACAATCTGTCATCTCCACGGTGCGGCACAATATGATCCACCACAGTTGCCTTCACCAGTCTACCCTGTTCCTGGCACCGGACACATAGCGGATGTGCTTTCAAAAACCTGCTTCTTGCTGTACGCCATCGTCTGTCGTACCCACGCCCGGCAGAAGATGTCCTGTCACTACAATGCAGCAATCCATGTTCTTCACAATAAATCCCGTCTGTCAGCTTCGGGCATCCCGGATGGCGGCAGGGCTTCTTTGGCTTCATCGGCATTTTATCCATCTCCTCTCCTATGTACCGGACAGGGTGAAAGGATGAAGCCCCTGTCCATGCAAAGGCAAAAGAAAAAGCCCCATGGATTTTCCACAGAGCTTCTTACAGTTCTTCGCAGTTTAAGGATAACACAGATTGCAATAAACTTTCAATAAACTCTTTGTCTGCACTTAGTCTACCATCTGTCTACCGTGCCTAATCCAGCATAGTTTTCCGTGTTTTGTTCTCTCATACCATAAATCCCTTCCAATTCCACGATTGCCTTTTTCCTATATTTTCCTATCATAGCATGGCTGACATTGTATTTACTCATCAGCTCCTGCCAGCTCATCTGCCCCAGCACCATATCCTTTAATACCTGGGACTGTCTTCCGCTCAGCCTGTTCATTGCATATTCAAAAAACTCCACTTCCTCTTTTACCGATTTGTACCGCTCAATCAGATAGTCAAACCAGTCATCATCCAGCCTTTCTTTTACCTGACGGTAAATGATGGCTGTTTTCCCTGTCTTATCAGAAATCCCGCTGGTCTGCACTTTGTCTCCTTGTGGATGGGAAAAGCACAGACTTTCTATCACGTCATCATATGGCACGCCCTCAAAGCGGCTGAGTTCAAATTCCAGAATCCCCATATCTCTTTTCCATTTATCATAATCCTTAAACAGTTTTTCCACATCCATCCTTCCAACCTCCAATCCTCGCTCTCACCGCATCCACCAGCGCCGACTGCCCGCAGTCCTTTTTCTCCAGCGCTTCCATCACCCGTTCATCCAATGTGTCTTTTGCAATCAAATGATGGATGACCACCGTTTCTTTCTGCCCCTGCCGCCACAGTCTTGCGTTCATTTGCTGATACAGTTCTAAAGACCATGTCAGTCCAAACCAGATGAGGGTGGCACCTCCGGCCTGCAGGTTCAGTCCATGTCCGGCAGAAGCCGGATGAATGACTGCAACAGGGATTTGCCCTGCATTCCACTTCTGGAAATCCTCTGCAGTGTCCAGCACCACCGATCCAATCCTCTCCCGGATTCTTGCCAAGTCATGCTTATACCAATAAGCAACAAGCACGGGCTTCCCATTCGCCGCTTCCACCAAATTTTCCAGGGCATCCAGCTTCCGGTCATGTATGTGTTTTACTGCTCCGTTCTCATCATAGACCGCCCCGTTTGCCATCTGCATCAGCTTGTTGGACAGTCCGGCGGCATTTACCGCATCAATATCACCGTCCTCATATGGAACCAGCATGTCTTTCTCAAGCTGATGGTATAGATTCATTTCTTTTTCGCTCATGGCAACCACCACCCGGTTATAAATGCATCCCGGCATTTTCAAATAATCCACCGCTTTCATACTGATGCAGATATCTGAAATCAAACCGTAGATTGCTTCCTCCGCTCCCTCTCTCGGCTTGTAGGAATAAACTATCTCCCTGCTTCGCTTGTCCGGCACAAAGAACCGTTCCCGGTAACCACCGATAAACCGCCCAAGCCTCTGCCCCATATCCAGAATCCCAATCTCCGCCCACAGGTCAATCAAACCATTGGGAGCAGGTGTTCCCGTCAGCCCCACAATCCGCTTCACGCAGGGCCGTACCTTTTTCAATGCCTTAAACCGCTTCGCCCGGTGTGATTTGAAAGAAGACAGCTCGTCAATCACCACCATATCAAAATCCCACCCGCCATGTGCCACCAGCCACTCTACATTTTCCCGGTTAATGACATATACATTGGCTTTCCGGTTTAATGCCGTTATCCGTTCCCTCTCCGAGCCAAGAACCGCTGACATCACAAGCCCCTGCAGGTGTTCCCACTTCTTCAATTCCCCCGGCCAGGTATCCCTCGCCACCCGGAGCGGGGCTATTACCAGAACCTTCCTGACCTCAAAATAATCCAGTAATAGTTCCCATATGGCAGTCAGGGTAATGATGGTCTTTCCCAAACCACAATCTAAAAATAAAGCACTGGTGTTCTGATTCACAATAAACTCTTTCGAATACTCCTGATACTCATGTGGAACATATTTCATCCAGCACACCTCCAATCTGCTCCGCCCTATCTATCACATAAACCGGAAATCCCAAAGCCTCCAACTGCCTTTTGCGTTTCTCCTGCAAAGGCCGGAGTTTCTTTCCCGGAACCTTCAACTCCACAAACGCCATTTTCTTATCCGGCAACAAGACGATTCTGTCCGGCACCCCATCCAATCCGGGAGAAACGAACTTCACCGCCATACCTCCCATCTTTTTCACAGCCATAGCAAGCTGTCTTTCAATTACATTTTCCCGCATTTTCTATCACCTGCTGTTCATAGTAACCAATCTATTTTCAGGACAAGCGGACAGGACGGACAGTGTTTTCCTATATACGCGCATACGCATATTACACAGGCACAATCAGCTTCTTTTCTTATTTTTTAATCCCAATATGGATTTCTTGTCCACTTGTCCAAAACTACTGCTTTTGCTTATATTTCCTAGCGGACAGCCTATCGGGACACCTCTGCACTTTGTCCCGCTTGTCCCCAACTTTTCCGGTAACACCGCTGTCTGCCATAAAGGGGAAAAGTGTCCCTCTCCGCCTTGTCCCAACCTTCAATCTTCTGCATGATACCGCTGATTTCATAGGAATCTATCTTTTTCAGGGTAGAAGACTCCCGTCCAAAACACTCACACCAGATTTCCATGTTGCACACTCTGGTACGTTTCATAGTCTCCTCTCTCTGCGTCTCTCCAAATTCACTGTCATTTAAGAAATTCCTGCGGTCATAGAGGCTCATCGTATCCCAATTTTTCGGCAGGAGCTGTTCAAGATATGTCCTAACCAGACCTTCCCGGTCATCCGTCTCCATGGCCTCCGCCTGCTCTGAGGCTGCCATTGCCGCCACATCCCCCTCTAAGAACAGCTTTTCTCCGCCCTTATAAACTGCCACTGCCTCCGCCCAAATCTGCGTTACTTTCTCCTGCGAAATCTGCCATGTTTTTTTCACGCTCTGCCCGTTCACCCGCACCGGCCAGAATCTCCTGTTTCCCGTGATATCCCGCAAAAACCCACTTTCTGTATTGGTACTTCCCACAATCACGCATTGCCTCGGATGGCTCTCCACATTCAATCCATAGCTGGCACGGTACTTATCATCCACACGGGACAGAAAAGATTTCACCGTCTCCACATCCGTCTTTTTCATCCCTGCAAGCTCCCCCAGCTCCAGAATCCAATAGCCCTGCAGTTTCTCCGGTCCGGACTTATCCCGCATGTCCGTAAGCGTCAGACTGTCGGAAAACCAAGCTCCCGCCAGCTTTGCAAACAGGGTGGACTTCCCAATTCCCTGTGGGCCGTTCAGAATCAGCACACTGTCAAACTTCGCCCCCGGCTGGTAAATCCTCGCTACCGCTGCTGCCAGTGTTTTCCGTATGACTGCCCTTGTATACTCGGAATCCTCTGCCCCAAGATAATCCGTGAGCAGCGTATCCACCCGTTTTACCCCATCCCAGACCGGAAGCCCATCCAGATATTCTTTCACCGGATGATATGCCCGTTCGGAAGCCACCGCAAGCAGCGCATCCTTCGTTTTGGACGGGGAATACACGCCATAGCCTTTATTCAGGTACACTTTCAGGGATGCAAAATCAGAATCATTCCACCCCGGCTTGATCTGCTTCCAGGGCAGTTCCTTCCCCGCGTCAATGCCGTCCCGGTGGAGATTGAACGCAATGGATTGTAAACGTTCATCATACCTTATGGCTGTCACCAGATTATCCAGCGTATCCTTTACCCTCCCCTGACGGTCCAGTTCCAGGGCAGACTGCCATTCTTCCTGTGAAAACTCTGCCTGTGCTGATTCCTCTCGTTCCCTCATCAACTGGCGTTTCACCTTCTCATCACTTACTACAAATTCACTCATTGCCTTAAAAGAAGGCAGCTTTGCAGGGTCTGTATCCTCGGATGCCCGACTGTCCAGCTCCCCAAATTTATGAATCCTTACCATGTCAAAAGCGTTCATCAACTTCCCGCAGGCCGGGTCCGTGGCATGGTGGGAATAGGCAAACTTCTCCTCATAGACCACCACGCCCGCCTGGGAATCCGCCGGGATATAATCAAACCTTCCCTGCATGGCGCTTGGCTGGTACACCTCCGGCAGAAAAGCGGCAACTGCCTCCTCAATGCCATAGGTCCGGCAGAATGCCCCGATTACCCCGTCCTTCTCCAGCGGGTCCGCCTGCTTCTTCATCTCCCTCTGCACCACCGCCTGCTGCCGACTGCTCACCGGCCACTCCGAAGAAGTCCTCCAGTCTTTATACCTTGCCAACACCTGATCCGGGTTCAGGATTTCCCCCTCAATATCCCGGAACACAAACTCCCCATCCGCAGAAGTGGAAGGCCAGTACATCAACCTGGACGGCTCATAGGTGGTATCGTCAAACAGTTCCATGCCGATATCCTCCGCCACCTTCCTCGCCACTGCAACATATTCATCTGGCGTTACTGTTCTGGACAGCGGGATTATGAGCCGGAGCCTGGGGCTTTCCGGTGTGTGCTTATGGGTGGAATAGATAAGGCAGCGGAAATCAAAGAGCATCTCCATCTGTTCCGGGATATCCACTGTGGCATAATCCATATCCAGCGACAGGGCAGACCGGAACACCACGCAGTCCTTCTTCCTCCTGCCGCCTTTCAGTTTCCCCAACACAAAGCCTCCCACATCTTTGATGTCATCCTGTTTTGCTTTTGACAGTTTCCGGTACTGCTCCACCGTCTCCGAAGTGCGGATGGTGCTGGAAATGCGTCCGATAAATTCCTCCAGTTCCATCTCTCTTCCATTCCACCGCTTCTCCATCCGTGAATTCCCTGTTGAAATAAACAGCTTCATGTTCCTCTGCCTCCTATTCCTTTTTATAAAAAGCGCACTCATAGCCGTCTGCCCGGAGCGGCAGCCCATCCGCCCACTCTGGTTGTACGGTCATGACCGCACACATCTCCTCCACGGAACTATACCCCTCCAGCATCTCCGCTATAATCTCGTCATGGCAGTGCATGACAATGGAATAGCCTTTTTCCTCCACCCGGAGCATGGCTTCCGCCAGCAAATCCCTTGCCGTCCCCTGAACGATGTTCTCCACCAGCTTCGGGCCGTAAGTCTCAATCCGGCTCCATTTCTTGTTCTCCGCAATTCCCTCATAGGTCAGTCCGTTCCTGCCAAACTTGTTCAATGCCATCCTGGGCTTCACATAGGACAGTTTCCTACCTGATGGCAGCTCCACAAACAGAATCCCGCTTTTATATTCAAAGGTGATTCTCCCTACCCTTGTTTTCTTTTTCTCTGTTACTGCCTTTACTGCCGCCGCATCCACATCCCACCAGAACTGTGTGATATGGGGATTGGCACTTCTCCAGGTGGATACCAACGGAGCCAGTTCCTCTTCTGCCAGCCCCATATCCAAAGCACCCATGGAAGTCAGCGCACCTAGAGAACCTCCGTATCCCAAAGCCAGTTCTGAAATTTTTCCCTTCTGTCGGAGCGGAGATCCTTTCGTTACTTTCTCAATCGGCACATGAAACATAGCGGACGCCGAAGCTTCATAGATTTTTCCATGGGAAGCAAACACATCCAGCCTCCACTTCTCACCTGACAGCCATGCCAACACCCTTGCTTCAATGGCTGAAAAATCTGCCACAACAAACCGGTATCCCGGTTTTGGGATAAAAGCGGTACGGATAAGCTCCGACAACACATTCGGCGTGGAATCATAAAGCAGATCCACATCCTTAAATCTCCCCTGCTTTACAAGGCTCCTGGCAAGTTCCAAATCCGGGATATGGTTCTGGGGCAGATTCTGCACCTGCACCAGCCTCCCGGCCCACCGGCCTGTCCTGTTGGCTCCATAAAACTGCAATAAGCCATGCACCCGCCCGTCTGAACAGACAGACCTCTCCATAGCCTCATACTTCTTCACAGAAGTCTTCGCCATGAGAAGCCGAATTCTTAAAAGCTCCTGCACTTCCCCACCCGATTCCTCAATCAGTCCGGCCACCGCCTTTTTTGACAGGCTTTCCGTCTCCACACCGTTCTCCTCCAGCCATGACTTTATCTGCACCACCGAATTGGGATTTTCCAGCCCGGTCAATTCATACGCCCGTTTCGTCACGATATCCTTATAAAGCAGGTCACAGGATACCGCCTGCTGTACCAGTTCCCTGTCCACCAAAACACCCCTGTCATTGATTTTCTGGTCCAGACAGTACAATTCCATCTCACCTTCAGAAATTGGAAAATACTGCAGTTTTCTCCGTATTTCCTTCTCCACATCCACGTCCCGGATGCAGTAGTTCTTGAACAGCTCCCACTTCTCTGGCGCATGGCAGGGCAGATTCCGTGTTCTCCTACCATTGGCTTTTGTGGCCTTGCACGGAATACAAAAATACCGGATTAGCTCCTTCCCTTCTTTCATCTTCTGCTGTTCCAATCCAAGTACCACCCCAACGTCCTCCAAGGAACGGGGCAATGCCAGCGTAGCCGCCTGTACCGCGCTGCAATGCCAGCTCTCTGGAGATAGCTGTCTTCCAAAATGCTTAGAAAGACAAATCCGCTCAAAATTTGCATTAAACGCTGTCTTCACCACAGCCTCATCAAATACGGCCTCCACTACTTCTCCCGGCAGTTCCTCCCCCTGCGCCAGATCTGTCACCTGCGTTTCCCCACCGTCAAAAGAATAAGCAAACAGAAGCACTTCAAAAGCAGGGCTGTCCGCATAAGCGTAAACCCCGCATTTAATCAAATCCACATCGCTGTATGTCTCAATGTCTATTTCTAAAATCCTTCCCATGACAGAACTCCTTTCCTCCGCATTTTGAATAACGGGCAGCGGTCAACCGCCGCCCTGCTCTCATTATCCAAGGAAATCTTCCTCATCTGCAATTGCATCAAAATCCTCATCCGCATTGCTCCTGCCACCCAGGGATTCCCCATCACGCAGTTTCTGGATATTCCCCAGCCCCGCCGCAATCCCACGGTTTCCGTTATTGTTAAAACCATAAAAATTCACACTGATTCTGCCATAACACCCGGAATACACCTCTGACTGGTCAAGAATGGGCTGTACGTTCTTATCCACCACCTGAGGGGCCTGCCTGCTATTGGCATTAAAGAAATAACTGTCCGCATAGGCTTCATCCTCCGAGCGGTCAATGTCCCCGTCACGGAGCGGCAGTTTCAGGTTGGCCGGAACCCTTCCTCCCCATTTGGAAACGGAATCCTTCTTCGCCTGCTCAATCGCCCTCTTAATCTTCTCCACAGTCTCCGTATCCGATTTTGGGATGATGGCTGATACCGAATACTTCGGGTCTCCCCCGTTCACCGCATTCGGCTCCCAGCAATGCAGATAAGAAAATCTGCATGGTACGATTACTTTCGTCAGGTTCATATTTTCATTGTTCATGGTCTTGCTTCCTCCTTAAAATCCGCCTCTGCGGTTGCTGTCATCAATGCTTCCCTCTTATCCGATTCCGTCACCAGAGTAATCTTACCCTGTGGCTTGTACACCAGCTTCCCAAGCACCTCCGCAAACTTCTTCTTGCCCATCAGCTTCTCCATCTCCGTGATGCCCACCAGCGTACTTTTATAAATATCCGTGTACCCGGCAGCCTTTGCGACCTCCGCCACTTTCTCTTCATCCGTATACTTCCGATTGCTCCGGCCCTCTACCAGCTTGAAACCTGCCCACTGTTTTCCGTGAGTGATTGCCTCATCCGTGGCAAAGGCATACACATCCGCCGCCCACTTCGCCAGGTCATCCGCAACTTTCAAAACTTCCGCAATCTCCTTATCCGACAGAAGCGCCGGAGGCTGAAACTCCATCTGTGCCAGTTTCAGATACTCCTCCGCCCTTGCCCTGCAGGTATTTTTCGCCTTACAGAACCGGCACCAGGAGCCGCACCGGAATTCTCCCTCACCATTAATGGCAAGCGCAGCCTTCGGTCTTAATTCCGTCTCCACCCATTCGCGCAGATCAGCAACAGAAATCTCCCAGGTGCTGATGCTCTCCAGTCTCGGCTGGTAAATGGTCATCCGCACCGTATCAATATCATAAATGGCATCAAACAGTTCCAAGGCTCCCAGCCCGTACAGCATCATCTGCGGGTTCCGCTCCGCCTCCACTGCCACGCCTTTTCCATATTTCAGGTCAATGACCGTCAAAGCCCCATCTGCAACAATCACCAAATCTCCGGTTCCAAAACCTTCGGGTACATAGGCGGAATAATCCAGATGCTGCTCGATTAGCACCACAGGGTCTTTGCAACTCTGCCTCGCCAGTTCAATCTGCTCCATGGCATAAGCCGCATACTCATCCGTACAGTCTTCCATCTCGTCACAATCATAATCGGACACCGGACGCCTGGAGCGCCGTTTCAGCAATCGTTTCAGCTTATGCTCCGCCAGGGCATGGGCGGCAGTGCCTTCCTCCGCATACACACTCCTCGTATCTTTCGTGAACTGCTCCTCCAGCCTTGCGGACGGCGTGCAGTTCAGCCACCGCTTAGAAGAGGATGCGGATAAAAGCGCATGTCTCCCCATCACAGCACCTTCGCTTCCTGCAAAAGCGCCGGGTAATCCTCCTGCTTCACCGCTGACAGCTTCGCCACACCGTATTTCCCCAGCAGTTCCTTGATTTCCTTAGTTTTTCCCTCCTGTGACTTCTCCGACAGAACCATACGGATATCCTCCACAGCCACCTTCTGTTCCTCTTTTCTCTTATCTGCCTTCGCCACAGCTGTGCTTTTATCCACTGTGGCCTCCCCTGTTTTACTCTCCTGCTTTGCATTCGGCTTTACTTCTTCCACAGCCTGTCCTGCCAGTTCCCGCAGGCCTTCCACAACCATGGCAAACCCGTCAGCCATCTTCAACAATTCTCTTCCCATCTAAACCTCCTCCATTTCTTCCATCTTCTCAATCAGTTCCTCTGAGAACATGGTACAGAGCAGCAAATCCTCCCCAATCTCCCTTGCATCAAAATACTTCGCCCTGCTCCCATACTCCCGGCAGGCTTCCTCTATCCGCTTTTGCTTCTCCTCATCTATCTCATTCCCAAACACCCATATCTCATCCACCTGCTTTGCCAGCCGGGAGATTAAAAGATGCTCCACCGCCCCGCCAAGCTCGTCCGGAAACATTCCATGGAAGTTCAGATAGGCACTGACCGGGATAACACCCTTATGCGCCGCATAGCGGCAATACTCCTGCGCCCTCGCCCGGTCATTCTCCTCATTCCCTGTCAGTATCGTAACAACCATTACCAGCTTCATACCCCGCTACCTCCTTCCGCATTTTCCTTAAACCAGATGTGGATGCCATGCTCCACTGCAAACCGGATTTCCTGCTCCATGCCCTCGGTAGCCTCCCCAAACACCCACATCTCGTCACAGCCAAGCAGCAGCTCCATCCCCATGGCAATCCCGTCTGCCCGTTCTTTCAAACTGTCTTCTTTCAAAAACTGCGGAAACAGCAGATGGGGAGCAATGGGAAGATTCCCCTCCTCATAAGCCTTCCGGCAGTACCCCGCCGCCTTTGCGCTGTTCCCTTCCACATCCCCACGGAAGGGGCTGCAGATAAATATCTTTTTTCTCATCTTCATTTCCACCCTTTCTTGGTCTTTCTTTTACCTGCCGCAATTACTGCGCCAGACTCATATGCCGCCACATCCTTCTCAATCTGCATCAGCTTCAGCGCCAGGTTTTTTGCCACAATACTGATTGCCTGCAGGATTCCGATTAGCTCAGTCGTATTCTGCACTCCATCCATGCCTCCTTTCCGGGGAAATTAAAATCTTATCCCTCTCACTGTCGTAATGACACTTTTTTGAAAGTTGGCAACAAAATAAAAATTTTTCTTGTAAAAGCGTTCGACACTTGTGACATATCCTGTCGAATCTCTTCCCATTAGATATCAAATCCATGTTGTACAAAAAAATCCCGTAATTTATCCAGCACCTTGTTTTTATGAAGTGCCAGCGTCCTCCTGTTTTCCCCCTTTTGCCGAGCATATTCACAGACACTCATTTCCTCTCCAAACACTTTCTCCGCAAGTTCCCGTTCCTCCGGCATCAGGCTGTCCAACGCTTCCCGTAGAACTTCCAGCATTGCTTTCTTCTCCATCATTTCCTCCAGGCTTTCCGAAAAAAGATCTGTCCGCATATCATTCTCTTTCCATTCCTCATAAGACTCCGTCCTGTATCCCTGCGCCTCCATAGCCTCCCGATTCCTCTGTTCCTTCTTTTTCTGCTGCCACCATGGTCGGTAAAACTTCTGGTACGCCTCCTCCGTAACCTCCATCTGGATTTCTTCCCTGCCGGATTTGATAGTAATCTTTCTTTTTTGCATTCAGCATTCCTCTCTTTACCTTGCGGTAAAGCCAGAAAAACTGACTGCCATCTTTCAAAGCGCAAAAAAAGACCGCAGGAATCCATTGGTCGGATTTCCTACGGTCTGAAATTTTATGACTATCACATGGGGCATGCCCCGGTGGATGTTTTATTCGCTTTTTAAAAGTGCCTGCTATTATATAGCACATATATCCTACATTCATCTTCATTGTCTTTTTGGTAACTGCCATCTCATAAAAAATACTTATTTTGAATAAACACCTTTAATTTACAGGCATTGTCTCTCTCCTTTCCGGCAGTACCGCACATATTCATAGAATGTCTATGGTCAATTGCATGAGCCCGTTTACCATAAACTTCCATGTATATGAAGTATTCCCTTCCAGGTAAAACTTATATTAAATTGCCTCGGGGCGATGTAATAAAAAAGAAACAATCCAAATAATCTGACTGTTTCTTTTCATTCCCTTTATTCAATAATTCCTTTTTCCCTCAACTCCCTACTGGCCGTCTCCTCGTCTTCATAAACCCTGTCATATCTGCTTTTTACTTTCCCTACCTTGATATCTTCCATCAAATCATTGAGAAAACTTTTAAAATTCCGGTTGTCATCTACCAACCGGTTTATCGTATCCCAGTCAAGGGAATCCTTTTCCTTCGCTGAAAAGAGTATCTCACTCTGCATAAAGTGTTCAGCGTCCAGCCGGATCACCCCAATGCCAAAGGCATTATTCAGCCTACGCAGCTCATCCATCAGTTCCGGTTCCTCCGATATATGGAGCGCAGCCAAGTACCCTTCATGCGCCCAGCTCGAATTTGACACCGCCTGGAAATAGCATTCCCGCAGGTTTGAAAGACTCAAACTAATCTTCATCTCAAAGGAATACAGTTTATATGGATTGACTTTTAGCACATCGAACAGCTTCAGTGTATTATCCGTATAAGAATCAAATGGAAAATGTACCCCGACAATATCAGGGTGCAGCCACCTATTCTTACCGCTTTTCTCCCTCTTGGAAACTTCATGATAAATGGTTTTTGTCATGCATTTAAAATGCTCGTCTGCACAGACAAAACTGGACAGAAGAATATGTAAATCCCGTTCATGAAACCTGCCCGTCTCCCTGCTGCCATCCTTCTCCTGAATTTCCTCCGGGTCTAATGTGAAATCTTTTCCTTTCAGATAAAATTTCGCTGGCCTTTTACTGACCTGTGTAAATATCGACTCTGGACTATTTTTAAGTCAACGTAGATCCTGGCCGATAACGTGCGGACAGGTGTCTTTCCGGAGGAACCCAGCTTCCCGTCAAGCCCCCGTTTACATCCCGCCGCCCACATCTCCTCTACGGATAATGGCCTGTCCGAAGCCTCTAATACCTCTTTTGCAAAATCAATAAATCCAAATGTCATACTAATTTCTCCTTTGCATTTTCGTGTGAATGAATATGTCGGGGAACTCCCAAATGATGTGATTTAAGAACTGCGAGACCAGATAAGAATAGTTTAAATGATAGACCAGCATTTTACAAGCACTATTGCTTCGGTTTCGAGGATTTTCTATTCCATTTCAACACCACGTCCAAAATCCTGCTTCCAATTCCTCTACGTGATAAATACATCGTACTCATCTTCCCTTCCATATATATTACAGAGGAATTCCTGACATTAATTGCCGTATTCTACACTGCCATACCGGATAATGTATCTGTAGTTCAAACCACACTGAGATAACCCTAGATTGTCGCTTCCAAAATCTTTCATTATCTATTTCCTCGATTTAACTATCCGCACTCCAATACAAAACAATCTAAATATTTTCTAACTATTCTCCCTGAATTTAATTAACATATTTCTTAATATTTGAACATTTAAATACTCTTTCTTAAATTCGTCCATTATATATCCTTCTATTTCTTCCATATATGGTATATGGATATTATCTGAAAACCTCTCTTTTTCCGTCCAATGCGTTAATACAAAATCAGCGAACCTATTCTTTTCTCCCATCGAATCAAAAATCAGCAAACACTCTTCAAAACAATTGTGTGCATGAGTTGCTTCATCACCATCTGGTTCATAATAAAATTCATGAACTATATATTCCAATGTATCCTTTATGAAATATTTATACATTATATCCCAATGATGATACTCGGATAATGAAATTCCATCAGTGTATGGAGTAGGTGAAAAATATCTCCCTCCATCTAGAAAGACACCTTCCATTTCTATTAACAAAGTTTGATGGTAATACAGGCGAATTTTATTCCAATGAGGTCTGTTATCCGTCTGATTAAACAAATAGTATTGATATGCGTTTCCTTCATCTTCTAAAGTATATTCAATCGTATATTCTGGAAAAGTTTTATAATATCTTTTTACCACTTCATTGCCTTCCGGGGAATCGCCCCACAATTCTTGATAATGTAGATAATATTTCATACGTTCTAATGGTGTGGATATCAATCTAAATCTCTTTTTCCATAAGTACTCAATATGCTGAATATCTGCTGATTTATTCTTAGGTGTATTAGTATCCATCACACGAGTATAAATATTATTAGCCATTACTCCTTGATAATTTTCATCTAAATAAAGTGGCGTGTCATAACAATTTTTAATTACAACAATATCAATCACCCCATTCCCATACGATATTGGTTGTACATATACCATCGGCCTTACTCCGCCTACAAATTTTTTATCTCGCAAAAAATCAACAATCTGTTGAGTATTTTTCCTATTTGGATCTTTCCGAACGTCCCGTATATCGTAATTGTTTTCCTCATCAACGCCGATGACAATATAAGCATCTCTATTTTCAAGATTATTCGCCATACATATAATATCATGTAATAAATCAGCTTTCTTTTCTGGGAAGTACCACTCTCGTTTGAAATCCCAATATGCACCTTCTTGTTTTAATGAAACAAGACTCTCTATCTCATCTTTAAACATTTAATCCCCCTATGTAATCAAAAGACTGTTATTTTCTTCTCCCCCAGCCCAAGAGAAATTCAACAAAAGATTAACTAAATTATTCTCGTTCTTCAAGTATGTCTGCTGCATCCGCCTGCCAATCTTCCTCTGCATTTCTTGTTTCACTGATCCCCATTGTATCAAACTCTTCTATTTTTCTACGCAAAAACTCTTCTATTTCTTCTTTCACATATTCCTTATTTCCATCATCCAGAAAATCTTCTACCACAGGCATAAAACTAGTTTGCTCTGAATTATATTCGGCTTCACCATTTATATATTCAATATTCTCTGTTACAATATCTTCATCATTTTCACCAATAACACTAATTTGTAACGTACTAGTTACTCCTTCAGAATCATCAATATCTATCAGACCATAGATGCTCAAAATATTCCTTTGGCAAAAAGTAATCTGAAACAGCTTTTGTTCATCAGTGTCATCTTTCAACAAGCTTATTTCTTTTACATCCATTTCTTCATTAAAATACAAACATTCATGAATACTGTTATAAATATCATGTACCACATCTGAAAATAAATCTAATATCTTTTCTCTGTTTCGAATTGTAACCCCTGATTCTGACTCAATTACCTCTAGCTGTGCCTCCCTCTCATATTCTCTTTGTTCTTCAATGGATCGTAAAGTTTCGTCTTCTTCTTCGGAATGATTCTCGTTCTCAAACTTTCTAATTGCCGCTTTTATAAATCTTCTAAATTCCAATGTATCACTAAGCATCTTATTTTTTGCCGAAATATCAAGAAGTTTATTATGTGCAACATGGTTTCTGTTTGCTATAAAATCGGATAACGACTGCTCAAATCTATCTGGTTCCTTAATAAGTGGCACAAAAAACTTATCCCAAACATTATATTTTTTTGTGTATTGCGTTCTTAAATAGTCAAGAGCAGACTGCATCTTATCCAACTGCGTAGTAGCAAAAATTTTACTCTTAATCACTTTCTGTATTTCCGGTATATTTGGCATTGTATCTGTATAGATATCTGATTTTACTGTATCCATTAATGTCTCAAGTGTAGCCGTATAAAGATTAACCTCTATATTTGCAAAATTAGGTACACTTCTCTTAACATTGCCTGCATTTAGTTCAATACTTGCACCTAGTTTTGAAAACTCCGGTCTGTCATGCCACTCTGAGCCAAAATTCTCAATCATGACTTTATTCACGAATGCCCGCAACTCATTTTCCGCCATATATATTTCGGAATATACTTCTTTAGACAACCACAAAGATTGATTGTCACTCATCCAAACACATTTATACCAATCACGCACCATACTGTTTTTAATACATAATTTTATTTTTTCCAAGAAAATATCATATGTATCCTGCTGAACTATCAGTCTCTCGGAATTACCATATTCCTTTATCGTTCTGTTTTCTAAATCAAACCACTGTTCATTTTTAATAGAAGCATCTCTGTAACCAATTTGGACTGTCAACTGCAGATTCCATTCATAAGTGTCCTGCTGAAACACTACTGTATATTTATTTTCAGAATTTGATATCTCAAATTCATAATGACCTATCCTATCCGTACAGCCGATATATCGCCATTTACATTCCATACCTGTTTGCGCAATAGCTTTTTGCATTACATCTTTGCAATATTCATCTGCAATGTCACGTATACTTTCAGCTTCTATATCTCCACCAAAAGGGTCCTCACACTTATCAGTATGTTGAATTTTATTAATATCTTTTATATCAATCATCTTAAATTCAATTTCATAATCCATCTCAACACTCCATAACCCTAGTTAGTTTTTCTTAATTTTACCGCACACTCTATTTGTTTTATATCTCAAAAGAAAAATCCAGCTTTTATCTCTAAAGCTGATACACCTCAATAGTTTGGCCGCAGAGTATATCTTTTGCCAGATAGTAAGGGTTTTGCCAGATTGTATCTTATTTCCAACACCCCCTCATTTTTGAACTAACCGGCGTTATCCCCGTCCCCCTATCTGCGGAAACTTATCCATCTCACCATCCGCAAAAACACAACTCCATTTTCTCCAAATAATCCCACAAACCCGCCTAGAATCAAGGTTTCCGCACCAGCAACACGGCGGTTTCCACATGCACCGTCCCAGGAAACATATCGCACCCCCTAACCTTCCCAACCACATACCCCCCATCCGCCAGATACCGCAAGTCCCGGGCCAGCGTAGCGGAATCGCAGCTCACATATACAACCTTCTCAGGCCGCATCTTAAGGATTGTATCCAGACAGATCTTGTCGCAGCCTTTCCTGGGGGGATCCACCACAATCACATCCGCATGTACCTGGTTCTTTTCGTACTGTTCAGGCAGCACTTCCTCTGCCTTACCAACAAAGAATTCCACATTATCCATTCCATTCAGCGCCGCATTCCTGCGTGCATCCTCAATGGCCTGGGGAACAATCTCCACTCCATAAACTTTCTTAGCTTTCTGTGCTAAGAACAGGGAAATCGTCCCTATCCCGCAGTATAAGTCCCAAACCGTCTCATTGCCGCTTAAGTCCGCGTATTCAAGGGCTGTCCCATATAATTTCTCAGTCTGCACCGGATTGACCTGATAGAAAGACAGCGGGGAAATCTGATACTGCACATCCCCGATATAATCCGTAATATATCCCGGCCCATACAGATTGACAATCTTCTTACCCATAATTACATTTGTCTTTTCCATATTAACACTATAAGAAATGCTGGTCATCCCATTGACCTGGCACAGTCTTTCCACCAAACGCCCTGCCAGGCTGTCTGCCGTACCTTTCTCCCAACAGTCCTCCAGACCGCCTTCCATACGCTCCTCCCGACAGTCCTCCTGGCTGCCTTCCATACGTTCCTCCCGACAGTCCTCCAGACCGCCTTCCATACAGCCCTCCCATCTATCCTTCCGTCTGTCCCCAGCTTTTTTCCCCAACGACCTCCCATTTATCACAAGGCACACCATCAGTTCCCCGGTCTTAAATCCCTTCCGGATCAGGACATGTCTCACAAGTCCTTTGTGGGCATACTCGTCATAAGGCTCCAGCCCGTTTTCCTCCATAAATCCTTTGATGATTCCCAGTATCTCCTGGTTTTCTTCCACTCCCAGAAGGCAGTCATCATTTCCAATGATATCATGGGTCCTTCCGGCATAAAATCCCGCAATAATCTCCCCATCTTTATTCCGCCCAAATGGGAACTGGGCTTTATTGCGGTACCTCCAGGGATTCTCCATTCCCATAATCGGAAGCATTTGAATCTCATCCCGTTTGAACTTCCCAATCCGCATTAGGTTATTCAGGACCTTATTCTCCTTAAAACGCAGCTGCTCTTCGTAGCTCATGGCCTGAAGCTGACAGCCCCCGCACTGGCGGGCCACCGGACAGGACGGTTCCACACGGCCAGCGGAAGGCTCCAGCACCTCCATAAGCCGTGCAAATCCATAGGACTTCTTCATTTTCATGGCTTTTGCCCGTACCACATCGCCAATGACTGTATCCTTAATAAACCAGATGTAACCGGCAAGCTTTCCCACGCCGGCTCCATCTTCATTCATGTCTTCTATTGTCACGGTAAATTCCTGATTTTTCTCCATTATCAAGTTCTCCTGTCCTTACTATTATTCACAATCCCTACACAATTCCCTATGTTATATCCAATCCTTACATTATTTCCAATCTCCACGCTCCACCATCTCCACGATACTCCCATTCCCTACACAGCGCCCACTCCCCACACTACTCCCACTCCCCACGATACCCCCATTCCCTACACAGCTCCCACTCCCCACACTACTCCCACTCCCCACGATACCCCCATTCCCTACGCAGCTCCCACTAACCACACTACTCCCATTCCCCACACCCTCCATTCCCCAACTCACCCAAAAATCCCCACATCCAAAAAGGCTGAAAACCTCCGCGCACCGATATATCCTTCCGTCCATACCATCTGCCTCATAAGTTTTCAGCCTTTATATGTCATCTCACAATCATCACCCGGACAGCCCCGCCGGGCCGTGTTTTTTATAACACCCCAAAACCGTTACACGGATTCCGAAGTCTTTCTGATGTTTGTCTCCAGCAGCCGGTTATAACCCAGCCATCCCTTATTATCAGAACCCGGATTGCCGGCGTTCAGCGCCTCAATCATGGTCTCCATCTTTGCATCCGTATTATCGGCAAAGTTCAGTGCCAGCGCTTCCAACAGCGCCGGTTTTTTGGGCGAACCGTATTCAAGCTCCCCGTGGTGGGCCAGGATGCAGTGTTTTAATTCCACGGCCAGAACTTCCGGGAATCCCGGAATGGCGCGTATGCCTTTGCCCACCATCTCTGTGCCGATTATGATATGCCCTAAAAGCTGGCCGTCATCCGTATAGTCATTCTCCGGGAAACGTGACAGTTCCTTGGTCTTGCCAATATCATGGAAAATGGCTGCTGTCAGCAGTAAATCCCTGTTAAGCTGCGGATAACAGGATGAATAGTAATCACACATCTTTGCAACGCTCAGCGTATGCTCCAGAAGCCCGCCCACAAAACCGTGGTGGACGCTCTTGGCAGCGGAGTGGAACTGGAATGCCTTTGCAAATGCGGGGCTGTCCACAAAATAAATGCTTAACAGCTTCTGAAGATATGGATTCTTCACGGTTCCTATGCAGCCAAGAAGCTCCTCGTACATTTCCTTGATATTCTTCTTGGATACCGGCAGGTAGTCTGCCTCCGCGTATTCACCTTCCTGCGCCCTGCGTATGCGGCGGATATTCATCTGGTTGGAATTCTGGAACAGCGTGATGTCCGCTTCCACATGCACATAATCCATGGTCTCAAAGTCACCTACTCCAGGTGAACCCAAATCCCAGATTTTGGCGTCTATGGTTCCTGTCTTATCCTGAAGTACCAGATTGCCGTATTCCTTTCCATTCTTGGTCATTGCAATCTGCTTGTTTTTGCACAGGTACACATCCGCAATGTGCATGCCTTCCCTGAAGGTGTCGATGTATTTCATCCTTTACTTCCTCATCTTTCTAATATGTTGGCACATAAACTTCATATTCTGTTTATGATGCTCATTACAATAACGCAGCCAGGCGTTATGAACTACCTGGCTCCGATTGTTACTGAAAACTCAATTTCCTTGTACTCATCTTTTCCGCTGCGAAGGATTGCCACCTTGATTTTGTCACCGGAATGGAGTTTTTCCACCAGGTTCTGGAAATCCTTCATGTTACCCACCTGTTCCCCATTCATCCAGGTAATGATATCCCCTGCCTGTATGCCTGCATTGTAAGCAGGGCTGTCCGTAACAGTGGCAGTAACATATATGCCGTGAGGCATTCCGCTTTCTTCCATGGCAGGGCTCACCTCCTGCCCCTTAATCCCAAAATACGGGGCCGGGATTCCGTTACTCAGCCGTTCCAGGATTCCCTTGTAGTCTGATATGGCCACCACGGTGGTCATCTTGCAGACCCCGTCCTCGTCATATTTGTCAGTGACCCAGCCAATCAGTTCTCCTGAGATGTTCAGTAAAAATGTTCCTGCGCCCGCATCCCCGTTGGCATCCGTATAAAAAATCCTGGAGTTGCCGTCCACGGTCTGCACGTTGCGCACCACATAGGAAATATTGCCGTAATCACTGGAGTGTACAATCCCCGCCGGAGCACCCACCGCAATCACGATGTCTCCCTGCTTCACCCCATAGGAATTCCCCAGTTCAATGGCTTCCACCTTCTTGAACTGTTCGCTGTCCATCTTGGCCGCATCCACACTTACCACGGACAGTCCTGTAATGGTATCGCTCTGCTTCACGGTTCCCGCCATCATGGTGTTGTCGGGAAACGCCACCTCAATGGAGTCTGCGGCTTCAACCGCTTCCTCCGGCGTCAGTATCAGGATTTCAGAACGCGTCCTGGCAATGATGATGCCGGAAAACTGTCCTGAGGTCTCAATGGGATTGTCAAACCAGTCCTTTTCATGCTGTATGGAATGGACTACCACAAGGCTGTCATCCGCGTCCACCGCAATGGCGCGCAGGTTACCGTATAATTTATTCAGGTCATCTACGGAATAATTGTACTTCTCGATTGCGCTGCGTACCAGTACGTCCACTGGTTCTGTCTGTGCAGGAACTTCCGTGGAGGGTACGGACATGGTGGCCTGGGTCGTCTCAGGATTGTCTTTGGGAATGGTAAACTGGCTGCTCTCCTCAGGTGTCTCCTGCCCCAGGAAACGCTCCGCTACCGGGCGGCTGACCACAAAGCAGATGGCTGACAGCACTCCAAACAGCACGGCACAAAAAACAGTCAGAAGGATCTTCCTGGCAATCTGGCGGCGGGACATGGGCTGACGGACGATTTTCTCGTTGATAAACCGGTGGGACTTGTCCGGCCCACGGTCCTGCTGGTTCTTATTCGGATGCTGATCTGCACGTTTATCCGCCATGGTGCTCCTCCCTTGCGAAGAATCTTATTCTCTATTATACGTTTCTTCCAGTTATTATGCAAGATTTTATATATGAAAAGATAGTAAAAAAGATAGTAAATATCATTTTTTATGGTATAATTTAAATGTCGCCTTTTGGAAAAAGGCCCTTATTAATCCAGCATTTTTACGTAAAACACAGGTGAAATCAATGAATCAGAAAGCATTAAAAACGTTAGAATACGATAAGATAATCAACCAGTTAACTGAATATGCGGCGTCCCCGTTGGGCAAGGAACTGTGCCGCAGCCTTAACCCATCCTCCGACCTTGAGGAAATCCGCACATGGCAGGCCCAGACCACGGATGCGGTGACAAGGGTCCGTTTCAAGGGCACTACGTCATTTTCCGGTGTAAGGGATATCGGGGATTCTTTAAAACGTCTGGAGATTGGAAGTTCACTGGGCATCCATGAACTGCTTGCCATCAGTTCCAGCCTTACGGCCGCTGCCAGGGCCAAGGCCTATGGACGGCACGAACCCCAGGGGGATACAAGGACCGGGGCCGGCGGCCGGAACACAGCAGGCGGCAGTGGGGCCGGCGGCCGGAACACAGCAGGCGGCAGTGGAGCCGGCAGCCGGAACACCGCAGGCGGCAATCGGGACAGCGGCCGGGATATGGCATCTGCCAGGAACACAGCCGCCCGGATGAACGGCGCCAACATCCCGGACAGCGATGGCCCGGATGATGATTATGACTCCCTGGAGCCTTTGTTTGCCGGTCTTGAGCCCCTAACCCCGCTGAACAACGAGATTAAGCGCTGTATCCTCTCCGAAGATGAGATTGCAGATGATGCCAGCCCAGGATTGTCTCATGTACGGCGCTCCATGAAGGTGGCTGCGGACCGTATCCATACGCAGCTGAATTCCATTCTCAATTCTAACCGTTCCTATCTTCAGGATGCGGTTATCACCATGAGGGACGGGCGTTACTGCCTTCCTGTCAAGTCAGAATACAAAAACCAGGTGTCCGGCATGGTCCACGACCAGTCCTCTACCGGTTCCACCCTGTTCATAGAACCCATGGCTATTGTAAAGCTGAACAATGAGATCCGCGAACTGGAGATACAGGAGCAGAAGGAAATTGAGGCTGTCCTTGCATCCTTGAGCAACCAGGCCGCCCCTTACTGCGAAGAACTCCGGATGAACCAGGAACTGCTGGCACAGCTGGATTTCATCTTTGCAAAGGCCGGGCTGGCACGCCACTACAAGTGCAGCGCGCCTGTGTTCAATGACAGGGGATATATCCATATCAAGGACGGACGCCACCCCCTTTTAAACCCGCAGACAGCGGTCCCCATCAATATATGGCTGGGCAGGGACTTCAATCTGCTGATTGTGACAGGCCCCAATACGGGCGGCAAGACCGTTTCCCTGAAAACAGTTGGGCTCTTCACCCTCATGGGCCAGTCAGGTCTTCACATCCCGGCCTGGGAAGGATCGGAACTGGCGGTATTTGATGAGGTATTTGCTGATATTGGAGATGAACAGAGCATTGAGCAGAGCCTCAGCACATTCTCCGCCCATATGACCAACACGGTCCGTATTTTAAATGAAGCTGATTCCCACTCCCTCTGCCTGTTTGATGAACTGGGAGCCGGGACAGATCCCACGGAAGGCGCGGCCCTGGCCATCGCCATCCTCACCTTCCTCCACAACATGAAGTGCCGCACCATGGCTACCACCCACTACAGCGAACTGAAGGTATTTGCGCTTACCACGCCCGGCGTGGAGAATGCCTGCTGTGAATTTAACGTGGAGACCCTGCAGCCCACTTACCGGCTGCTCATCGGCGTTCCCGGCAAAAGCAACGCCTTTGCTATTTCCAAGAAGCTGGGGCTTCCTGACTATATCATCGATGAAGCCAAAAACCATCTGGAAGCCAAGGACGTATCCTTTGAGGACCTGCTGGCCAGTCTGGAATCAAGCCGTCTCACCATTGAGAAGGAACAGGCTGAAATCAACGCCTATAAAGATGAGGTTGCCAAGCTTAAATCCAGGCTTACCCAGAAGGAAGAGCGGCTGGATGAGCGCAAGGACAAGGTCATCCGCAACGCCGCCGAGGAGGCCCAGCGGATTCTCAGGGAAGCCAAGGAGACAGCGGACCAGACCATCAAGCAGATTAACAAACTGGCGGCAGGGGCAGGCCTTAACAAGGAACTGGAAGAACAGCGCTCCAGGCTGCGTGACCAGCTTAAAAAAGCGGACGATAAACTGGCGGTAAAGGCCAAGGGCCCAAGCCAGCCCATCTCGCCAAAGAAGTTAAAAATCGGCGATGGCGTGAAAGTGCTGTCCATGAACTTAAAGGGCACGGTCAGCACCCTGCCCAATGCAAAGGGCGACCTCTACGTCCAGATGGGTATCCTCCGCTCCCTGGTGAACATCAAGGACCTGGAGCTTCTGGATGAAAAAGAGATAAGCGCCACCCTGGGCGACGGTTCCTCCATCAGCTACGGAGGCAAGGCTCCTGCCAAGGGCAAGGGCAGCGGCAGCAGCCAGATAAAGGTATCCAAATCCTCCACCATCTCAACCGAAGTGAACCTGATCGGTATGACCGTGGATGAGGCTCTTCCTGTGATGGAGAAGTATCTGGACGACGCATATCTGGCCCATCTGCCAAGCGTGCGGGTGGTTCACGGACGGGGTACCGGGGCCCTTAAAAACGCGGTGCACAAACGTCTGCGCCAGCTTAAATATGTAAAGGAATTCCGTCTGGGCCAGTTTGGCGAAGGCGATTCAGGTGTGACCGTTGTCACGTTCAAATAATTACGGCCCGCACATACAACCAACAACAGCTATAGGAGGAATGGAACATGGCAGAGAAGCAGAGAATCCTGATTGTGGATGATGATGCAAATATTGCAGAATTAATCTCCCTCTACCTGATGAAAGAGTGTTATGAAACAATGATTGTAGGAGACGGCGAGGAAGCACTCAGGGTATTCCCTGAGTTCAAGCCCAACCTGGTTCTCCTGGACCTGATGCTGCCCGGCATGGATGGATATCAGGTCTGCCGGGAACTGCGCTCCGGCTCCCAGGTACCCGTCATCATGCTTTCAGCCAAGGGCGAGATTTTCGATAAGGTCCTTGGCCTGGAACTGGGCGCTGACGACTATATGATCAAGCCCTTTGATTCCAAGGAGCTGGTGGCCCGCGTAAAGGCAGTGCTGCGCCGCTATCAGGCAGTTCCCGCACCGGCGCCCTCCAGCACACAGCAGGGCGAATACGTGGAGTATCCTGATTTAATCGTAAACCTGACCAATTATTCAGTCATTTACAATGGCCACTCCGTGGAAATGCCGCCAAAGGAGCTGGAGCTCCTCTATTTCCTGGCGTCATCCCCCAACCAGGTATTTACCAGGGAACAGCTTCTGGACCATATCTGGGGCTATGAGTACATTGGCGATACACGCACCGTGGACGTACATATCAAACGTCTCCGTGAAAAAATCAAGGACCACACCAATTGGGCCATCACCACAGTGTGGGGGATTGGCTACAAATTTGAAGTAAAGAGGTAAGATGATGACCCGTTCCTTATATTCCAAATTCATACTGGGATACCTGATATTTGGACTTCTGGGTTTCATCACCATTGCCACGTTTTCTTCGAAAATGACCCGTGACTATCTGGTCAGATACCAGGCGGATGCCATGTACGATGAAGCCAATATCATAGCATCCTCCTGCAGCACCATGTACCAGGGTAAACGCATGGATTCCGAGGAGGTCACCTCCCAGATACGCGCCCTTTCCAAGTATCTGAAAGCTGAGATATGGGTGGTCAACCGTCAGGGCACCATTGTCATGGACAGCCAGGGCGGCTTAAGGGTCCAGACAGACATCAGCAATTTCGACCCTGCGGCCATGGGGAACCGTTCCTATACCACAGGCAGGTTTTACGGACTGTTTAATGAAAATGTCCTCAGCGTTTCCGCACCCATTACCGGGAATTACAATACCTACGGTTATGTTCTGATCCATCTTCCATTGAGCCAGATTACCCAGTCCCAGAATGATATCCTGAACATACTTTATATCACGTCCGCCATTGTGTTTGCCCTCTCGCTGATCATCCTTCTGGTATTTACCCAGACCGTTTACCTGCCCCTGCGCAAAATCACCGTTGGCGCCAACGAATACGCGGCAGGCAACCTGGAATACAGGATTAATGTAAAAACCCATGACGAGGTGGGTTATCTGGCCGATACGCTGAACTATATGTCGGACGAACTGAATAAGATGGAGGAGTATCAGAAAAACTTCATTGCCAATGTATCCCATGATTTCCGGTCGCCCCTGACCTCCATCAAAGGCTATCTGGAAGCCATCCTGGACGGAACCATACCTGAGGATATGTACGAAAAGTACCTGTCCAGGGTCATTTCCGAGACAAAGCGGCTCCACAAGCTGACGGAAAGCATGCTCACCCTCAACTCCCTGGACGCCAAGGGATACCTGTCCAGGACGAATTTTGATATCAACCGGGTCATCAAGGATACGGCTGCTTCCTTTGAAGGCACATGTGATGCCAAGAACATCAGCTTTGACCTGACGTTCTCTGACAGCATCCAGATGGTTTACGCAGACCTTGGCAAGATCCAGCAGGTCCTGTACAACCTGATTGACAATGCCATCAAGTTCAGCCACCACAACTCCACCATCTATATCCAGGCATCGGGACGGTATGAGAAAATATTTGTCTCGGTCAAGGACACGGGAATCGGAATCCCCAAAGACAGCCAGAAAAAAATCTGGGAACGTTTTTATAAGACAGACCTTTCCAGGGGCAAGGATAAGAAGGGCACAGGACTTGGACTTTCCATTGTAAAGGAAATCATCCAGTCCCATGGAGAGAATATTGATGTGGTCAGTACGGAAGGCGTTGGGACCGAATTCATCTTCTCCCTTCCCCGTTCCACAAACCTTTAAAATATTGTAAGACATTTCCTTCCGGATCGTGATATAGTTATAATTAGGAATATGTATCAGGAATAGGAGACATTCATCAAGTTAAGAAGCATTGAATTTAAGAAGCATTGAGTGTAAGAAGCATTGAGTTAAGAAGCATTGAGTCAAAAGGAATCGAATAAAAAGAAAGGACAGGAAGATATGATTACATGGAAAAAAGCAGCCGGCGCGCTTCTGATTGCATCCCTGCTTTCCTCATCAATGGCACCAATGGCCATGGCGGCAAGCAAAACAAAGGTGGGCAAGATCAGCCTTACCATTGACTCCGATATACGGACCGGACGGGAGGGCGGGGACGTGGAGGTGACTCCCACCGGCGATAATACGGACCGTTACTATGTAGACTCCTGGGAAGTGACCAATGATAACGGCGATACCTGGACCAGGTCCAATCCGCCTGAGATTGATATCGTCCTTGGGGTGGAGGATGAAGAGGAATATTATTTTGCAAGCACTTCGTCCAGCAGCTTCAAGCTGACTCTTGGTTCCTCCAGCAAGTACCGTTTTGATAAGATTAAAATCGTGGATGCAAAGCGCAAGGACAGCAACGCCACCCTTATCCTGACTATCCAGCTTATATTTGATAAGGACGCTGATATAAGTTCCGCAACAGCCCCTGCCGGCCTTAGCTGGGATGACGCCCGCAACGGTATGGGGTCATGGAATCCGGTTTCATCCTCCAAGTACTATCAGGTACAGCTGATGAAGGACGGCTCAGACACAGGGGATATGAAAGATATCTATGATACTTCCTATAACTTTGCGGACCAGATTACATCCCCCGGAACCTACCGCTTCAAGGTGCGTTCCGTCAAATCCAGCAACAGTGCCAAGAGCAGCTGGTCCACATCCAATGCCTGGGCTGTCAATGAAGCTGACATCACCGCCATGGGCAATACCCCTCAGGCCTCTGCGCCTGACGGCGGCAGCTGGCAGCAGGCGGCCGACGGCATCAGATGGTGGTGGCGCAATCCGGATGGTTCCTGCCCCATCTCAGCCTGGAAGGATATCAATGGCCAGTGGTACTACTTTGATGCCGAGGGCTATATGGCAACCGGATGGATTGAGCTTGACGGCAAGTCCTATTACCTTGACCCTGCAACCGGCGCCATGTACGCCAATACGCGGACACCGGATAACTGCTGGGTGGATGCATCCGGAGCATGGGTGCCCGGAGCATGATTCATAGGATTGACATAATTCATAGGATTGGCATGATTGATTCATAGGTCTGGCACGCAATATATGATATTCATATAATCACCAAAAAGCTCTGTCATCAACTGGTATTTACTGATTACCAGCCAATGGCAGAGCTTTTATAATTACTTTTTTGAATCAGCCCCCCTTGAAAGGGGCATCCATCTCACTACAGCAGCAGCCTTGCCGCGCCATAAATCCCGGCATCATTGCCCAGGGTTGCCAGGCCCAGCTTACCTTTATACTTGGAAATAGGGGTGAAGTGGTCATAGTGCTTCTGTACAACGTCTATCAGGAACTGCCCTGCCTTGGAAACGCCGCCGCCAATCACAAATATCTCCGGATCCACAGTCATCACCACCATGGACAGGGCCAGACCCAGGTAGCGGCCCACTACGTCCATTACCTCCAGAGCCAGCTCATCCCCGTCCTTGGCAGCGTCCAGCACATTCTTTGCTGTCACTGACTCGCCGTATTTCCTCAGGGCAGACGGCTTATCACCGGCAGCCATTTTCCGCCTGGCCTCCCTGGCAATACCGGTAGCGGAACAGATCTGCTCCACGCATCCCACGCCGCCGCAGTTGCAGTGCTCCCACTCCTCGTCACGTACGTGGATATGGCCAATCTCACCGCCAAGCCCATGCCTTCCGGCAATGATTTTCTCATTAAGGATTACGCCGCCGCCAACGCCGGTTCCAAGGGTCACCATTACCAGGTCTTTATATCCCTTGCCTCCGCCCTGCCACATCTCTCCAAGGGCAGCCACATTGGCGTCATTGCCGCTCTTAACAGGAATCCCGTCTAACAGACGGCTTAGTTCCTCCTGGGGATTCAGGTTATGCCATCCCAGGTTGACGCATACCTCCACGTATCCGCCTGGAAGCACCGGTCCCGGTACGCCTAAGCCCACGCCTGCCAGGTCCTTTTTGAGGTCAATGCCCTTTGCCGCCATCTTTTCCCTGATGGAGTCTGCCACGTCAGGCAGGATATGGCTTCCGCCATCTTCCTTGCGGGTTTTTACCTCCCACTTTTCAAGCAGTTCTCCGGTCACTTCAAACAGCCCGATCTTTACAGATGTGCCTCCAACGTCAACTCCGATACACTTCATCCCCATGGTATATACTTCCTTTCCACTTATATTCATACTGCTATTGCAGCTTGATTTCCATCATCATCTGCGGTCCCATCACAAGAAGTGTCCCAGGGAACCTGCCTGCCGACACCTTGTTGACCGTAAAATCAAATGTCCCGTTATATTTCTCTGTTCCTGTCATATTAAATACCTTACAGGAACTATCATTATACAATAACACCAGGCCTCCGTCTATATCAAATCCAGTGTACTGGTAATTAAATGTCCTCTCAAACACAAGGCCGCCTTCTTTGTCATAAATCTTCAGTCTGTACGGGTCCTGCCCTTCCACATTATCCGTCACAACTCCCATATGGTCTTCTGTATATGCGATGCTGCGGATTTCCTCTGTTATGGGAATCTGGGTCACGGACTCCGGCGAGGTTTCCACCCTGGTGGAGAAAAGCTGGATGCCCTTATTCGTAAATATGACGGCATGGCTTTCATCCAGGAACCTGACCCTTCCCGCCATGGCATCATCCAGATCCTGGGGGAAGAAAATCCCCACCACCCTCCTGGGGTCATTTTTTCCCAATCCGAAGTTGTAGAAAACAATCTTGCACTTGAGGATTCCCTGGTCCAGATACATATAGGAAGTGATTAACTGGGTACCGTTGGGGGACAGGCTTAAGTCCACCGGATATCCGTCCCCGGAAAGCAGGGACTTCACATTGATATCAAGGGAACTGCCGTCCTTTTTATAGAAGTAAATGTAGCTGGCCTTGGAGTCTTCCTGCAGGGCTGCCACCATGCCCTTGGCCGACACCGTCACACGCAGGATCGGCAGGAGCGTGGTGGCCTTTCCCACCGGTCCGCTCTTATTACATATGTAAATGCTGTTGCCCTGCTGGTCCCCGATTGCAGCGTACTCGCCGTTAATGGATACCATAGGTGTCTTCATCTCATAGCTCTGTACCCAGACCACCTTTCCCTGTGCATCCAGATATGACGCCCCGTCCTTGGTATACTTAAGCACACCGTCACCAAAATCCATGTACCCACAGAAGCTTCCCTCTCCCTGGACAGCTGCTTCCTGGGCTTCACTTATCAGGTTCTTTTCCCATATGACCTGATAATCCGTAAACTGGTGATAACGGTCATACCTGAGCAGCACTAAGGCCACCACAGCCGCAAGAATAACCAGTACCAGAAATATGGTCAGCCGCTTCCTTACCACCCGTTTATGGGCTTTATGGACAATATCCCGGCTGTCTTCTTCCTCATGATACTGGTTATTCGAAGGGACAATCTGACGCTTCAGCTGCTTCTTTTTATTTTCACGGCTCATTGAATTGGTACTGCCCATCTTACGTTCTCCCAACAATCCTCTTTTGCATCTATGCAATAGTATACAACAATTCTGGGTAAAACGCATTAATTTTTTCCGGAAGCCGGACTTTCTTCTACGGTACAAGGAGCTTCTGTCCTGCAAAGATACTGTTCTCGTCTGTCAATGCATTGACCCGGCAGATTTCGTCAATATGCTTCAGGTCATGATACAGCTTAAAACAGATACCATATAATGTCTCTCCCTCTTCCACCGTATAAACGCTATAATTAACCGCTGAAACGGTCTGGGATGAGGCATCCTCGCGGGCGCCGGTGGCTGGCGGCGTTGCCCCTTCCTTGGACGATGGTTCTGTTTCCTTAGATGCCTTGGTCGTCCCTTCACCGGTGGGCGACGAGGAATTCTGGGCTGCGGATGGGGCTGTTGACTGGTCTGAGGACTGGTCTGCCTGGCCTTTGGACTGTCCCTCTGACTGGCTGTTACCCTGTCCTGAGGCCTTATCCGCGTCCTGGCTGTTTTTGTCAGAGGACGGTTGGCCTGCCTGTCCCGCTGACTGGCCTGCCTGGCCTCCCTGGCCCGCTGTTCCTGCCTGTCCTTCACCCTCATGGCGCGCGCTGCTTTCAGCAGGCGGCATGGTCTCCGGCGTTACCTGGGACGATTGCTCTTTGTGGTTTTCAGCCGACGGCGCCGTGGTTGGATAAACCTTGCCTGCGGCTTCTTCAATCACATAGTCCGGCTCGTCCACCGGGGACCAGCCTTTTCCGGAGGAGTCTTCCGTTTTCCCGGACCCCTTTCCGGCGGATGCAAGCAGGCCCTGTTTTACACTTCCTTCCGGCATCACGGAGGCAATGACGCTCTCCATCTGGTGCATTTTCTGATAGTTGTTGAACATGGCGACCCCGCCGGCCAGGACCGTGACAGCCAGGACGCTGCAGATTCCGGACAGGACCCCCACCGTGCTCCTGTGGCGTCCTGCTTCATTTTTACGCTCGTCCATCCGCTGCTTGAAATCGCGTATTACTTTATCGTCAACTTCCGCCTCTGCCCTGGGCACGTCCTTGCGCAGAATCATATAATCCTGCATCATCTGATTGCGTTCGTAGTAGACACTGTATCCCCTCAGCTTATAAAATCCATCTGAGGATGTTATGTAAACCGCCTCTTCCCCCTCCAGGCCGCAGTTGAGATACATCAGCTGGTTTTTGCCTGTGAAGTACTGGCTGTGCTGTTTCCAGTATGTCAGGGGACTTAAGGTGCAGCCCGGCCCGCCGCACAGGAACCATCCCTGCACCGTCCGTTTGGGGAACATCTGCTCCACATCCTGATATGCCTTTTTCCAGGCATCCTCGGAAAATACCACCTTTTCGCCTTCCTCGGTAACGGAATCCATTTCCAGGGCGCCATCCACAAATACATAGGGCGTGTCCTCATGGGTCTCCCTGCTTCCAAGGAGCAGACCCACACGCAGATCAGCCCCCTTGGCCGGCTGGAGGCGTCTTAAGTACGTATTTACATAATCTTCTAAATATAACTTTAAAACCTGGTCCCGTTCTCCAATCTGCCGAATATTTTTCGGCAGCTTTGGAAAGGGTTCATATAATTCTCCCATAGAATCACCCCGCTGTCTTTAATCTGTACAAGCATAGCAGATTCCATATGCAGATTCTGTCATATTATGGCGGCATTGTCCCATAATCGTTCGACAAGGCAGATTCCTTCACAGATGCAGTCCGCCATCTTCATGACAATGGACAGCCGCACGCTTTGAAGCATGACCGGGTCGCGGCTTCCCGCCCCGCCCACGATTCCTGTGATGGAAATATCCCCCACCGCCTCCAGGTTCTTGGATACCCCAAGTCCTGGCTGCAGCGCCCCGCGTCCCAGGGTGGCATAACCCACATGGTCCGGGCTGCCCACCGATGCATCGATGGCCACCACCACGTAATCCGGATAATGAAGCTTTATATACCTGGCATAAAGGTCCAGGTTCATGGCATGTACCGGCTTATCCAGGGTACCGATGACCGCGGCCCCCGCCAGACGCCTGCCGCGCAGCTTATGCCCAATGAGCGGGCCCAGGCTGTCCCCGGTGGAGCGGTCCGTGCCAATACACAGGAACATGACCCCGTCCTTGCCCGTTGCTGTCATTTCCTCGCAGATCAGCCGGTTTAAATGCAGTGCAAACTGTTCTGTCTCAAACTCTGACTGCGTATTATAATAGGCAATGCCTTCCCTTTTTTGTATGTTAAATGTCTTCCATAATCTCATATCCAAGTTGTCCACCCGAAATTTATTAAAATGTCAGGCCCTGCCGCGCATGCTAGAGCGTGTTTGAAAATTGCTTTCCGTTGGCTGTGCGTCCCACTTTGTGGGAGATTTGGTCCCGATGATGGAGGCGTAGCAGGGCTACGCTGACTGAATCGGGGCCAAATATACCGCGAAGTGGGGCGTGCAGACGGCGGGAATGAATTTTCAAACAGGCTCTGGCATGCATTGGCTGATAAAGGCTGTTTTTATAGTATAGGCTTGGGCTTTTGAATTTATGCATGAAAAAGGGGCACACGGATTGACAGTATCCGCGCGCCCAACAAAAAAAACGCAGCCCGGGATGACTGCGTTTTCACAATACCATATCTTATTTTACTCATTCGCTGTAAAGCTTCTCTTTGTACACGCCTGCGTCAATCAGCGCCCTGACAGCGTCCACCACGGCCTGTTTGTCCTCTTTGTAGGTGACTCCGAACCACTTGTCCTGTGTGCCAAGGACCGTGACCCTTGCGCGCTTTGACTGTACCAGGCTGTCGATGATTCTGGGCAGAAGATATTCTGATTTAATATCCCCCTGCTTCAGGTTGTCCAGGAATTCAGGGAATCCGGCTTCCAGCTCATCCAGGAACCCGGCCGGGATTCCCCACATGTTCATGGAAACCGGCTGGTCCGGGCTGACAGTGACAGGATTGCCCTGTTCATCGGTTGCCAGAAGCCCGTTTTCCGTCATTCTGATATTATAGGTTTCGTTGACCGTCTTAAGGATACCGTCATCATCCACCTGGCATACGCCCCTGGTAACCGCCCCATTGTCACTGAGGGTGTTGGAGAGCACGAATCCTCCCATGCACAGGTCATATACATCGGAATCCGCATCCATGGTATTTACCATGTAATCGTGGATTTTCTTAAAGGCTTCCCTGCCATAATAGTCATCTGCGTTAATGACAAGGAACGGTCCGTCCACCAGGCCCTTGACCATAAGAACGGCCTGCCCCGTCCCCCATGGCTTTGTGCGCCCGGGCGTCACCTCATATCCGGCCGGAAGTGCATCCAGCTCCTGATAAGCGTATTCCACAGGAAGAAGCTTTTCTATCCTGTTACCGATTACTTCCTTAAAATCCTTTTCCAGGTCCTTCCTGATGATGAAAATAACCTTGTTAAAACCTGCTTCCATGGCATCATGGATAGAATAATCCATGATAATCTCCCCGCCTGGCCCCACTGGTTCCAGCTGCTTGATTCCTCCTCCAAAACGGCTTCCAATCCCAGCCGCCATGATTACCAATGCAGTGTCTTTCATTGCACATTTCTCCTTTGATATAAACTGGTTACACTATAGCACAAATGGCCTCAAAAGGCAAAAGAAATAAAAAACCCCCCTTACTTATATTAGGATTTTCAGGAATATGACGATTATATAAGTACATCATGTATTTATTATAAGGGGAGGTAATATAGGCCATGAAAACAATCCGGGCAAAAATACTATCAAGCATCATACTGATTACCACTGTGTCGCTTCTCATCACCGGAGGCGCGGCCAGCGTAATGAACTACCAAAGTACGGTCAGCACGCTGCAGCAGACGCTGCAGGAAGCCGTAGTGATTGCCGCCAACCAGGTTTCTGCTGAGATGAAAGCGCAGATGAACCTCGTAAAGGAATTCGCATATAATTCCGTATTATGGGGCGACATTGACCGGGACAGTAAAATAGACCAGCTCCACAGCCTGAGGGATAACAGCGGTTTTGACCTTATCATCATGACCGATGCCAGCGGCATCAGCCTGGAGACAAGGGAAAACATGTCCGGCCTGGAGGCTTTCCAGCATGCAAAAACAACCGGCAGTCCTTTTATCAGCGACCCGGTCCGGTTAGACGGATCTGAAGATATGCTGGTTCTGTTTGCAGCTCCTGTCATGCGCAACAATGTATTCCAGGGCGCCATCATCGCCGGAAAGAGCGCGTCCTTCCTGTCTGACCTGGTATCCACCATCCATGTCGGAACCGGCAACGCCGCCGTGCTGAACAAATCAGGCGACACCATCGGCTTTGCGGATTATAATCTTGTGCTGCAAAAATATAATACACAAAAAGAAGCTAAATCCGATTCCAAACTGGAGCGCCTGGCCGCAATCGAGTACAGCATGACTCAGGGGAATACCGGATTTGCTGATTATTACTATGCCGGGCAGGAGAAAATGATGGCATACGCGCCTGTGCCGGGTACCAATGGATGGAGCATTGATATCGCAATCGTGCAAAGCGATTTTATGGGAGGAACACGCCAGTCCCTGTTCATCACGGCTTTTATCATGCTCGCCGCCCTGATTGCCGCCTCCGTCCTGGCCATACGTCTGTCCACTTCCATTGCCAATCCAATCAAGGCAACGGCGGAGCGGCTCAGAAAGCTTGCGGAGGGGGACCTAAAGTCAGAGATCAGCATATCTGCCAATAAGGATGAAACCGGTCTTTTATCCAGCTCGCTGAGCCAGACTGTTTTAGATTTAAGGAATATCATAACCGATATCACCCTTCAGCTTGGGGAATTGTCACAGGGGAATTTCTGCATTGACTTTCATAAAAATTATAAAGGTGATTTCCAGCCCATACAGGATTCCATCACCAACATCACCCAATCCCTTAACCATACCCTGTCCCAAATCAGTACGGCGGCGGACCAGGTTTCCAGCGGCGCAGACCAGGTTTCCAGCGGCGCCCAGGCATTATCCCAGGGAGCCACCGAGCAGGCCAGCTCCATAGAAGAACTGGCCGCCACTGTCAATGAGATATCGGCCCATGTGGGCAATACCGCCCAAAAGGCCGCAGGCGCCAGCGCCAAGACAGAGGAAAACAGTCTCCGCATGGATCAAAGCAAGGCAGAGATGGAGCAGATGATACGGGCCATGGAAAACATCAACAAGTCCTCCGGCGAAATAGGAAAAATAATTAAGACCATTGAGGATATTGCATTCCAGACAAACATATTGGCGCTGAACGCAGCTGTTGAAGCTGCCCGGGCCGGAGAAGCAGGAAAAGGATTTGCAGTGGTTGCAGACGAAGTCCGCAGTCTGGCAGGAAAGAGCGCGGAAGCCGCCAACGACACAACCGGCATGATTGAGGAATCCATACAGGCAGTAAAGGACGGGGCCAGGATAGCTGATGAAACCGCTCAGTCCCTGTTGTCCGTTGTCACGGAGTCCAGGATAGTGTCCGATGATGTCCAGGAAATACACAGCGCCGCAGAACAGCAGGCCCGGAGCATTGCCCAGGTAACAGAGGGCATTGACCAGATATCAGCCGTTGTCCAGACAAACTCCGCCACCGCACAGGAGAGCGCTGCAGCCAGCGAGGAGTTAAGCGCCCAGGCCCAGATCCTTAAGGATTTGGTGGGGAGGTTTAAGTTAAGGTAAAATGGCAGCCTTCTAACCTATACCACAAACTCCTTTTCATATTCCTCAACCATTTCCGGATAGTCCAGCCTCATATGTGTTCCACGGCTTTCTTTCCTGTTCCAGGCCGCCTCTACCATCAAACGGATGGATTGGACAACCTGCAACGCCTGCGTATCGTTCCCTAACTCCTGCTTTGACAGCATTTCATCCAGACGCGCCCTGGCCTGTTCAAGATGTTCTCCCCTGCGGTAGATTCCCAGGGATTTTACCGCAATTTCCTTTGCCTCCGGGACATACCTGCCGTATACGCCTGCATCCTCCTTATACTCTGCCGGAAGGTCACGGACGGATCCGGTGTGGAGGTCTTTTATCCCGGCAATGGCCTGGGCGCAGATAAATCCTGACAGCGTGGCCTGGCTGGCCGCGTTGCCCGCGCACCTGCATGCCCCATGTACGCCGCCGCAGGCCTCCCCTACCGCGTAGAAGCCAGCTACAGTGGACTCATAGTTCCCATCCACCATGATCCCGCCTGAGAAACTATGGGCCATGGGGCCTACCTCCACCAACTCCTTATTGGGGTCCACCCCGTTGTCCATCAGGCGGTTGAAGAACCAAGGATAGGCTTTTAACACGTTCCTGTCAATATGCCTTAGGTCCACCCATGCGCCTCCATGGGGCGTGCCCCTTCCTGCATCGACTTCTTTCCATATCTGCTTGTTAATCAAGGTCTTAGGGGAACCGGCTTCTCCCTGAGGCCTTACTTTTAACATGAAACGCTCCCCCTCTGAATTGAGAAGATAGGCGCCCTCCCCCAGCATGGCGGTGGGGCAGGGTTCCCCCACTGCGCCGGGCGGGCTCATAACAACCATTGGCTCATATTCCAGGAATTCAATATCAACCAATTTTGCCCCGGCTTCCTTTGCAATGGCAAGAGTATTGCCCTTGATATCTCCAGGGTATGTGGAAACCCCAAACAGGTTTCCCACGCCGCCCCATCCAGCCACCACAACAGGCGCATAAATATTTTCAATTCCGCCTTCCGGATTTTTTACCGTGATTCCGCGGACGTTCCCATCCTCTGTCAGGACGCGGACGCATTCATATCCCATATGGACCGGAATCCCTCTTTCTTCCAGGCCATCTACCAGCTTCTTTACAATCTCCACTCCAATAAGCTCGGTGGTACAGCACAGGGACCTGGGATATGTATGGCCCGAGAGATGTCTCAGCTTTGTTGTCCCATCCTCATTCTTTGCGAATTCCACGCCCCAGCGGCGAAGGAGCTTGTACCCCTCCATGGTGCTGGCCGCCATATCCTGAACCAGTGTCTTATTATTAATCCCATATCCTGCATGAATCATATCATCATTATATTGCCCGATGGTGTCCCCGTAAGGATTATCCGGCAGGACGAAATTAATTGCCGCAATATATGGCGTGCCGCCATACGCAGTAGTGTAAATACCGATATCCTTTACACCCAGTTCATTAAGCCTTGCTGCTGCTGCCAGGGACGCAAGCCCCATGCCTACAATGATAACATCATGCTTTTTTGCCATATATCCCTCCGTCTAGTTCATTACAGGTATTTTCATAACGATTTTGGTAAAAGAGTGGGGTTCATCCGTATGGGAAACAGGCTTATGCCCGTCATGGGGGAATGCAATATAGAACATCCCCTTATCCACACGTATATGGTTCCCGGTATCCCCCTCAAGTCTTTCCGCATCCTTGTCCTTGTCATAAGGAATCACTGTCTTTAAATCCGACACATCCGCCCATGCCAGTTCCTCGCAGCCTTCAGCCACAATCTGGACATCAATGTATCTCCGGTGCGCCTCAAATGTACCCTCGTCCATGGGTTTCGTACCGCCTGTCTGTACATTGAAGAAACCGCCGTCAAACTTATATTTGCCCGGCTCCAGCTTCTGTATTGCCTTGACTGCCTCCATTCCTGCCCGGAGGGCAGGAACCATGGACGTATAAAATAATATGTTTTCTGTTTTATCAATTACCATAAGCCTGTCCTTTAATTCATGTAGCTTCCGCCATTTACGTTGATTGTCTCCCCGTTTATGAAACCCGCCATGTCTGAAGCCAGGAAAACAGCCACATCAGCCACATTTTTCGTGGTTCCAAGAACTCCCAGGGGTATTTTCTTTACCACATTTGTCCGGTACTCCTTTGTCCATTGCAGGGACATGTCTGTTTCAATGGGACCTGGGCAGATGCCGTTTACCCGGATATGGTACGGCCCCATCTCATAAGCCAGCTTCTGGGTCATGGAATTGACCGCCGCCTTGCTGGCCCCATAACATATGGATGCATTGGCATGGGCTGTCTTGCTGGCCGTGGACGATATATTGATGATGGTTCCCGACTGTTTCTCTGCCATGTGGGGGAGTACGGCCTTACAGCAGTAGAATACGCCGTCCAGGTTGATTCCCATCATCCTGTGCCACTCCTCCTCTGTCAGTTCCAGAAAGGGAATGCGGCTGTTCACGCCTGCGTTGTTCACCAGTATATCAATTTTTCCGAAGGCCTCCATACAGGCGGCGGCAAGCCTGGCGGCCGTACTGCTGTCAGAGATATCCCCCCTGACCACACGGCATTTTACCCCCAGGGCTTCTATCCCTGCCTTCACACACCCTAACTTTTCTTCATCATTGCCGTTAATCACCACATCAGCGCCGTTTGCCGCCAAAGCAAGGGCAATCTCCCGGCCGATTCCCTTACTGGAACCAGTGACAATAGCAGATTTTCCTTTTAACATATCCATCATCCCCATCACGCCACGACGTTACTTTCTTCTCTCTCTTTACTGTAGAATTTCCGTTTCTTTGCTGAACAGATTACAAAGAATGTGACTGCCACCGCGATTCCTATGATATCAGTGATTGTCTCAGGAATGATAATCAGGATTGCGGATGCCAGCAGGATCCCCCTCTCTATCCTGTTTAACGGTACCAGGAAGAATCCCGCCATTCCGGATGCCAGCAGGTATGTGCCGAGGAACAGGATCAGGGTTCCCTTGACAATCTCAAGGGGCGTCCCAACCAGGAGGATGGACGGGTCATATATGAAAATGAACGGTACCAGGAACGCTACTAATGCGTACGCAAAACCTGTCAGTCCCGTCTTCATGGAATCCGCCCCCGCTATGCCCGCCGCAGTGAAGGAAGCCACGCACACAGGCGGCGTGATCTGGGCCATGATCCCAAAATAGAACACAAACATATTTGCCTGCAGAGGCTGGATGTTAAGGCCAATCAGGGTTGGCACGAACAGGACATTTGCCACCAGGTAAGCCGCCACCGTGGGAAGCGCCATACCTAAAAGCATGCATCCTAACATTGTAATCAAAAGTGCAAGGATTAAATAGCTGGAACCTACATTGGCTATGAGCTTGGATACCTTGGTTGCCAGACCGGACTGGATGACAACGCCGATGATGATTCCGCACGCAGCCGTGGGGACAGCAATCTCAGAAGCCTGCTTCACTCCCTGAAGAGCGGTTTCCCCCAATTTCTTAAGGCTGACACAGTACTTTCCGCCTAAAACGAATTTGCTCACAACATTTATGATAAGGCAGGTGAAGATACCCATCATGCCGCTTCTCATCAGGGATGCGCCGGATATCATGTAGTAAACCAGCACTATGGCAGGAATGATCTGATACAGTCTTGGCAGTATCTTTTCGGTCTGGATTGCCTCGGTCATCTGTGCCCCGCTTGTCATGCTCTTTTTATCAGCCATGAAAGTAACCAGAAGGAACACGGACATAAAATAGGCAATAGCAGGAATCAATGCGGCAAATGCAATGGTCTTATATGGGACCCCCAGCATCTCCGCCATGATGAAAGCGCCCACGCCCATGATTGGAGGCATGATCTGCCCGCCGGTAGAGGCAACTGCTTCAATGGCGCCTGCCTGGTGCGGTTCATAACCGGTCTTCTTCATCATGGGGATTGTCATGACACCGGTGGTTGCAACATTGGCAACCGCGCTTCCTGAAATCATTCCCATAAGGCCGGATGAGATGACAGCTGCTTTTGCCGGACCGCCTGCGCCGTTCTTGGACGCCTTCATGCCCAAATCAATGAGAAGCTGGCCGCCCCCGCACTCGGAAAAGAATACGCCAAAAAGCATGAAGTAAAACAGGCTGCTGGCAGACGTATACAGCGGCGTCCCGTAAATACCGCTGGAACCCATGGTCATCAGTTCCGTAAACTGCTGCATATTGGTCCCTTTGAACCGGAATATGGATGGGAAATATTTTCCAAACCAGAAATACACAATGAAGAACAGGATAAATCCAAACAAAATGGTTCCCAATGTCCTTCTGACCGCCTCCAGAAGTATGATGATGCATACCACCATGGCAATCTTATCAATCAACGTAACAGGTGATACATACTGCACGCGGGAGGTAAGCCGTGCAGTATTGGCAATCACATAGTACAGGACAAAGCCTATGCCCGCATAAATCGGTATATCCAAAGCTTTCATCCACGGCTTATTGGTCTTTTTATCAGCCGGATTATTGAGAAATACAATGAGCAGCGCAAACATCAGGTGCACCGGGCTCTGCAGCATGGGATGCAGCGGGGACACCAGCGCCAGATATAACTGGAACAGGATCCACACCGTACCGATTGCAATATAGGCCATTTTCTTGGGTGGTATTTTTACTCTTTCCATTAGTTGCCCCTTTCCGTCAGACAAATGTCATCTATTCCATATAACCCATTTCCTTATAATAAGCCTCAGCGCCTGGATGGATGGGAGCGCCCAGCTTAATGGGTTCCCATGCGGTCTCCGGATCAAATGCCTCCAGGGCAGCGCTTGCGTTCACAAGTGTCTGCTTGTTCTCACACAAAGCCTTTGTCATTGTATATACGGTGGCATCATCCAGCTCAGCGGATACAAGGATTACCTGGGGGGAACCCACTGTTTTGATTTCCGTGTCCTGTCCTGACCAGGTCCCTGCCGGAATAGCGGTATAATCAAAGCCTTCCTTGGTCAGCTTTTCCAGGGTATCGTCACTTAACTGAGGGAAATACATGTCTGCTGTCATGCAAAGCTCAGAAGTCGCGGACTGTCCCGGTGCAATATGGTCGATTGTCATATCTGCCTTGCCGTCCTTTAACAGGCTGACAATTGCATCGGAGCCTGTCTGGGTCACGCTTCCTCCCCAGGACTCAATATCCTCATAGCTCACACCAAGCACTTCCAGGACCTTATTGCAGGCCAGCTCACCGAATGCGCCGGAGGATTTAACTGCTATGCGGACCGGATACTTCTGGGCAACCAGTTCCTCAACCGTGGTGATGCCTGTCTTATCAACAAATGACTGGGTAAAGATTACATTGAGGATTGCCTTGTCCAGGCCGCCTGCAAGTCCTCTCACACTTTCTGTTGGCGGATTCCCAAGGATTCCTGTATCGCATGCCCATTTGGCAGGCGCGCCGTTGCTGATTGTCACATTACACTGGTTATTTTCAAGGATGACAGGGGAGCCCACGCCGCCCGGGGATGTGGTGGTCACATCAATGACAGAGCCGTTTGGAAATGCATCCGTAAACAGGTTTGCCATGGTAGATGCATATACATATGCAGTGGTCCCTACGTCCTGTGTGGCAAACGTAATCTCAACCGGTCCCGATACCGTATAAGCGCCTCCTGCCTGGCTCCCTGCGCTTTCCTCAGCCTGTGTCCCAGCCTGTGCTTCTGTCCCCGGCGCAGCTGCAGTGGTTGCCTGGGTTGAACCGGAGCAGCCTGCCAGCCCTGCTGCCATGATGCCTGCCATACCAAATGCGAATAATTTCTTCATTGTCTTTTTCATTTACTTAACCCTCCGTCTAATGTTCTTTTTCAGTTTTTGCTCTATTGCTTTTTGAAAGACGAATGCCATAATCAATGGCATTTATCAGACTTAACTCATTGGCGATTCCAAGTCCTGCCTGGTCAAAGGCCGTCCCGTGGTCCACGCTGGCCCTTACAATGGGAAGCCCCAGGGTTATGTTGACGCCTGCAACCGCATCCCATTTCTGCTGTTCCTGATTATACACAAAACCAATTACCTTCAGTGGGATATGCCCCTGGTCATGGTACATGGCCACCACCATATCATACCAGCCTCCCCTGGCCTTTGAAAAGATTGTATCCGGCGGGACCGGCCCTTCTGCATGGATTCCTTCTGCATTGGCAGCCTCAATTGCCGGGATGATTTCGTCAATCTCCTCCCTTCCGAAGAGACCGTTCTCCCCGCTGTGGGGATTGAGACCTGCCACGCCAATCCTGGGCTGTTCCAATCCCAGGTCCCTGCATGCCTGGTATGCAATGCGTATGACCTCCAGCACCCGCTCCTTCTTCACCCGGTCGCAGGCTTCCCGCAGGGATACGTGGGTAGATACATGCACCACCCTGATATTCTCATGGGCCAGCATCATGGTGTACTTTTTGGTTCCTGTCATATCAGCATACACTTCGGTGTGGCCTGAATAATGATGGCCCGCCATGTTGATGGCTTCTTTATTAAACGCATTGGTGACCGTGCCGTCAACCTCTCCGGCCAAAGCCATCTGTATCACCTTTTCCACATAACGGAATGCAGCCTCTCCGGCCATCACGGATACTTTTCCCCGTTCCAGCTTATCCATATCCACCAGATCCATATCATACACATCTATGGTACCGGCCTCAAACAGGGCCTCCTCTGCCGAATGCACCGGATGTATTTTGATATCCTCTTTTCCCACAATCTTAACTGCTGCCTCCATCACATTGGCATCTCCGATGACCAGCGGACGGCATTTATCGTAAATCCCTTTGTCAGCCAGGGCTTTTACCGTAATCTCCGGTCCTATGCTGGCCGGATCCCCCATTGTGATTCCTATTATCAGACGTTCATCCATATCTGTCAGCACATCCCTTTCTCATGGTTTTCAGCCAGGACCTTCTTTAACGCTTCAATCCCTTCTTCCGGTACCTGGTTAAACGGCGCCCTGCATTTTCCTACCGGATATCCCAAAAGCGCCACCGCTGTCTTGACAATGGTATTGGGATTGCCGAACCTGAAACATGCGCGGAAGGAACGGATGCTGTCCTGGGCCTTTCTGGCATTTTCCATATCCCCTGCCATAAAGTAATCGTAAATGGACGCCATCACTTCCGGAAATACGTTTGCGCAGCCCGCAATCCCGCCAGTCCCCCCTGCCAGAAGGTTCCAGAGAATCAGGGAATCATTGCCGGACAGCACGGCAAATCCGCCGCCCTCCCTGGTCTGTTCAATGTATTGGAGCATATTGTCAAAATTGCCGGAGCTGTCCTTGGCCCCTACAATATTATCAATCCTGCTTAAACGGGCAACCGTTGCAGGCGCAAGGGCATTGCCGGTCCTTGCCGGTATATTGTAGAGGACAATGGGCATATCCACTGCCTCTGCCACCGCGCGGTAGTGCTCATACAGCTCATCCTGGGAGGCCGCTGCAAATGACGGTGTGATGATGGAGAGCACATCCGCGCCCAGGGCCTGGGCCATCCTGGACTGGCGGATTGTATCCTTTGTGCTGATGCACCCGGTTCCCGCATAGACCGGAACCCGGCCTTTTGTCTCATCTATGACAATACTGAGGACCTGCTCTTTTTCCGCCTCGCTTAGTATGTATCCCTCCCCGTTTGTCCCAAATGGGAACAGACCGTGTACGCCCCCCCTGATCTGACGGTTGACCTGGTTCCTGAGTTCCGTTTCGTTGATGGTCTCGTCTTCATTCATGGGCGTAATGATTGGCGGGATAATTCCCTTGATTTCCACCTTTTTCATCCTGTTGTTCCTCCTTCTATGCCAAATCCTGCTATTCTTTTTATTCCAACATGATACATGTATCTTTGTATTCCTGCATTTTACATGATTTCCATATACAGTTTCCTGGCATCCTCAGGGGTGACTTCCCGCATATTATTCACCAGAAGCCGCTTGACGTCCATGCCTGCCTCCACCAGTGCATCCAGGTCCTGGTGCCCAACCCCGTACTCCCTGAGACTGGACGGTATCTCAAGATGGGTTACTATCTCATCCAGACGGCGTATAATCCAGGCCGACTTTTCCTCCGGTGTCCTCTGGGGCATTCCTTTGCCTCCGGCTACCCGGTCATAAGCTGCCGCGAATCTGTCCCTGCAGGCCGGTTCATTAAACTTCATCACCGGGACCAGGAGCATGGCATTGGAAACGCCATGGGGTATATGGTACTTTCCTCCCAGGGGATAGGACAATGCGTGCACGGCCGTTGTCCCTGATGCTGTTATGGCTGCGCCCGCATAGAAGGCGGCTATGAGCATGGCGTTTTTGGCATCCAGGGCATCGGGGTCATCACACGCCCTTTCTATATTAGCAAGGATTAAATCCAGGGCTTCCAGTGCAAATGTATCGCTGAATGGATTGGCCTTATTGGAAGTATAGCACTCAATCGCATGGGCAAGGGCATCCACGCCGGTGGCTGCCGCGATTTTCCTTGGAAGGTTTGTAATCATTTCCCCGTCCAGGATTACATAGTCAGCTATCATCGCATCGTTGACAATCCCTACCTTCAGTCCCTTTTCAGGCACAGCCACAATACTGTTGGGCGTTGCTTCGGAACCAGTTCCTGCCGTGGTAGGTATCATGAGGCTGGGGACACATTTTCCTGCAAGACCGGGATTCTCAAGCAGGTCCCTGACCGTGTATGCATCTGTTGACAGGACCGAGGCCAGCTTCGCAATATCCATGACGCTTCCCCCGCCAACTGCTATGATAAGCCCGGCCTTCTCTGCCTTAAAGGCATCAATGACCTCCTGGGCCTCATCACAGGAAGGTTCTGCAGGCAGTCCGTCTAAAACCGAATATTCCACTCCTGCCTCCTTCAGCAGGGATAATGGCCTCTCAAGGAGTCCGGCTGCCCTGATTCCCTTGTCACTGAATACAACTGCTTTTAAGCCGCATGTCCCGGCTATCTCTTTGATATGGTCCAGCACCCCCTCACCGCTGTAAACCACATGAGGCATCTTTAATGTGTACTGTGTCAGCATAATACCCTCTCTTTCTTATCCAATATCGTATCTGCCAGCTGTACCAGCAGGTCTTCTGTGCCAAAGCCGCCTGACTTGGAAATGACCTGATACATATTGTCCTTAATCTTAAAACGTGACAGCACGGTTCCCGGCGCCATCTCACAGACCGGCTCCATTTCACAGACATTAATCTGATTCATGAATCCCAGAAGCGTATCGCCTCCTGTTATCAAAAGCGTACTGTTAAGGCCGCGTTCCACCATGTTCTTAAGGATATAACCCATGGAATCCGCTATCCTGGTCCTCACTTCATCCAGACCGATGCCTTTTTCCCTGGCATATTCCATAGTCTCATCTGTCCCGTCATAATCGTTGCTGTCAAGGATCGACCTGCGTTCCATCTGGCACTGAAGCATCCATTTCCTTAAAACCGTCTGCCCCTCATCCGTTTTCCAGTATCCTCTGTCCAGCTTTTGCCTGGGCGTCAGCCGTATCCTGACGAATCCATGTCCCTCCGCATGATCCAGCTGTTTTTTTGTAATGGGATTCACGCTTCCGCAGGCTGCCAGGAACCTGGGTATGAATTCCGGCGCATAGGATTCCCGGCCCTCCAGACCCAAAAGCCCTGGAAGCACAGATGCAAATCCCGCGCACCCTGCCATGACAGACAGCCGGCCTTTATGATACAGGTCTAAAGCAACTGCTGTCAGCCCCTCCTGTGACCGTGCATCATATACAGCAATACGTGACAGCGGACCATCATCAAAGACCTGTGTATCTTCCACCAGGACCTTATTGTTGTCCCCATCCTCTTCCTTAATCACTTCCACCTGTATGCTGCTCTGCTGATGGATGATATCTGGTATGAATGAACAGGTTACGGGTTCAAAAGGGTCTTTCCCAAATACGCTGTCCTTTACCGGAACATCATTTATGTAATGGATGCCTTCCCTTGTAATCCTGCCCATCTGCGGAAATGCAGGAATGAAAGGAAGGATATCCTGCCCGGATGCATCTAAAAGCGCGGTCAGTTCGCTGCCAATATTCCCACGTAACGCCGAGTCTGTCTTCTTATAAATAAATGGTATGCCGCAGCCCATGGCCCTCTTTGTGATATTCCATACCACTTCATAAGCCTCCCTGCTGTCAAGATGTCTTGTCTCGGCATCCATTACCAGGACCCTGACCCCTTCGTCCGCCTTCCTGTAATCATACCCGGTGTCCGTAACCACCCTCACAACGGTGCCGGCCGCTGCGAATTGGACCCCTGTATCCAGGGCACCTGTAAAATCATCCGCTATTATCAGTAAGGTTATCACTTAATCACCGCCAGTCCCCGTATGTTGCATTTATGAACATACAAGTTTAGTTTTTTTGTTTCTCTCTTAGTTCTGTTTCAGTTTACTAAATATCTTCAAGGTTTTCAACTGCTTTTCTCGTTATAAATGTTCATATATGAAACATTTTAATTCTCCCCCTGGATTTATCTGTTCAATTATGTTACAATTGTTTCAGATAGAAACAGTGGAGGTGCTTATATGGAACCACCTAAGATTAAAGTCCTTGGAATCGCCCCTTATGAAGCAATGAAGAATGTAATGGAAAAGCTGGCCAGAAAAAGACCTCAGATGGAAATGGATGTGTATGTGGGGGATTTAAAAAAGGGGGTTGATATTGCCCAGAAAAATATCCAGGGAAACTATGACGTCATCATATCCCGGGGCGGTACGGCGGAAATGATTGGCAAGGTGACCCACATACCTGTCATCGAAATCAGCCTGTCCGTCTATGATATCCTGAGGGCCATGAAGCTGGCTGAAAACTATTCCGACAAGTACGCCGTAGTGGGATTTCCAAGCATTACCAGCAGCGCCCACCTGCTCTGCGACCTGCTGCAGTACAAGATAGACATTGTGACCATTCACAATGAAAATGAGGTGGAATCCACACTGCGGGAATTAAAGAAAAACGGATGCCGCATGATCCTGTGCGACATGATTGCCAATACGACCGCAAAAAGGCTGGGGCTTAACTCCATCCTGATCACTTCGGGCAGCGAAAGCATAGAGAATGCCTTTGACCAGGCATACAAGCTCTGTATCAGCTATGCCAATATCAAAGAGGAGAATTCCCTTTTGTGTGAAATCATCCGCGGGGAAAATTCCTATACCTTTGTATTTGATGAAAAACAGAATCTGTACTTTACCACCTGGGACAACGATGATTCCGAAATCACCGATATCCTGCGCAGGGAGATACCTGAGACACTGAACGGGGATAACTACAAAGCCTTCCGCAACATAGGCGGAAACCTGTTCTCCATCAACAGCCGTGTGATTGAAAAGTCACTGCACCGGTATGCCGTGTTTTACGTGTCATCCACCAAGGTACCCATGGCCACCAGCAAATATGGTATCCTGTTTTCCAACAAACGGGAGGCGGAACAGCACTTTTACAACAGTTTTTACAGTATCACAGGCTCCATGCAGGGTTTAAGGAATACGGTGGAGCAAATCAGCCAGAGCAGCTTTCCTGTTATGATTTCAGGCGAGGAAGGCACGGGAAAGGAACAGATTGCACGGGCTATTTATGCGCAGAGTTCCCTGCAGCATAACCCTCTTATCGCCATCAACTGCAGCCTTGTCAATGATAAGAGCTGGGGATTTTTAACCAATCATTACAACTCGCCATTAAATGATAATAATAATACCATATACTTTAAAAATATTGAAGTGCTTCCCTCGGAGCGGCGCAAACAGCTCCTATCCATCATACTGGACATGAACCTAGAGAAAAGGAACCGGCTGATATTTTCCTGTGTCAGCGCCAGCCAGACCGCCCTGCCCGCTGCTGCCAGGGAATTTGTCAACCTGCTCTCCTGCATGACCATCCATCTGCCGCCCCTGCGTGAACGGATGGAAGAACTGCCCACCATCTCAAGTCTTTATCTTGGGAACCTGAACGTGGAACTGGCGCGCCAGATCATTGGATTCGAGCCTGAAGCCATGGCACTGTTAGAGACATATGACTGGCCATGTAATTATACCCAGTTCAAGCGGGTCATCAATGAACTGGCAGTCATTACCTCCACACCCTATATAAGCGCCCGGGACGTCCGGTCCCTTTTAGAAAAGGAAAGGGCCTCCTCTTCCACCGGCTCCGGCCAGGCAGAGGAGACCCGCCATACAGGTCTGGATATAAACCGCACCCTGGATGAAATTACCTGCGATTTAATCGGGAAGGTACTTTCCCAGAACAATGGCAACCAAAGCGCGGCTGCAAAACAGCTTGGAATCAGCCGGACCACATTATGGCGGTATATGAACCGAAAATAAACAGGCCAAAGCCGCAGGGCAGGCCCTAAAAAACAACCTGTTCCACCAGCCGCCACAGCACCCGCCTGCATCTGCTCACATCCTCATAAGGCACGTACTCATTGGGTTTATGGGCCAGTTCCAGGCTTCCCGGTCCATAGGACATGCAGTTATGGTTCCCCAAGGCCCCAGCAATGACAGCCGTATCCGTATACCCGTTAAATGCCCCGATGACAGTATCCTTTCCGGTCACCTGGTCACAGGCCTGTTTCAGATGTTTTAGGAGCAGGGAACCATCATCCTTCTCCACATAGGGGCGGTCGCCGGTTATGGCATACCGGCCTTTCACGCCGGGTATTTCCTGCTGTGCCAGCTCTATGGCCTGTTTCACAATCCGCTCCGCCGCCCTGGTATCCGTGGGCGGCACCAGCCTCATATCAATCCACACCTTACATGTATCCGGCACCACATAAGGGCGGTATCCCCCGGTTATCTGACCAAAGGTCACGGTGGAAACCCCAAGGTCATGGTGAGGCGGACAGGCTGCAATGGACTTCCTGATGTAGCTGACCGCCTCTGCCATGGCGGCAATCGCATCCGCACCCTTCCAGGGATTGCTGGCATGTGCCGTGATTCCGTCCATGGTAAGTTCAAACCAGGTCCGCCCCTTGTGGGCCACCTGAATCTGCCCGTCCGTGGGTTCTGTATCCAGTATCCAGTCTTCTTCAGAGACCCAGCCATCCTGTATGGCCTGTTCCACGCCCCGCATGAAATCCTCCTCATCAACGGTTCCAATGAAGGTAAAGGTCCTGTCCGGAAGCTGCCCCTCCTTCCCCACCAGTTCCACTGCCCGGGCAAAAGCGGCCAGGGCGCATGCAAGCCCTGATTTCATATCGCAGGCCCCTCTGCCGTAAAGCCGCTTCGCGCCGTCCGCCTGACTGACCACGGCTCCCAGGGCGGGAGTATCCTTATTCCATCCATCCCCCAGCATCACCGTGTCCATGTGACATATGTAAGTAAGCCCTGGTTTACCAGATTTCCCCGGTATGCGCGCCATCAGGTTGAAACGGCCGGGAAGCACTTCTTTCTCCTTAAGTCCTATCTGCCCTGCCATGCTTCCCCCTGTGGTCTGTATCTTCTTTATCAGCCACTCCTTTATCCATCCTTCAATCCGCCCTTCATAGGCTCCGGGGTCTGAACTGTCAATCCCCACAAGGTGTCCGGCCAGGTCCCAAGTCTGGTCATCCAATCCTTGTTCATTGTCTGATCCCAAAATTCCAGCCTTTGCTTCCTCCGGCTCCAGCCCAAGATTTTCCATTTTTTAATCCCTCCTATTACTTCCAGTATCCTATCATTTTACTACACCGCGCAAATACTTCAACCCCTATGCGCCCTTAATCCCCAGCCTACAGATCATCAATAATCGCCGCACTCTTTGCATAGGCCGTGCTCTTTGCCTCGAAGAAATCCGTTTTCACCATATTGGCATTGGAGTACTGGTTCACCCAGGCCATGGATTCAGGCTCCTTCTCATACCCTTCATACAGCGGTCCAAAACCCAGGCCGGTCCATCTTAGGTTACCCAGGTATTTAATATAGGATGAAACCATATCCTTTGTCAGTCCCGGCACATCATCCCCAATCACATAACAGCCCCACTCTATTTCCTGGCTCACGCCTTCCCTCAGCATTTCCTCCAGCATTTTCACGTTCCCCGGCGTGAACAGGTCCGGTTCTTCCTTCTTAAGTTCTCCTATCATGCTGCGGAACAGCCACAGATGGGTGTTCTCATCCCGGTTGATGTAGCGGATTTCCTGGACGCTTCCCGGCATTTTCCCGTTTCGTCCAAGGTTGTAGAAAAACATGAAGCCGCTGTAAAAATATATGCCCTCCAGGATGTAATTAGCCATCATAACCCGCAAAAGGGTCATATCATCCTTTCTTTCCTGGAACTCGTTATAAAGGTTCCCGATAAATGTATTCCGCTTCAGAAGGTGTGCGTCCTCCTTCCACTGATAAAGGATCCGGTCCCTTTCCACGGGGCTGCATATGGAATCCAGCATATAGCTGTAGCTCTGGCTGTGCACCGCCTCCTGGAACCCTTGTATGGTCAGGCACAGGTTTACCTCATTGGCCGTTATGTACTGGCCGATGCAGGGCAGGTTGGCTGTCTGTATGGAATCCAGGAACACAAGGAAACTGAGTATTTTATCAAATGCCTCCCTCTCTGCCCCGGACAGGTTCCGGTAATCCTTCACATCCGTGCCAAGGTTGATTTCTTCCGGTATCCAGAAATTATTCATGGCCTGTCTGTACCAGGCGCTGGCCCAGGTGTACTTCATATTGTTAAAGTCGTTGAGATTGGTGGTATTGCCCCCAATCATCCTCCGGCTGTTCTTATCCGTGTCCCCCTGTGGGTTAAACAGGGATTTTGCCTTTAAAACTGTCATGTCGCGCTCCTTATTATGAATGATAGATGGATTTTGGGCCTGGGAGCCGCCGCAGCGGACCACCCAGGCGGCCAGACTGCCCGGCCGCCTGGCGCACTTAGCTGGAGCAGCTCTCGCACTCCTCCACCTCCAGTGACTGGCTGCGCACATAGTAAATGGTCTTGACCCCCTGTTCCCAGGCCAGGATATATAGGTTTAACAGCTGCCGCATGGTATACTCATTGGTGATATACAGGTTTACGCTCTGGGCCTGGTCGATATGGCGCTGGCGCACCCCGGCCGCCCGCACCGTATAGGTCTGGTCAATGGTGTATGCGCTTTTATACAGCCAGAACGTGCTGATATCCAGCTCAGGCGCCACCCTTGGCATGATGGAATTCTTCTTTTCCTCCAGAAAGAAACGCTTCATCACCGGATCCAGGCCGGCGGTTGTCCCGGACAGGATGCTGGTGCTGCTGGTAGGCGCCACCGCCATCAGCCATGCGTTGCGCATCCCCTGCGCAGCCACGTCCGATGCCAGCCCGGCCCAAGGTCCGCCTTCATATCCCCTCTTTTTAAAATACTCCCCTGTCTGCCATTCACTGCCCTCAAAATATTCATAGCTGCCCTTTTCCGCGCCCAGGGCACTGCTGGCCCGGATGGCCGCATAATTAATCCGTTCAAATACCTGGTCTGCAAATGCAAGGTGTTCTTCGCTTTCCCACCTAATCCTGTGCTTTGCCAGCATATGATGATATCCGCTGACCCCAAGCCCGATGCTCCGGTAACGCCTGTTGGTCACTTCGGCATAGGGAAGGGGATAAAAGTTCAGATTAATCACATTGTCCAGCGCCCGCACGGCCGTGGAAACAATTTCCCCCACCTCCCTGTCGCTGGTCACGTCAATGTTGCCAAGACAGAGGCTTGCCAGGTTGCACACCACAAAGTCGCCCGGCCTGGTGGTATTCACAATCACGGTGTCCCCCTCCCTGTTAAGGATTTCCGTTGACACGGATTCCACGGGCGACATGTTCTGGGCAATCTCAGTGCAGAGGTTGGAGCAGTAAATCATTCCCTTATGGCTGTTGGGATTGGCTTTGTTTACAATATCACGGTTGAAGGCAAAGGGCGTCCCGGTTTCCACTGCGGACTTGAGGATCAGCCTCACCGCGTCCTTAAGCAGAACCGTGCGCTTGGAGATGCGCGGGTCCTTCACGCAGTCCCGGTAACGTTCTTCCCACTCCTCCCCATAGGAATCCTCCAGGCAGTAACCTTTGACTGCCTCTATCTCATGGGGACACATAAGATACCAGTCCTGGTCCAGGTTTTCCTTTGCAAGCCTCCAGAACAGGTCCGGGTAACACACCCCCGGGAAAATATCATGGGCCTTCATCCTGTCGTCCCCGTTATTGGTCCTCAATTGAAGGAACTCAGGCAGGTCCTTATGCCACGCATCCAGATAGACCGCAGCAGCGCCCTGGCGCATCCCAAGCTGGTCCACGGCCACAGCCGTGTCATTGACCAGCTTTATCCAGCGTATCACCCCGCCTGCAGCCCCCTTAAAGCCCCGTATGCTGCTGCCAGTTGCCCTTACCTTACCAAAGTACAGCCCCATGCCGCCGCCGAACTTGCTGACCTGGGCAAAATTATCCACGCTTCTGTATATGCCCTCCAGGCTGTCCGGCACCGTATCAATGAAACAGCTGGAAAGCTGGTGGTATGGCTTCCTGGCATTGGAAAGGGTAGGGGTGGCCATGGTAACCTTTATCTGGCTGAGCATGTCATAAAACCGGCGCACCCACTCCATCCTGACCTCTTTCTTTTCCTTCATGGCCAGGTGCAGCGCAATCCCAAGGTACATTTCCTGGGGTGTCTCCAGTCCATGGCGCTCACGGTCCTGTATCACATAACGCTTCAGCAGGAGGTCCAGCCCCGCGTAGGTGAACAGGCAGTTGCGCTCCTCACGGATGAATCCCTGAGCCTGTTCAATCTCCTCCCTGCTGTAATTCTCAAGGATATACGCCCCGTAAAGCCCCTGGTCCGTCAGGTATTCAAGCTTATCATACAGGGAGACGATACCCAGGGTCCCAAGACGCTCCTCAACTTCCTGTTGGAATTGGCAATACCTGAGCCTGGCCGCTGCAAATTCCCACCTTGGCGCCTCCCTGGAGGTCAGCTCTGCCGCGGACCGGATAAGGGTCTCCATGTGTTCCTCAGGAGTCATATTCGCTTTTTCAAATGCCCTGCAGCGCTCAAATAAAAGCTCCAGCCCATAGCCTTCGCCTGTAAAATCACGTCCGATTCCCTTCAGGCACTCCATGAGCCCCGGATTCCTGGTCCCGCGGACCGCTTCGTTTATATACGCATCATTCATAATCTCATTATTATCTCCTTATGTTCCTTCCATACATAACCCTTACGGCACAGATTCCAGCCGCGCTTCAGAGCCACGGTTCCCATTATAAACCATATATCTTGTGGTTACAAGCTAATTTTATACAAAAATACCCAAAATGCTGTGTTTTACCCAAATTTACCAAATTTCATATCCATCTCATATTTCCTTGCTGTCCGCCTTATATTCCCCCTCTGCCTACTGCCCGGATTTCCAGGATGGGCCCCTTCCCGGACCAATCGGATGCCCCTTCCTGGCTGCCCGGATGTACCTTCCTGGACCGGCCAGATGTACCTTCCCGGACCGATTGGATGCCCCTTCCTGGGCTGACCGGATGTACCTTCCCGGACCGACCCGATATACCTTCCCGGACCGACCCCATGTACCTTCCCGGACCGACCCGATGTACCTTCCCGAACGGCCGGATGCCCCTTCCTGCGCTGACCGGATATCCCACTCCCAGGCGCCCCTCATCCGCCCGTTCCCAGCTACAGCCCTATGGTTGTAACCATTTCAGCAAAAAAGGTGATTGCACTTGTGGCCCTTTCCGCTTATTATATGGTTGGATTGTTAATATCAATGCGGCAGAACCGCAAAGGGGGTAAACTTTCCGGACCATACGGTATTGTGTCCGGGAAGCAGGGATTATGAAAGAATTGAAAAATCCATTCTGGCGCATGGCAGCCGAGTATGGTGTCATTACTTTAAGTATCTGGATTATGGTAGTGGGGATTTACTTTTTCAAATTTCCAAATCATTTTGCATTTGGAGGCGTAACAGGCTTTTCCACCGTGGTCAGCGAGGCAACCCGCTGGTCTGCAGGCGACTTCACATTCATTGTGAACACGGCCCTGCTCCTGCTGGGCTTTATTTTCCTTGGAAAGGGATTCGGCCTTAAGACCGTTTATGCCAGCATGCTTATGTCTGTCAGCCTTTCCATGCTGGAGCGCGTCTGCCCTCTGGCCCGTCCTCTGACAGAGGAACCGCTGCTGGAGCTTATGTTTGCGATTTTCCTCCCGGCCGTGGGCACTGCCATCCTGTTTCATATCGGGGCGTCCAGCGGGGGAACCGATATCATTGCCATGATATTAAAAAAGCACACCAGCCTTAACATAGGGACCGTCCTCATGCTGGTGGATGTGGCTGCCGTGGCTTCCTCCTTCTTTATATTCGGACCGGAAACAGGGCTGTTCTCCACCATTGGCCTTGCCGCCAAGTCCCTTGTGATTGACGATGTCATCCAGAACATCAACCTTTGCAAATGTTTCAATATCATATGTGATGACCCGGACCCGATCTGTGACTATATCATTAACACGCTGCACAGAAGCGCCACGGTCTACCATGCCCAGGGTGCATTTTCCCACCATGAAAAAACAGTCATCATGACTACCATGAAGCGCAGCCAGGCCCTGAAACTGCGCAATTACATCCGCGGGATTGAGCCCACTGCGTTCATGCTGATTTCCAATTCCAGCGAGATCATCGGGAAAGGGTTTCTGACTAACTGACGGGAACAGGCATGTGTAATCAGACAGTCATATAGCAAAAAGGAAGCGGATATATGCGCCGGCGCATACACCCGCCTCCTTTTTTGATTGCCAGGATCATCGCCAGGACAGGCGGCATCAGGGACACTCATGTAATCGGCAGGCAGAACCCCTATGAGGTTCATGATAATAACAGCCAAAGCGGTTATTGTGACAACGGTAAAGGAGGGGTTTCATCCATCATCCCAGACAGTCGCCGCCACCCGTAAAACGGGTGGCTCGGTGAACGGGTAAAACCCTTTGGTACCAGGCCAGCGTCTCAAGGCGCTGGCTTGTTCCAAGCCCCTATGCTTTTGACTCGTTGCCGCCCCTGAAGGGGCCTTCGTAATACCGACTAACCCTTAAAAGGGTCCTCGTACTCTTTTACACTTAATTTATCCACCATTTGATCGTATCTCTCTTGTTCTTTGATATACTTACGTATGGTGTCTTCATTTAAACCCACTGTGCTTACGTAATATCCTTCCGACCAAAAGTGTCTGTTTCCGAACTTATACTTTAGATTTGCATGTCGGTCGAACATCATTAATGCACTTTTTCCCTTTAAATAGCCCATGAAACTGGATACACTATATTTAGGCGGGATTGCTACCAGCATATGTACATGGTCCGGCATCAATTTTCCTTCCAATATTTCTACTCCTTTATAGCTACAGAGTTGCTTTAATATATCTCGCAAATCCTCTTTATATTGATTATAAATGACTTTTCGTCTATACTTAGGGGTGAAGACGATATGGTATTTGCACATCCACTTTGTATGTGCTAAATCATTGGCTTTCTTCGCCATATAAATCACCTTTCCTTTCTTTGATAGCGGCTTGGACACCTCTATTATAAATCGGAAAGGTGATTTTGTATAACTTCTTGACTCGCACCCGCATAGCGGGTGGTTTTTTGTTTCGCATGTCTCCATTTTTCGGAACACGAAAAACTCCGACATACTCAACAGGCTAAAGCCCATAAAAAAAAAGGAGGCCCGCAGCCGTTTCAACGGCGCGACCTCCATCAACCTCCCCCACAGGGGAAAACCGTGGCTTTAAAGGGCTGACAGATCCTTCACCACATCTGCCAGGTCCTTCCTTATCCCAATGCCCTGGGGACAGACCTTCTCACATTTCCCGCACTGGATGCACAGGCCGGCATCGGCGCCGGCTTCCTGCTTTTCTTTAAATGCCTTCCTGGCCTTCTCCTCAATGTCATACATGGCGCCCTCGTTCCATATGGCAAAATTGCCAGGTATGTCCACTCCTGCCGGACAGGGCATGCAGTAGCGGCAGGCCGTGCAGCTGTTCTTAAGCCGGGCCCGGATAGCCTTTGCAGCCTGGCCTATGACTTCCTCCTCCTGCGTACCAAGTGGTACGAATGGGCTGAAGGTCCTGATATTATCCTCCAGCTGTTCCTCAGAAGACATGCCGCTTAAAACCAGCTTCACCCCAGGATGGCTGCCCACCCAGCGCAGGGCCCAGGATGCAGGTGAACGCTCCGGGTCCGCTTCCTCCAGGATTGCCTGCGCCTCCTTGGGAAGCCCGGACAGCATCCCGCCTTTTACGGGTTCCATGACAATCATGGGAATGCCCATTTTCCTTGCCAGCTCATATCCCCTGTCTCCTGCCTGTGTGTTCCGGTCCATGTAATTGTACTGAATCTGACAGAAATCCCACTGCCTGTAGGTGATGATTTCCCTGAAAACCTCATAATCATCATGGAACGAGAATCCAAGATGCCGGATCTTACCTTCCTGTTTTAACTGCTCCGCCCACTCAATGATACCGGAACCTTTAAGCTTCTCCCAGCGTTCACGGTTCAGGGCGTGGAACAGGTAATAATCCACATAGCTGACCTGCAGGCGGTCCAGCTGCCCGTCAAACACAGCCTGGGCCTCTTTGGCCGTATTAACAAGCCATACCGGCAGCTTGGTTGCCAGATAATAAGAATCCCTTGCATACTTTGCCAGTATCCGGCCCAGGAACGGCTCGCTTTCCCCGTCGTGATAGGGATACGCTGTGTCGATGTAATTCACGCCGGCCTTCAGGGCCGTGTCCAGCATTTTCCCGGCCCTCTCCTGGTCAATGGCCCCGCTTTCCGTTTTGGGGAAGCGCATGCATCCAAACCCAAGCAGGGACACCCTGTCTTCCGTCTTCTGAAACCTCATTGTCCTGTATTGCATGATTAAATCCTCCTAATTATAGTGCGTCATTCCCACTCCATGGTCCCCAGGCTTTCCAGCAGTCCAAACATGTAATCCGTATACCGCTCCGCCACCTCAACTACCACCACATCCGGCTTAAGTTCCCTGACAGAGGCAGCGCAGTCTTCCGTACGGTAATCCATCAGGGTCACCTGGGGATATTCCTTTGCAAGATATTCCGCCATATGGACGCCAAATGAATCCCTCAGCATAAGCACATTCCGCTCCTGGTCCTGCGCATCGGATATGTAGCGTGTTATGGTCTCCCTTTGGTTTTGATAGTCCATGGCATAGGTGACATCCTCCCGGTAATCCGCCACCTTCAAAAACGGGTCGTCATCATAATAGTCCTGAAGATTCAGCATGGCTGCCAGATCGCCGCTGAAGGTACCCTTATCCTCTATGGTATATTCCATATAAGACTCCGGACCGAATTTTTCATGGTTGATATCCGCAATCACCATCCGCGCTGCCAGGAACGCGCCCATATCATTCCAGTGGGTATCGTATTTGCGGTAAATCTGGCACCAGTCCTGGCTGGCCTGCCTGAATAGCCCCAACGGATAAAACACATCCGCATCCGTATGTTCCTTCAGATAGGCGTATAAAAGGTCTGCCTTGGATCCTTCATTAACCACCTTCACCGAGGACGGCATGTATTCACTATACACCTGCTCCTTGTTGGGGACAATATATAAAATGAATTTTATTCCCCTGCTGCCAAGATGGCTGTCCGCCGACCGCAGGAAACCGGCAAACCGCTCCAGCTGTTCCTGCGGATAGTGATTCGTCCCCTGGTAATCCGCCAGACTGTCTTCCATTTCCCCTTTTAGCTTATAAAACATCCATCCGTCCTTGCCCATAAGCACCGCATCTGAGGAAACCTCGCCAAACACCCGGATATCCGCCAGCTTCACAAATGCCACAAGAGGGTTCTTAAAAGCCAGATGGTCGTTAAAATAAGCATCGTAAAGCCCGGGATACTGCGAAATCCCCTGTATGCTTAACACAGGTTTCTCCTGATATACCCGGTTCTCATAATTCTTTGTGTCCACATATCCCTTTAAGGGAATGAACAGGATACGGGGCAGCACCAGCATTGCCAGGAACATGCCTGAAAATATGTATGCTTTTATCCGTTTATTCATCCAATGCCAACCTCCCTGCCGGATTGGGCCAAACACACCCTAAAACCTGAAATAAATGAATGGATTATATGTACTTCCCACAGCCACTGCGATACTGTATGCAAATAGCAGGATTAACCATGCCCCCTCCATTAGGGAAATGCCATCCTTATCCGTCATATGATGCCTGAACCCCGGCGCCATGGCCTGGACCGGACTGCAGAGCAGTACCCCGATTATCATGAATACCGTTGTTTTATGTGTGATGAACATGGAACTGTCATAAACCCCGGGCCTCATGGCAAGCATCTGCCCAAGAAGCATGATTCCTCTTGTTAGGGAATCCGCGCGGAACATGGTCCATCCGATTACCGTGACAAAAAACATGTACAGGATGCTTACGGCCCCCGGCAGGTGCTCCAGGCGTTTTTTGAGGAAAAGCCGTTCCGCGGCCTGCAGGACGCCATAGTACAGGCCCCAGGCAATAAAGGACAGCCCTGCCCCATGCCAGAAACCAGTGCACAGGAACACAATCATCAGGTTCAGGCAGGTACGCACGGTCCCCTTCCTGCTTCCTCCCAGCGGAATATACAGGTAGTCCTTAAACCAACCGGACAGGGAAATATGCCACCTGCGCCAAAACTCCCCCACATTCCGTGCCAGGTACGGGTAATTGAAATTCTCCGGTACATGAAAGCCAAGCATTTTCCCCAGACCCACCGCCATATCGGAATACCCTGAAAAATCAAAGTAAATCTGAAGGGTGTAGAGAATCCCTATGTACCAGCCCAGCCCTCCGCTGATTTCCTCCATGGGATGGGACAGTACCTTATCCACCACGCTTGCGAACTGGTTGGCAAGAATCAGTTTCTTGGAAAGGCCGTAGATAAAACGCCTGGCCCCATAGGCAAATAGCTCCGGCGTGACATGTCGGTCATGGATACATGCGTCAAAGCCTCCGTAACGGACAATCGGCCCCTGGATCATTTTCGGAAAAAATGAAATGTACAGCGCCAGATGGGACAGGCGGGTCTCCGCCGGTATGTCCCCCCTGTATACATCGATGACATAAGAAATCATCTGAAAGGTATAAAAGGATATTCCAATGGGAAGAAGCAGGTTCCTGGGCTCCATGAACTGCCTTCCGGACAGCTTGCCCAAAAGGCCCGTGATAAAATCAAAATATTTAAAATATCCCAGAAGGCCCAGGTTGAATGCCAGGAGCAGTACCAGGATGGCAAAGGTGTATCCGGGGCATTGGGTCCGTGATTCCCCAGCCTTTCCCATAAGCCGCGCACCAAGGTAATTGACCAGAAGGGATAAGAGCAGGACCCAGATATACTCCTGCTCACCCCAGGCATAGAATATAAAACCGGCTGCAATCAGGAACCAGTTTGCGGCCACGCGGGGCAGTATCAGGTTGAGGATCAGGACACATGGCAGAAAGAGCCATAAAAATATCATTGAACTGAACAGCATGGCGGGAGAATCCTCCTGTTTTAGTGTGCGTACATAAATTCCCCATCCAGAAGGGCGGGGAGGAATCCATGTTATTATCCTATCATATGATCCTGTTCCAATCAACGGATATCTTAAAACCGTGGCTCCCCTCAAAAATGAGGCCCAAAAATGAGGCAGGGACGTCAAAAGTCTTTGATTGTGCTGGACAGGCTTCTGTGATATAATTGTATGGTCAAAAAAACATTGGACTTAAGATGAAAGAAGGAAGTGTTATGGATTTAAAACTGCAGGTTAAGCAGACACAGGCCCTGTCCCAGCGGATGATACAGTCAGCTGAGATTCTGCAGATGACCTCTCAGGAGCTGAATACCTACATCAATGAATTGGCATTGGAAAATCCTGTGATTGATATCGTGGAACCTCCTGCCGGGAATCAGCAGAAGGAATCAATTGAGGAACAGCAGTGGCTGAATTCCTTTAATGAAGAGAATTATTACCTCTATCAGAGACAGAATAATGATGATGATTATGATTTCAAGAGCAGCTGGAACATCAACACGGACGACGGCGAGACCTTACAGGATTACCTGTGGTCCCAGCTGGTTACCGAGGACTTCTCAAGCCTGGAGACCGACATGATTAAATTCATGCTGGAGTCCCTGGACAACAAAGGCTACCTGGGCGAAAGCGCAGAGGATATCGCCTCCTATTTTCAGACTGACCTGTCTGTGGTGGAAAGACTTTTATATACCCTCCAGCAGCTGGACCCGGCAGGCGTCTGTGCCAGGAACCTGGAAGAATGTCTGTCGCTTCAGCTGGACCGGCGCCAGATGCTGACCCCCATCCTCAGTTCCATCATTGACGGCTGCCTGGAAATGGTGGCCAGGAACCAGATTCCCGCCATTGCAAGGAAGCTGCACCTGTCCCAGGCCGAGGCCGCGGGATACTGCCAGATCATCAAATCACTGAACCCCAAACCCGGCGTCTCCTTCAGCAGCAGGGAAAAACTCCGATACATCATACCGGACGTAACCATTGTTAAATTCAAGGAACATTTTGACATACTGCTCAATGAGTCCATGTACCCAAATATAGAGATTAACAGTTACTACAGCCAGATGAACCGCAACCCTGATTCTGCCGAGCTGAAGGAATACCTGAGCAACAAAATACGCCAGGCGGAATGGGTGCGGCAGTGCGTGACCCAGAGAGGAAAGACCCTGATGCAGGTATCCAAATCCATACTGGAACATCAGGAAGGCTTCTTTACCTACGGCCCCTCCCACCTGGCCCCCCTCAAGCTGGCCGACATTGCACAGGAACTGGACATCCATGAGTCCACGGTCAGCAGGGCTGTAAGCAAGAAGTACCTCCAGTGTTCCTGGGGCGTATATCCCATGAACTTTTTCTTCTCCCGAAAGGTCTCTGTCCAGGAAAATACCGCTGACCCGGATAACTCCTCTGCCGTCACTGCAGCGGACATCAAACGGGCGCTTCGGGAAATCATAGATGCCGAAGATAAGAAAAAGCCCTACAGCGACCGCCTGCTGGGCGAAAAACTGGCTGAGCGCGGTATCTCCATCTCCAGAAGGACGGTTGCCAAATACCGTGAAGACGAAGGGATTGCAGATGCCAGCGGCCGGAAGGAATATATGTGACGCCTGTCCGGAGTCAGGCCCTGCGGACATGGCCTCTGCCCTGGGGAAAATAGGCCGGGAGAAAATAATAAATATTTTTTCCAAATCCACTTGACAATTGGGCAAAAACTGGGTAAAATATTAGCGTTGTCGGCATGATAAAGAAGGACAGGATTGTTCCTCAGAATCTGCAGATAAATGCCCAGATAGCTCAGTTGGTAGAGCAGAGGACTGAAAATCCTCGTGTCGCTGGTTCGATTCCGGCTCTGGGCACTGCTGAAATCATGACAGCAGAATGCAGGTGTAGTTCAATGGTAGAACACTAGCCTTCCAAGCTAGATACGTGGGTTCGATTCCCATCACCTGCTTTTAACTGAATAAGTTATATATGCGCGAGTGGCTCAGTGGTGGAGTATCGCCTTGCCAAGGCGAGGGTCGCGGGTTCGAATCCCGTCTCGCGCTTTTTTTTATTGGCTGGAATTCCCTTGATTTATAAGGGGTTCCAGCCTTTTGTATTTTCCGGAAATTGAAGACACTTGAATACAATATTTCGTTTGCATAGGTTAGGGGCTCCGGCCTTTTTTAGCTTCCTTCCCATGCTCCTGCCGGGGCAGGACAGGTCTTTGGGACTGCCTGCATCTGTCTGCAGACAGTCAATCCTCACCGGCCGCAAAAGACCATCACTGTCCTGGGCGGAATTGTGAAGCTTGATCCCACGGGCCCGGATTCACTGACCTGCGCGTCCCATGTATTGACGGCCCGGAACCACTCCATGCCATCTGGCAGTTTTGGAAGCACTGCCTCCAGCTGTTCCCAGTACGCATTGCTGGCTATATAGACTGCCTCGGGCTGTTTCCCTTCCTCCTGGCCGGCCATCATGACACCGATGTACCTGTCAGAGCCGGAAAATCCCATGGCCCACGGTCTTGTGCCATGGAAGCTGATATCCGGAAGTCCTCCAAAACCATTGCTTACATTGGAACGCAGCACCGGATGTTCCTTCCGGAAATGTATCATGGACTTGAAGAACCTGAATATATCCTGGTTCTTCTCCAAAAGCCCCCAATCCAGCCAGGACACCTCATCATCGTGGCAATAAGGATTATTGTTTCCAAACTGCGTATTGCCAAACTCATCCCCTGCCAAAAACATGGGGATTCCCCTGCTGCACATCAGGACTGCACAGGCATTGCGTATCATGCGCCGCCTCAATGTATTGACCGCCTTATCCTCTGTCTCCCCTTCCGCCCCGCAGTTCCAGCTGTGGTTGTCATTGCTGCCGTCTGTATTATTCCATCCATTGCTTTCATTGTGCTTTACATTGTAAGAATATAAATCATACAGGGTAAACCCATCATGACAGGTAATGAAATTCACGGATGCATTGTCACGGACAGAAGGGTCATATATGTCGCTGGATCCTGCAATACGGAGGGCGGCCGCGCCTGCCGTGCCTTAATCTCCTTTTAGATACCTTCGGATATCGTCCCGGTAGCGTCCATTCCACTCCGCCCAACGGTTCCAGGAAGGAAACTTCCCCACCTGGTACAATCCTCCTGCGTCCCATGCTTCTGCAATCAGCTTCACATCCCCCAGGATAGGGTCAAATGCCAGCTGCTGCAGGAGCGGCGGCTTTTCCATGGGGGATCCGTCCTCATTGCGCCCCAGGATAGACGCCAGGTCAAAGCGGAACCCATCCACCCGGTAAGCCGTTACCCAGTAGCGCAGGCAGCTTACAATCAGCTGCTGCACAATGGGATGGTTACAGTTCAGTGTATTGCCGCAGCCGCTGAAGTTATAGTAAAATCCTTCCGGGGTCAGCATATAATAGATGTTATTGTCAAAGCCCTTAAATGAGAAAAACGGTCCATTTTCATTTCCCTCGGCCGTGTGGTTGAACACCACATCCAGGTAAACCTCAATTCCATGGGCATTCAGCAGATGGATCAGCCGCTTTAATTCATTTCCCTCCCGGTTGTACTCCTTGCTGGCCGTGTAGCTTGTATTGGGCGAAAAAAAGCTGACCGTGTTATACCCCCAGTAATTATACAGCTTTTCCCCATCCACCTCCCGGTAATCCAGCATCTCGTCAAACTCAAAGATAGGCATCAGCTCCACTGCGTTAACTCCCAGTTCCACCAGATAAGGAATCTTCTCCTTTAGCCCCTCGAATGTGCCCGGGAATTTCACCCCGGATGAACCATGCTTTGTATATCCCCTTACGTGCAGTTCATAGATAATCAGGTCCTGCATGGGAAGCAGGGGCTGCTGATTGTCGCCCCAGTCAAAATCATCCTTCACCACCCTGGCTTTATAACGCTGCCCCAGTGTGGAAGGCTGGCCCCACAGGCTCTGTCCGGTCACGGCCTTGGCATAGGGGTCCAGAAGGTATTTATCCTTGTTGAAAATAAGCCCCTTCTCCGGCTCATAAGGCCCTTCCACCCGGTAGGCATATTCAAATTCCCCAATATCCAGCTTAAATACAATCATGGAATACACATTCCCAATCCGGTAATGGGATGGGAATGGCAGGACAGCATAGGGCTTATCCTCTGTCCGCCTGAATAAAAGCAGTTCCACCCCCGTGGCATGGTGTGAATGAATGGTAAAGTTCACCCCGCCCGGTATTGCCGTGGCACCGTATATGTCGTAAAATCCAGGACGCACCGCATACCCGCCTATGTGGTCCATGGCAACCAGATGGATGGCACCTTCCGCCCCCACAAGGGCTTCCTTGACCTGGGGACATTCCCCCATTTCCTGTCCTGAATGAATCCTACTGTTTTCCTGAGCCATATTCCCTCCGTTCCCGCATGCTTATTATGATATCCCGGGTCCCATGGTCCGTCATCTGTGGCGGCATGCGCTGCCTGTGCCGCAGAATCCTTGTTTCTATTATATGTGGCGGTAAAGATAATAGCAAGGAGGAGGCGCCTTTTATTTACAAAAAGGGCATGGCGCAAAACCACGCCATACCCTGACCATACGCCTACTGCCCATTTACTTTCCGGTTCCCCACCGTATTCAGGTATTCCATGATACCCATATGGATGGTCCATGCCATCTGGTCCTGATAATCCTCCTGCTCCAGTTTGGCCGCCTCCTTCTTATTGCTCAGGAAACCGCATTCTACTATGACAATGGGTTGTTTTACATGGAGAAGAAGGTAATAATTATCATTGGCCTTTGCCATGCGCTTATTGGCGTCCCCCAGCACGTAATCAAACCGTTTCTGCAGGATTTCCGCCAGATATTTCCCCTTCTCTGATGTTTTATAATAGAACACCTGACCGCCGTTCACATACTCCTCATGATAGCTGTTCTGATGTATGCTTACAACCAGGTCAGGAACCGCCTCATTAATCACGTCGCAGCGCTTCCTCATATCCGCCATCTTCTTATGGCTGTCACCGGAACTGTAAAGGCCCTGATCTGAATCCCTGGTCAGCACCACCTTTACATCGGATGCTTCCAGATAAGCTTTCAACCGCTCTGCAATCTTTAGATTAATGTCTTTTTCCAACTGCCCGTCAATTCCCACCTTACCGGGGTCGTTGCCGCCGTGCCCCGCGTCTATTACCACCACGGGCCTTGCCTTATCAGCGTCCGCCTTATCATTCTGGACCGCCACCAGGGTCCCGGCCTGCCACGATACAAGCGCCACGATTCCCAGCAGGAGAATCCCCATCACGGTCTGCCATGCTGATTGCTTCATCAATGGGTGCTCCTTCATAACCTTTAATCCAGTATATTCACCCATCTACCTGAAAAAGACCTGTTTTTACTCCGCGCTCAGACTGTTATAATCCTTAACCGCGTCTTCCACTATATATTCCAGATATTCATACAGGATGGCCGGATAGCAATATTCCTGCCACATCCCATATCCCGGCTGCTTCACAGCCTCCTCCACCACCTCGTAGGCCCTGCCCGCATAGCAGGCCGCATTGATATCCGCATAGACCTTGGACATCTGCTGCTTCTGGGTCTCTGACAGCTTCACGAACAGGCTTCCTGTCTCCTCCTCAGCCGAATCCTTCATGGCGTCATATGCCTGATTGTAGAAAATCCGGTTCAGGATAGGAGGACTGTATGTATTGAAATTCAACAGGTTCTCATCCTTGCTCCTGTGCCTCCTGGCCCACTTTTCCATATCCACCTGTCTGGTATGGTAGGAAAATGATTCATCTTCCATATACTCCAGCACGCCATACTGACAGGGCGGCGTACTCAGGGAACTGGTTACGATTTCATGGATGCCAAAGCTGTTGTTGCGCATGAAATGCTGCACATGAAGATGTCCGCTCAGGAACAGCGGGATGTTCTCCCCTTCCAGCTTCTGTATCAGTTCCTCACTGTGCTCAATGGTACAGTCATCCACATATACCTTGCTTTCCTCCAGCAGGTTATGGTGGGCCACGGGCAAAAGGATGACACCGTCCTCATCAGCCGCCTTCAGCTCTTTGTCAATCCATTCATAGGTCTCGGTCTTAATCATCCCTCCCACACGGTTGCGCGGCTCATACTGACAGGTATCCAGCATCAAAAGCCGCATGGACGGGCCCAGGTCATAGGTATAGCTCAGGGAATGGATGTCCCGGCTGTTGGCCTCAGAGTAACCGAATTCACTATAAATACTCACAAAGTCCGCCGGCGTAGTGGGTTCCGCCGGATACCGGTCCATACCGGAATACACGGCCGCACTGGGGTTATTGATATCATGGTTGCCCGGAATTACCACGACGGCTATCCCTGCCCGCTCCAGTGCATCCAGCCTGCCGGCCAGTTCCTCATGGCTCCTCTTTTCGCCCTGCAGGCTTAAATCCCCGCTGATGATCAGCACATCCGGGGTCAGAAGCTGGATTTCCTCAAACGCTGCATCCGTTATCTCCCGCACATAATTGGTCAGCTTACCGTCCCCGTGCTCCACCATGGACTGGAACATATCCCCTCCATCAGTAAGGGATTCAGCCAGGTAATGGATATCCGTCATTACCACAATCCGTTTGCCGCCTTCCAGAGGTTCGGCCTTTGTCTCCTTTTCCGCTCCCGGAAAAGGCTCTATTTCCGACGGGCTGGGCGCCGTGGGCTTCACGATTTGCTCCTCGGCGGAGGGGGCTTCTGTCCTTTCGGCAGATGTTTGTACGCTTTCCTCCACAGCTGGCCGGCTGCTGCACCCGGCTGCCATCCCCATCAGTACTGCTGTCACAATCCCTGCAATCCACTTCCTGTTTCCCATTTCCATCCCCCGGTCCATATTATCTATTTCACCGTTGACACAATGTCCCATATGTCAGATGATTCAAATCCAAGCTTCCAGCACGCCACGCCTGCCAGGTCAAAATCCTTCACCAGGCCAATCTTGAGAGCCATGGATTTCTCATCTTCCATCCATATATATTGCTCCCCATTGCCGTTAACCGTGCTTCCATAAAACTGTCCAAGCTCCTGGTCCCAGGTCAGGTCCACATGATTGTCCGCAACCCATTGCCTGGCGTCCGCAATGCCGTAAGCCTTGGATGTGGTCTTTCCTTCATTGACCGTCCATACCCTTGTGTAGAAAGGCACGGCGTTAATGACCTTTTCCTTGGGAACCTCCTTCAGGGTGTTCTCTATCCCGTCTTTTACATAGGAAATGGATGCAACCGAACCAGCGTCCCCGCCTGCGTAATGTTCATCATATCCCATGACGATTACATAATCCGCCACAATCCCCTGCTCCCGTCTGTTATAAAAGGCAGAATACGGGGAAGGGACGTAATTATCAACGGACAGCACCAGCCCCTTCTGTCTGCAGGACACGGACAGCTCCCGGATGAACTGTACATAGTGGGGGCCGGCCTCTGCCTTCAGGCTCTCAAAATCCAGATTGAATCCGTCAAATCCATAGGTATCGGCTTCCTTCATAAGGTTTTCAATCAGTTTCCTGCGCGTGCTGGTGGAGGACATAAGTGTCTTGGTATTAAGGTTCTTCACGCTTTCCTGCGTGCTTACGTTTTCCACCATGGCCCATACCTGAAGCCCCATCTCATGGGCTTTGTCCACGTACTCCCTGCTGGCAAGGGAATTATAGGTTCCATCGTCCGATATCACATTGAACCAGGTAGGCACAATCACATTCATGTCCTTTGTAACAGACACATAGCTTTCCAGGGTATTGTTGGCCTCCTGGCGCGTCACCTGATGGAATCCAAGGCGGACCTTTTCATCCATGGTAATGCTTGTATATACCGGCGCCTCAAAGGAACTCTCAGGCGTGACCTGTTCCCGGCCATCCAGCCTGCGGTTCTCAATGTAACCGATATAGCCGTCTTCGGTACGCACCCTGGACCACTTCTCCATGGTTTCCAGCACATCCACCTGCTCTCCCTGCTCAAGTTCTGTGAGGATTGGGCTTTTCACCCCTCCCTTTTCCCTTACATGCCCTGCTTTTTTTACTTCAGCGGTATCGTAAGGCTCCCATAGGGTGTCAATGAACACGCGCTTAATCTGGCTTGTGGCAAAGGACCGGGTCCGTATGTCCGTGTAGTTGACCACCAGGCCCAGGGACAGGTACATGCCGTCATCCGTCACCTTAAAAAGAGGTCCCTTTTCCCCCTGTGCATCCTCATCCGCATAAACAATGGACTCCGGAAGGGCATAGACCAGGAGCTTCTCTCCCTCATCCCAGTAAAAACGCTGGTTCAGATATTCATTCACCCATCCCACCGGCAGATATACCTGTCCATCCTCGTAAATACCCTTTTCTTCCTGCAGTTCATTATCTAAAAGCAAGGCAACCTGGCTGCCCTTAATCCCAAACACCTTGGCCTTATCTGACAGTTCATCGGACGGCATATATTTGCGCATATAAATATATCCGCCGGCACCGCCTGCTGCCATCAAAAGGAGCATCAGGACCAATACCGTAACCGCACATCCATGACCTTTTCTTCTTCTGCCCATCCTGTCCTCCAGTTCTCATATAATTGGTTTTATTTTATCACAAAATATTAGGAATGGGACATTTAAATATTTACAATTTACGGTCACTGCGGATTACCAGCGTCTCCCTTTGCCCCAGATGAAAGAGTCCTACGGGCACGCTGCCGGCTTTGGCTGCACAGGCTTGGGATGATACCCCTGGCAGCGTACCGGTAAAACTCCCTGCTTCATGTTAATTACCTTTTTTCTTTTGGGGAGGGTCACAAAGATATACTTTATCAAACCGTATTTCTTTCAGGCATCCCTGTTCGGCCCCTATGTAGTCACCCATATAGAAACCGCCGTCTTCCCCCATCTCAAATATGCGTTCCCATTCTGTCTCAGGGCATTCTTTTCCATCAATCAGTATACGGACCCCTTTGTTTTTATACCGCCTTAAACCATCCAGATAGACCTTCTGATGTTCCCTGCGGTCCGCATATTCTATATTTCCAACCATAAAATACCCTCCACCAGCTGCATTTAAAAGACAGGCCGTTGTTTCAGGAGGCTGTTCGTGACATATCCCATGCTTAACGGCCTGCTTCTTTATCTTTACAGAATTCCCTCAAACCATTTCATTGTCCTGTAGTCCACGGAAAAGGCATCCACTGAAAGAGGGACCCTTCTGAGGGGAATGCCGAACTGCCTTTCGATTTCCCTTCTGGTGTCCTCACTGCCAAAGGCAGCCGTATATATCCACCCTGCACCGCACTCTTCTTCCCCTGTTAAAAGTTCCATAAATGCCTCTAATTTCCACTCGCTAAGTGACGCTGCCATGATTTTAACCGTACTCCTGAGCCACTCATTCCGTATGGAAGGCCTCATCTCCCCAAAATCAATGATGATGTCTTCAAAACCGCCTTCCATGCACCGGGCCAGGGTGTCTGACGATCCCTGGGTATAATATGTCACCCCGAGAATCCTGAATCCGTACACCGCAGCATCTGCGTTTTTTTCATTCTTCCTCCCTGACGCGCAGGCCATGGACATAAGGTCCCCATGACCGCTCCAATCCAGGACAGCTGTCCTGTGCTGCAGGGAGCTGGCCAGATAATTAGCCATCAGTACACTAAGATGGGTTACCCCTGTCCCGCGCCCTGCTCCGGCAATACCTGTGACCCTGCATCTTCCTGCGGGACCGTGCCTGCGTTTAAAAAGGCTTCTTTTATTTTTTCCCATGCGTCTGTCCAGCTTTTTCCTGCCTTCCCTGGCCTGCCGCCGGACACAACCTTCCATAATGACCTGAAAAATGTTTCCGTTTCCTTCTGCTGCATAAAAGGATTATTATATTCCGGCGAAGCAAACACCATGGCCTGCTTCAGCAGCCTGTCCCAATCCAATGACTGCCTGGAATGATGCAGGCGCCTGTCCTTAAGGGGCCATTTCCAATATCCGCCCTGGGTGTGGCGGAACACAACCACTGTTTTCCGGTTCTTATCCCGGTTCCAGACAGTTTGTATGAAGGAAACCATGGGATCCATAAAACAGCTTTCCCAAGGACTGGCCGCGGCCACGGCAATCAGTACTCCCCTTCCGTCCGCCGCGTCCTTTGCAAGCTGGTTCCAGTCTGTTCCGTAATCCCTGAGGATGACGCGGTATCCCAAAGGCCTGTCCAACCGGACCGCAGGTCCGTACCATGGCTTCATACGGATGCCTTTAATGGTATAAATACCCTTTTCATCCGGGCGTGCACTTTCGTGGGCAGAAAGCTCCCGGACTGCCCGGGAATGGTTATGCTCTTCATACAATGGGCTCCATCCCTGTTTTGTAAGGAAATGCAGCAGCCCAAATGCCAGATGGGTCACTCCTGCCCCTGGTCTCATTCCTGCCAGATATATAATGAGAGATGAGTCTGGTATTCCTTCCTGATTCCCAGCCGTTTCCCTGACACAAAGCGTACGCAGTGCGGCCTCTGCTTCCTTGGCAGAACCGTACCGCTTGTCCATGTCAGGATCCATACACTTTCTGATTATCCGCTGCAGCGGTCCTGATATGGACCCGGAAATACCTGCCTCCTGCTTCAGGGTTCCGCATAACATGAAACGGAGGACCGCACCAATGGCATAAATATCAGTCCTTTGATCCAATATATGGTCAGAAGCATATTGCTCAGGGGCAGCGCATCCCGCCGTGCCGTACCTTAACCGTTCCTGGTTGGCATCCGGAAAACGCGCAGCATGGTCAAAATCAATCAGTTTTACCGCGCCGTCACAGATAATCAGATTGTTCGGTTGTAAATCTAAGTATAATATGGGTAATTTATATGCAGAGTGCATATATTCCACAAGTCCGCAGATCTGCATCCCATAACGGACCGCATCTGCCTCTTGAAGAGCGCCCTGATGTTTAACCAGGGTGTAAAGAGAATTCCCCTGCAGGAATTCCTCGATTAAATAAAAATATTCAGAATCTTCTTCCAGGTCATAAATCTGTGGGATTCCCGGATGCTGCAGTTCCTTCAAGATCAATGCCTCCCGGCGGAAGGTCTCATAATCCGCACACTTCCTGGATACGCACTTGATTGCCCTGTATTCTTCCAGGCCCAGATGGACTGCCAGCCAGACCGTTCCCGACCGCCCAGATCCAAGTCTATGCAGCAGGCGGTATTTGCCAAACAATATCCTATTCCTTTTCCTTCCCTCCTTTGTCACAGATTCATCTCACCCCATGATTTTAACCCATTTTCTGTCATTCGTCTATGGTCGATATATCCTCTATCTTATTCCTAAGTATTTTTTCCAAAAATTTTTCTTAAAATTTATGTTAAATTTTATATCTAATTTTCGATTATCCGCATAAACACTATACTTTCAAGTATTTTGAAGTATAGAAAAAACTCATTTTACCACGAATTTACCACGATTGAATGAGCCTTGATATGACCTATAAAATAACACCCAAAAGACATCATTACACCTAAATGGTGTCTTTTTAAAAAGCAGTCAATCCTAAGACTAACTGCTTTGTGTGTATGGATATGAAATTGTCAAACTGGGATTTGTCTTACAACAATTTATATATGCATAAAAAGCAATATATTTATGAAAACACCCTAAATCCAAAATCTACTCAATTCATTTTTCCTTACATAAAATGTTCTCGTATATTTCACTTCCTCACCAAGTGTTTCCCCTATCAAAACTTCAAAATCATTGATATCAAATTCTGGAAAGAATGTATCTCCATCTTCAATATTTAAATCTACTTCTGTGATATACATTTTATCTACTATTTGCAAAGCTTCCTTAAATAGTCCATATCCACCAGATATGTATACATCTCGTCCTTTAGCCAATAATAATGCATCTTCTAATGATTTAACTGAAACTAAATTATCTCCTTGATACTCTGTTGTGGTGGAAACAACAATATTCATTCTATTAGGCAACGGATGACCGATTTCTTCATAAGACTTTCGCCCCATAATAACCACATTACCCGTTGTTAACTCTCTAAATTGCTTTTGTTCTCCCTTTATTTTCCATGGTATATTACCATTCTTGCCTATAACATTATTCTTTGACCTCGCAACAATCAAACCTATCATCTATTTCATCCTCCATAATATGATGTCGTACCTGTGATTCCATCAAGTGCACCACATCTTAACAAACTCAAAATTATCTCGAACTAACCAGCTCGACAAATTCTAGTTTGTCCGTTTCTTCATATCCACATTATATCATTTTCATATCTGCACCACAATAAAATTTTATGCACCGATAATCTTAGTGAACAGCTCTAACAAACACCATTTCATCACTCCAATCTGAAATTTAGGTATGAAAAAAGCAGTCAATCCTAAGACTAACTGCTTTGTGTATAGAGATATGAAATTGTGAAATAGAATTTGCCTATTTCAAATCAAAAAGAGAATTTTCATAGTCCTTTACATAGTATCGTATATTTTTACGCCCCTTTTGAATAATGGTATGTCCCTCTGCTTCTAATTTTTCTTTCTGTGCTTCAATACCATTTGGATATTTAGCATTTAATTCTCCGTTTGCTTTTAATGTTCTCCAATAGGGTGTTTCATCTTCGGAACGCTGATAACTCGCCCACGCTACAATAGAAACAAATATACCCGCTGTAATCGGCTCTGTAAAATCTGCACCACTCAATTTTGCAAAGTGTTCTCGTATTTTTCCAACCGTAATCACTTTACCATACGGAACTTTTTTCATTACTTTGTCATAGTCAATCGGGGGAGCAAAATACATTTTGTTTCCACCATATTTCTCAATACTTTTCTGGTCTATGATAATTTGAAATTTTGGCATATCCTTACTATCATGCAACATAGCATTAAAATCTTTTTTATCTTCATTTGCCATTTGTGCCACCTCCTACTTTAAGGATAGTCTGTTTCTTATTTCCATGCAATGAGGCTGTTTGAAAATTATTAACACTTTCAAATTTGTCGCTTTCTTCATATCCATATTATAACAGTTCCATATATCCGCCACAATAAAAATCAGCATACCCTTAGCATTTATGGAACAAAAATGCACACTTTTTCTTTCTTCCTCTTGATTACCCCACAACAGAAAAGAAAAAGCCCTGTCAAGAGCCTTGCCACCATTGGTGGTGCTTTGCACTCTTTACTGGGCTTTTTGTTTGCTGTATCTTCCATGCAAGAGGAAATTAAAGACCTCTGTTCCATTTCGCCTTTAGATAATCTTCATAGTCTGCTTCATTGAAGTCTACTTGTGGAGAAGTGTCGGGAATGTTGTTTCTGTTGTCTATATCCGCAAGCTGACGAAATATCCAATCATCATAAGGGTCATGGTATTTATACTCTTTGGGCTGTTCTCTGTATCGGTCTAACCCTCGCATTTCCTTATGCACTTTTATCATGCGTTCCAGTTTTTGACGCTGTATCAACTGCTTGATTTCCATAAGTTCTTCCAACTCCGTAACCTCATTGGTAATGTAGTTATGGATATACTGTATGAGTTTATATGCCTTGTAAAATGTGCATTCTTTTTCATCATCGAAAAATTCATTTTCAGACAGGTAATCTAAGGAAACATTGAAGTCTTGTTCCCGTTTGATAATATCCATGATATAGGGCTCGGTGTGGTCAATATACTTCCATTCTCCCGACAATAATTCATTGGGCGTTACACCCAGCACGTCCATTATCTTCTCTAACGTATCAAAGGTAGGATAATTCACGCCACGTTCAATCTTGGAAAGGCTCTGCATATTGATACCGATTTTGTCCGCAAGTTCCTGTTGTTTCATTCCTCTGTGTTTTCTTATGGTCTGTATGTTTTCTCCTAAGAAACTGATTTTCTTTTCATAATGCTCCATAACTTAGTATAACCGCTCCTTTCGTTGCTTTTCTTGGTATTTATAAGCATATCATACTTAATCTATATCTAAAAGTCAACAAAAACTTCTTGACAAGTAATTCTAATGGAGTTATTATCGTATTAGACAGAGTGATTAAGCACGCTAGGGTCAATCACACGCTTGAGTAAGCATATAAAATATATATTTTCACTTTGATAGCATGAATAAGCATGGACTATCAGACCGAAAATAAGGTTTCTGACTGGGGCTGTTCCGTTTAGCCACGAGCCTTACAAGGCTCGTGAGCGTTAAGAACGGGGCAGACACAGGAAGAAAGGGAACGCCTTTAGGCGTTCGTAAAGGGCGTATATGTAACACCGCCCTGCGTATACATGTCATAGTACCTAGAAACTGTGATAAATAAAGGAAAAAACACAATTTTTACCCCGCAAAAAAACGGGGCATACGAAAGGAGAAATGCACTATAACTACACACAAAAATTTATCCGTTAAGATTGATTACATCAGCATTGTATTTGATACTGTAACCGCTGAAGATGTAATCATGCACATTTTAGGTTTACCAACTGATATTTTTAATGTCTATCCGGCAAGCGTTAAATTCAAGACGTATCAAGCACGCTGGCAGATTGGAGATATTTATGTATCGGGGGACGCAAGAAAGACAGAGGACAACCCACAGGGGCTAGGCTGTTATCTTGTTATGACTGGCAGAGGTTGTGATGATATTTTCCGTATTCTCGACAGTAGGAATTATACCTTTGGGGATATGTTCCGACGCTGTGAGCGAAGATACGGACTGGATAATTTCCATTTCACAAGACTGGATATTGCCATTGATGATAAGAACGAAAAGCCATTCTTTACCATAGAGCAGATAAAGAAGAAATGCAAAAAAGAGGAATTTATCTCGAATAGTGAGGGCTACCACTTTGACGAAAGCAAGTTTGATGATTTCGACACCGCAAAGACCGTTTATATCGGTGCTGGTAAATCAGGATTGTCCTACCGCTTTTATGATAAAGATAAGGAAGTCTGTTCAAAACATAATAAGACACTTGATGAAGTCGGCAGTTGGAAACGGACAGAAATGCAACTACGTGATGATAAGGCTCATGCTTTTGCCATGACATTCAAAGACAGACCGCTGGAACTTGGGGAACTGGCTTTCGGACTGCTGGCAAGCAACCTACGCTTTGTCGTGCCAAACAGAAATGAAAGTAATAAGAGCAGATGGAAAACGTGTCGGTTTTGGGAACGCTTTTTAGGGGCTGTGAAAGTCTTAAAACTGCAAGTACCGAAACTACATAATTCTCTTGAAGAAACACAGCAATGGCTCACAGAGGGTGGCGTGATTTCCGCTGTCAAAAGTTTTTACTTTTTAGAAGAACATGACGCATTAGGTGGATTGGAAAAAGTGGGAACTATGCTTGATAAAGCAAGATACAGCAATTCCCTTTCCAGTAAACTAACCGCCCACTTACAGAGGATAGACCGCACCGACCTTATCCCCTATATCCAGTATGACACGAAACATGGGAAAGGGGGTATCTGATGAATAACAACGATATTCCTGTATGGAAAAAATACACCCTTACCATTGAAGAAGCGTCAAAGTATTTCCGTATCGGAGAAAACAAGTTAAGACGATTGGCAGAGGAAAACAAGGACGCTGGCTGGCTCATTATGAATGGCAACCGCATACAGATTAAACGCCGACAGTTTGAACAGGTCATTGACAAATTGGACGCAATCTAATGCAAATGAGCCTTGTATGTGTTATGATGAACACAAGTCATATCAAGGCTCTTTCCAACAAGGAAAGGAGCAGACACCATGAAAGAAAAAAGACGGGATAGTAAAGGACGTATCCTGCATACTGGAGAGAGCCAACGAACAGACGGGAAATACTTATATAAATATGTAGACGCATTTGGAAACACAAAATATGTGTATGCTTGGAGATTGACACCCACAGACCCAACACCAAAGGGAAAACGGGAAAAACCCTCACTTCGAGAACTGGAACAGCAGATAAGACGGGATATTGAGGACGGTATCGACAGCACAGGCAAGAAAATGACGCTTTGCCAACTCTATGCCAAACAGAACGCACAGAGGGCAAATGTGAAGAAAAGCACACAGAAACAACGGGAACAACTCATGCGGTTATTGAAAGAGGACAAGTTAGGTGCTAGGAGCATTGATACGATAAAACCCTCTGACGCTAAGGAATGGGCGTTACGCATGAAAGACAAAGGCTTTTCCTACAATACCATTAACAACCATAAACGCTCGTTAAAAGCGTCATTCTATATCGCCATACAAGACGATTGCGTAAGGAAGAACCCTTTTGATTTCAAGTTAAATGAAGTCCTAGAAAATGATACCAAAGAGAAAGTCGCATTGACAGAGGAACAGGAACAAGCCTTATTGTCATTTATTAAGACGGACAATGTGTATCACAAGCATTATGATGATGTGCTGATACTGTTAAAAACAGGACTTCGTATCTCGGAACTGTGCGGACTGACAGTAGCCGATATTGATTTCAAGAATGAAGTTGTGATTATCGACCACCAGTTATTAAAGAGCAAGGAACAGGGCTATTATATTGAAACGCCTAAAACAAAGAGCGGAATAAGGCAAGTGCCATTAAGCAGAGAAACAATACAGGCATTTCAACGGGTTATGAAGAAACACCCAAAAGCAGAACCATTTGTGATAGACGGACGGAGCAATTTTCTGTTTGTCAATCATAAAGGGAAGCCCAAAGTTGCGATTGATTATAACGCCTTATTTGTTCGTATGATAAAGAAATACAACAAGCACCACAAGGATAATCCCTTGCCACATATCACACCGCATACGCTACGCCATACATTCTGCACAAGGCTGGCTAGCAAGAACATGAACCCAAAAGATTTACAGTATATCATGGGACATTCAAACATCAGTATCACAATGAACTGGTACGCTCATGCGTCCATAGATACCGCAAAATCAGAGGTTCAGCGTCTAATCGCATAAGAAGTAGTTACCACGATTTTAACCACGCTTGATAGCGAAAATATAAGAAGATAGACCTAGATATGTGAGGTTTACCACAAAAGCAAAATGCCCGTAGAGCCTATAAAATAAGGCTTTGCGGACATTTAAGAAG
>QFCH01002776.1_pt1 | contig 151865 bp, 161 predicted proteins | sample 5346071 | NCBI WGS metagenome assembly QFCH01 (sample SAMN09062255, study PRJNA434731) | Human gut metagenome, whole genome shotgun sequencing project. | isolation source: stool timepoint B chromium assembly | host: Homo sapiens | collected 2015
CTCACCACCGGTCCGAATCCGGTCGTCGCCTCTCATTTTAACCTCGGAAGGTATCCGAGGTTTTTTTGTTGTAAATTATGTTGTAAAAATAGTTCACGCCTGTTCCGAAAAGCTAATGAAACATATAAAAAAATAAAATTAGTGGTTGACTTGGAGCCGACTCCAGGTAGTAGGCTATAGTTATGCAGGACATAGACCTTTAGAACAGGTTTTACTAACAGACAGAAAGGAAGATCATAGTGAACAAACAGGTTTTAATACTTTCAGGCAGCCCCAGAAGAAAAGGAAATTCGGATACATTATGTGATGAGTTCATGAGAGGGGCATTGGATGGCGGGAACGTGGCAGAAAAGGTGTTCCTGAAGGATTGTAAGATTAATTACTGTTCAGGCTGTGGTGTCTGTAACAGTACCCACAAGTGCGTCCAGCATGACGATATGGCGGATATCCTTGAAAAGATGGTAAATGCAGATGTGATTGTCATGGCAACCCCTGTGTATTTTTACACAATGGATGGGCAGATGAAGACATTGATTGACCGCACGGTACCGCGTTATGAAGAAATCAGGAACAAGGATTTTTATTTTATTGTTGCGGCAGCTGATACACAGGTATCCATGATGGAACGCACCATTGAAGGGTTCCGCGGTTTTACGCAGGATTGCCTGCCGGGGGCCCATGAGAAAGGAATCATTTATGGGACAGGGGCCTGGCAGGCAGGAGATATTGGGAGCAGTCCTGCGATGAAGCAGGCATATGACATGGGAAAACAGATTTAGGAGGTATTTTATAACATGGCAAAGGTATATATGACAGACAGGATAACCCCGGAAAGCCTGGTCCATATCTATGAGGCAATGGGCATATCCCTGCCAGGCAGGGTAGCGGTTAAGATTTCAACAGGTGAACCGGGTGGGCATAACTTTTTACAGCCGGACCTGATTAAGGATCTGGTCCATAGGCTGAAGGGTACAATTGTTGAATGCAACACGGCCTATGAAGGCCGCCGTAATACCACACAGGCCCATTGGCAGACAATCCATGACCATGGATTTGCGGCCATTGCCCCATGCGATATCCTGGATGAGGATGGGGACATGGCAATTCCTGTGAACGGCGGCTATCATCTCCACGAGAATTATGTGGGGAGCCATTTGGCGGATTATGATTCCATGCTGATGCTGTCCCATTTTAAAGGGCATGCAATGGGGGGATTCGGAGGGGCGCTTAAGAATATGTCCATCGGCCTTGCTTCTTCACGGGGCAAGATATGGATCCATACGTCTGCTTCCAGTGAACGGTTTGAGGATGTCTTTACAGCGGACCATGATTCATTTTTGGAATCCATGGCTGACGCAGATAAATCAGTAATGGATTTTGTGGGACGCAGCAGGATTGTTTACATTAATGTGGCAAACCGGCTTTCTGTGGACTGCGACTGCGATGCCCATCCTCATGATCCGGAAATGGGCGATATCGGTATTTTCGCATCCACGGACCCTGTTTCACTGGACCAGGCGTGTGTGGATGCAGTGTACAATTCCCTGGATACAGGCAAGGCCGCGCTGATTGAAAGGATGGAATCGCGCCATGGAATCCATACAGTGGAAGCAGCACATGCCCTTGGGCTTGGAAGCCGTGACTATGACCTGGTAAAGATTGGATAATATCTGCAGATATTCATTCTTATGCATTCCTATCCTTGCCTTCACGGATAAATATGGTTACAATAAATAAAAGGCAGATAATCAGGAGGTGATGATATGACAATTGCAGAAGTAAGCAGGGTCTATGATATTTCTGCGGATACACTGCGCTATTATGAACGTGTGGGCCTCCTGCCAAGCATTGGGCGTACTTCCGGCGGTATCCGCAATTATTCTGAGGAGGACTGCCGCTGGGTGGAATATATAAAATGTATGAGAAGCGCCGGGGTGTCCGTTGAGACATTGGTGGAATATGTGGCTTTATTCTATCAGGGAAATGAAACCATACAGGCAAGGAAGAACCTGCTTCTGGAACAGCGGGCCCAGATAGCTGCCAGGATTGACGGACTTCAGGCTGTTCTGGCAAGGCTGGATTGGAAATTAGATGGGTATGAGGAACGGATGGTTAAGTGTGAGGAGAATTTAAGATAAGGCATATAAATTAGCATATGCACAATTAGCAGTTCGGTATCTGCCTCGCGTATATTTGACATTTCCCGTGCATGGTGTTATGATTCTAAGGATATTCTGCTATAAAGCAGGGACTATGGACAAGGGGAGAAATATGACACAGACAAGATGGAAGAAACGGCTGCTATGGGCTGCTGCCTGGGCGGCAGGCATTGTGCTGGCCGCGGTCCTGGCAGGCGCCTTTCTGTTCAGGCATGAGCTGAAAACACTTACCACGCTTAAGAAGATAGATGACAATGTGCTTTATTCCATGAAGTATGACGGGGATTATGGTTTTGATGATTTCCTGCTCACAGGCGCCAGCACCGATGGGGAGCTGGTTGAGTTTGTGACGGACAGGCTGTTAAAGGGCCTGCCGCTGGAGTTTTCCATTCCGGATTTGGGCTGCTCTACATTCAGCGCCTGGACTGAGGAGGGGGACCGTATATTCGGCAGGAATTTTGACCTTACCTACTCGCCGGCCCTGGTGGTGGAAACGGCGCCGGACAACGGATACCGCTCCATATCCACGGTCAACCTTGCATTTCTGGGATTTGGGGAAGATAAGCTGCCAGATACATGGAAGCAGAAGCTTATCACGCTGGCAGCGCCATATGCGCCTTTAGACGGGATCAATGAAAAGGGACTGGCGGTGGCGGTGCTCCGCATTGCGGACGAACCAACGGACCAGGATACAGGGAAAACAGATATTACCACCACCACGGCCATACGGCTGATGCTTGATAAGGCGGCCACGGTGGACGAGGCAGTGAGCCTTCTGGAGCAGTATGACATGCATTCCTCCGCAGGAAGCTGTTACCATTTCCAGCTTGCAGATGCGGCTGGGAACAGCGCGGTTGTGGAATACATTGATAATGAATTTGTGGTGCTGAAGGCGGATGAGGGGTATCAGATGGCAACTAATTTCCTGCTTTCAGATAAGAAATTCAATTTCGGGACAGGACAAGACAGGTATGGGATCCTGGAATCGTCCCTGAACCGCTGCGGCGGTGTTGTAAAGGATGAACAGGCCGGTATGGATCTGCTGCAGGCAGCGTCAAAGGACTGGCATGTGTCAGAGACGTCCGGGCGGTTAAATGCAACCCAGTGGTCCATTGTCTTTAACTGTACTGACCTTACGGCAAAGGTGGTGACCGGCAGGCAGTATGATAAGCCGGCCTATACATTCAGTCTTACCCAATAACTGCATTGTTTCAGTTTCATGATTGGGATGGGACACATTCATTCAGCAGCGGAAAGCAATGACAGGATTGGCTTTCCGCTGCTGTTTTTTGGAATTTCCTTAAGGAACCGTATCCTGCGGGGAAGCTGGTAATATTCCAGGTTTTCCTCCAGCCTTCTCATCAGGCGGCGGCTAAGGTCCGTGGAAGGCGTTTGGCTGTCCGGGGAATGGAATGCAGGGTTAAGGACCACATAAGCGGTCAGTGATCCATGCTCCAGCGCAACGGCGGCCTCGTTTATTTCCTCCAGGTCGGTAAGGGCGTGTTCCACCAGTGCCCCAGGAATCTTCCTGCCGTGGATATTGTATACATTATCCCGGCGGCCCAATAGGTACAGGAATCCCTGGCTGTCCAGATATCCTATATCCCCGGCACTTGCGGGAGTCTGTACCCCCAGGGCGCAGCAAGGGGTGTCTGCCATGATTTCCCCATCCTTTACAGTGATATGGACGCCGGGAAACGGACGTCCCACACAGGCGGGGTTGCCTGTCATTTCATGGCCGCAGAGATACGACACATAGCTGAGTTCACTGGCGCCGTAATACAGGATACATCTGCTTTGGGGAAAGGCCTGCTTCAGCCCATGCATGTCCTTTAAATCCATGCTTTGGGAACCGGTCAGGATGGTTTTGACATGGTCCGCAGGCCCGGGGGCTGTCCTGGACAGGAGCCGCAGTTTGGAGGGGATGAGGTAGATGGCGTTTGCCTGGTTCAGGGAAATGCTTCTGTTCCACCCAGGAGGATGGACCGCCGGGCATGTGATAAGGGTAGCGCCCTGGGACAGCAGGGCCAGGTACATATTGAGGTTTCCTGTAAATGCAAGGCTGCCGTGCACAAACATCCTGGTATTTCCATCCACGCCAAAGATGCTGTTCTGGACAGGGAAATACCCATGCCAGCTTTCAAAGGTACGGAACAGCAGCTTGGGAGTCCCCGTGGTGCCTGAGGTCAGGACGCCCATACAATCCTTGTCCGGAACGGATAAATCCGAAGGAATGCGGGGGGGATGGATCATGTCAGGGGACAGTATGACCGGAATCAGGCCAATCTGTGCGCAGGAAAGGAAACATATAAGCTGTGTATAGACAGAAAGGGATTTAATCCATGCCAATGAGGGAAGGCCCTCCTGGTATGATACGGCGGCCGCTGCGGCGGACGGTTGTCCCGGAGCCCTTTGGGCAGCCGTCCGATGATGGGAAAGAAGCCCGTCTGAACACCGACAGACATCCATAACCATTTCCCCGTAGGTATATTGTCTGGAATCTTCAATAAGGGCTGTCTGGCGGGCAGGGACAGCCTGCAGCATTTCAAGATAATTCATGTGGTACTCCTTGTACGTTCAGTACGTGATATCAATGACCCAGATCCGGGCCGTTGTTCCAATCAGCGTTCAAACACTCCTTAGAAGCACGGCAGTGCCGATTCCCCCTGCCGCTGCCACGGAACAGATTCCCTTCCTGCTGCCGGTCAGTTCCATGGCCTTCATGAGATGCAGGAAAATAATTGCGCCGGATGCACCGTAAGGATGTCCGTAGGCAAGGGCGCCGCCAAACATGTTATAGCGGCTGCATTTATCAGGATACGCCCTCTGAAAAAGCACATCAATAACAGCAAATGCCTCATTGCATTCAACGCAGCCGATTTCGTCCATGGACGTATGGGTCCGTTCCAGGAGCTGCTGTATGGAGGCCACGGCAGAGACAGGACTCATAAGAGGGTCGGCTCCCGTACTGAATGCGCCGGACAGGCGGCAGCGCGGGGTCAGGCCGTGGTCCTTAAGATACTGGCCGGAGCAAAGAAGGATGAAGGCCGCGCCGTCGTTCATGGAGCAGGCATTGGCCGCATTCAGATATCTGCCGTCCTTTAGGACAGGGGGAAGTCTGTCAATGAGCTTTTGGCTCATCCTTGGACGGATGCCCTCGTCCATATCCAGTCCGCATACAGGGCAGACCACATCCTTTAATACCCCGTCTTCACGGGCGCGAAGCGCCCTCTGGTGGCTTATGAGGGTCCAGCTGTCCAATTCTTCTTTCTGGACATGATGATGGCAAATGGTGCGTTCCGCACCCTGAAGCATTACATCCTCATATTGGGGGCCCGGTATGAACCTGGCCGTGGTATAGGGGCGGGAATCCTTTGTAAAATCAGGGTGGTTCGGGTGGTGCATCCGCAGGGGCTGGGTGGATGTGCTCTCAAACCCGCCGGCAATGACAAGGCCGGCCAGGCCGCTTTCAATCATTGCGGCGGCCGTGGTGATGGCGGCAAGGGAGGAAGCGCACTGCTGGTCAATGGTAAGGGAGGGGATGGAAGATGGCAGTCCGGCTTCAAGGGCTGCCAGACGGGTGATATTGCCTCCGCAGCCAACGCTGTTCCCGCCAATTATCATATCTGCCTTATGCAGCGGATATTTCCCTGCCAGTTCCCTCAGCACGGCAGCGCCCAGCTGTTCGGCCGGGACATGCCGGTAGGCGCTGTTCTTAATTCCGATATAGCTTCTCAGCCCGCCTAATACATATACATTGTCCATGGCGCCTCCTATAGGACGGCCCTGGCCCTTAAAAGGCTTTCCTGGACCGGTTTTGCAATCAGGGCGGCAGCAGCGCATTTAAACAGATCCAGGGGTATGAAGGGGAGGACAGCCACCGTAAACGTAGAAATCCAGTCCATGCCGGTGACGAACTTCATGTAGGCGCTTCCCAGGATATAGATGACCGGCATCCCTATGCATACGGTAACAAGGAAGTACCGCCCAAAACTGTAGCGCTGCCCTTTCAGCCGCGACATTAAGACAACGGCTATAAGCCATGCCATTATATATCCCCCGGTAGGTCCGAACAGTTTGCCCGGGCCGCCTACGCCGCCTGAGAAGACAGGAAGCCCGGTAAGTCCAAGGAATATATATACGATAATGGTAAATGCCGCCTGCCTGGGGGTCAGCAAAAGGGCAATCAGGTTGACCACCAGGGTCTGGGCAGTCAGGCTGGCAGGGGAAAACGGAAGGGGGATCACAATATAGGCTGATACACAGATAAGGGCGGTGAGCAGCCCCATTTTTGTCAGTTCCAATGTATTGAATCTTGATTTTGTATTCATGAATACCTCCACATCATAATTTGTTTACCTGTAAATGAAAATAAATAAGTCCGCCGCACACTCCTGTGATTGCGTCCTCAGTACATACCAGCTGTACAGTCTGTCCTGTGCGCACCGGATGGAAGAACCGGATATGGAATCCCAGGGGTAAACCGTGATCGTCTGGGTCCGTGTCTGCGGCCTGCGCTGCCTCACATTGCCAAATGCCCTGTAAACGCTCCAGGATCCACAATCCCGGCACAACAGCCTGTTCCCCATGGTGTATCGGGTTGGTATCGCCGGAATCCCTTAAAAACCGTTTTAAGCCCTCTGAAGGGAAAGTAAGGCCGTGCATAGGCCTGCCTGGAAACACATCCGTATATGTATCCCTCCGTGTAACCCCATTTACACAGGACGGGTCAACCAGCACCAGTACCAGGTCCTGCACCAGATTCCTTTCCTTGTCATATCCCTTTGAGGACAGCCTGGCATAACCCTGGCGCATACGCTGGGTCCGTGTCTCAAAGGACACTGGTTCCGGATTGTCATATCTCCCATAAAAAGCTTTTCCTATCACCCACCCATCAAACGTATGCCGGTCATGGGCACATGCCGCATGTATGATTTGCATCATAATTGTCACCCTATCCATTGAATTTGGTTTACATTTTATTTATTATAGGGCTGTCCGGGCTATTTGTCAACTTAAAAAGATATGGTGGTTAACAATAAGCTGGTCAACAATGTGGCATGGAGCGTGTTTGAAAATTCATTCCGCCATCTGCCCTAAGGAATCCACCATAGGTACCCCTTAGGGCAAAGCCCGCCCCACTTCGCGGCATATTTGGTCCCAATTCGGTCAACGTAGCCCGCTACGCCTCCCTCATCGGGACCAAATCTCCCACAAAGTGGGACGCACAGCTGACGGAAAGCAATTTTCAAACACGCTCTGGTCCGGGAAGCAATGACACCACAGGGATGTGTGAAGATAGCCCCTTTCCATATTCTTTTTGGTATGGTAAGATAGGAAGGTAAATCGAGATTATAGAGTGACAGGATGAAAATATGAATTACATTGTATTAGACCTTGAGTGGAACCAGAGCCCGGGCGGAAAGGAAGACTCCGTAGAGCATCTTCCCTTTGAGATTATTGAGATAGGTGCGGTGATGCTGGACAATCAGTTCCGGCCCGCAGGTGAATTCCATAAACTGATAAAGCCCCAGGTATATAAAAAGATGCATTTTAAGATATCAGAAGTAACACATATGGATATGAAGAAGTTATGCCAGGAGGGGCAGCCTTTTGGGGCAGTCATGGAGGAATTCCTGGACTGGTGCGGGGATGGGGATTTCCGTTTCTGCACATGGGGGTCCATGGATCTGACGGAATTGCAGAGGAACATGATATATCACGGCATGGAGATACCCTTTCCGCGTCCGCTTCTATATTATGATATCCAGAAGCTGTACTGCCTCCAGTACGGGGACGGTAAGAATAAAGTGTCCCTGGACCAGGCTGTGCAGCTGCAGGGCATGGCAGAGGACCGGCCATTCCACCGGGCGCTGGACGATGCTTTTTACACGGGAAAGATCCTATCCGTGCTGGATATGGAGAAGTACGGCGTATATGTGTCCGTGGACTATTATGGGCTGCCGGAGACAAAAGAAAACGAGTACAGGTTATATTTCCCGGAATACACAAAATTCGTATCCAGGGAATTCAGCTCCAGGGAAGACATCATGAAAGACAAGGATATCACAGACATGGTGTGCCTGAAATGCAGGCGTATGCTCCGCAAGAAAATCCGCTGGTTCCCCTACGGCCAAAGATTCTACTTCTGCCTGGCCGTCTGCCCCGAACACGGATATGTCAAAGGAAAAATCCGCGTTAAAAAATCAGAAGACGACAGATACTATGTGGTCAAAACCACCAAAATGGCCGGGGAAGAGGATGTGGAACTCCTCACACAGCGCAAGGAGGACGGCCGCAAACGCCGCAGCGCCAAGCGCTGATCCCCCGCCCATCTCCCGTCCCTGTCTCCTGGAACAAGACAAGGCAGAGGTTGCGTACCCACCGCAGACCCTGCCTTGTCAAACATCCATTTCCGTTCACTCTTCCCTCATCCTATATCCAACACCGATTTCCGTAAAAATATACTTTGGTTCGGCCGGGTTTTCTTCCAGTTTCCTGCGTATATGCGCCATGTTCACCCGGAGTATCTGGTTATCGCTGTCTGCAAATGGCCCCCATATCTTGGAGATGATTGTTTCATAGGTCAGCACCCTGCCTGCGTTGTGGGCCAGCAGGGATACCAGCTTGTATTCAATCTGCGTCAGATGCACGTCCTGGTCATTTACCTTAACAAGACGGCGTTCAAAGTCAATGAGCAGGCCGCCTACTTCGTATTTGGAGTTTTCATTCGCAGCGCGCTGGCTGTGGCGGAGGGCAGTGCGGATGCGGGCCAGGAGTTCCGCGGTTCCAAATGGCTTGGTAAGGTAATCGTCAGCGCCCATATCCAGGGCAGCTACCTTGCTGCGTTCCATGGTCCTGGCGGAGATTACTATGATGGGCACGGAACTGTAGGTCCTTACCTCTTGTATGATTTCCAGTCCGTCCATGTCGGGAAGACCCAGGTCCAGCAGGACCACATCCGGTTTGTGGGTGTTGATCAGTTTCAGGCCGTCCGTACCCGTGTATGCACAGGTTACCTGGTAGTTCTGCGGGGTCAGGACTGTTTCTATAAAATTGCAGATATTCTTTTCGTCCTCAATGATGATAATACTGGCTCTTGTGTTCATAAGCTAATATTCCCTCCAATCTGGTAAGGTAAAAGTAAATAGGGCGCCCTTGTCGTAATTGCTGGCCTCTATGTGGCCGCCGTGGGCGTTTATGATGGTTTTACAAAGCGTAAGGCCGATTCCCATCCCTTTGTGGCTGTCGCCGGTCTGGTTGTCGGAGACCCCGCCTCCGTCAAACAGCGTGCCTAACAGTTCCGGCCGGATGCCGTTGCCCTGGTCACGGATGGCGATGGATACATACGGACCGTCCACCGATGCCTGCAGGTCAATGGGGCCATGGCTTCCGGAGTGGAAATATGCATTTTCCAGAAGGTTGTTGATGACCTGCTCAATCAGGGTAGCGTCCATGGGGACCATGATAAAGCTTTCCGGTATGCAGACCTGGACCTGGACCTCCGGAAACCGTTTCCGGAACCGCTCCACGGCTGAAGAAATGACTTCCTCCAGGGATTCTTCTGTCTTTATCACAGTGGCCACGCCGCGCTCATCCTGGATCCTGGTAACGGACAGCAGGTTTTCCACCATGGTGAGCAGCCACTGGGCATCTTCTTCAATGTTCTGCACCAGCTTTCGCTTTTCCTCCCTGGTCATGGATCCCTCCTGGTTCAGATAGGTGGAACTGGAACCGATGATTGTGGTAAGGGGGGTGCGCAGATCGTGGGACATGGCGCGCATAAGGTTGGCCTTCATGGTTTCCTTTTCCGCGTCCAGCAGCATGCGGTCCTTTTCCTGGAGCTGTACGTTCTGCTTGGTAATCATGATGCATATACTGCTGGCAAGGCAGGAAATCAGCATCATGCCCACAAATGTGATCGGATATCCTGACATGGTAAAATTCAGGGTCATGTACGGATAAGTAAATGCAAAGTTCACCCAGAAGACTCCGAACAGCGAGGCAAGTATGCCGGCTCCGTAACAGCTTGTGGCGCGGGCAATCAGAATGATGGCCAAGGTGTAGATAATGGAGATATTGGTCACGTTCGTGCTGAAATAAAAAAATACGGTAGAGACTAAAGTGGCTGCAGCCATATACTCTATGGTGATAGGAAGATTCCTAACCAGATTCATGACAGCAGCCTTCAGGTCACTTTTTTCCTTATGGAAGATTTTCATTGCACACTCCCCTGCAGACTGCGGTTCCTTAATTAAAGTAGGTGTTACAGATAAATCCTACATCATAACCTCCTACATTATAACCGATGGGTATGGCAAGTTCAACGAAAAATGGATTTTTTGCGCCGGCTTTTTCTGGTCCTGCGTGCGGACGGGGACGAGACCCTGCGCTCAGCCAGAAGCCGGTCAAACTCTGAGGAGGAATAGCCAATGTCCTCCAGCCGCTCCAGCCTGCGCTGCCGCCTTAACAGAAGGTCGGCCTCTTCCTTGCGTTTTACATGTATCTTCACGGCAGCCACGATTGCGATGATGATGCACAGGGAAAAGACGATTCCCAGTATGGCCAGCGTGTTTGCGGGTATACGTATGCTGGAGGCAGTGCCCTCCTTGGTGGTGATGTCCTGACGCGTGGGCGCTGCAGGGGTCTGGTCCCGGGGGGCCGGATGGTCCGCCGGGGAGGGGGCGCCGGTCCCGTCCTGGGAGTGCGGCGCGCCGGTGCCCTCCGGGACAGGTCCGCCCATCCCTTCTTCGTGCGCCGGTGCGGCGGGAAGGGAAGCAGACCCCATCCCGGCAGAACACAGGTATACGAAACCAACAGGGCGTTCATTATAAGTATAACGGATACAGGCCACTGCGTCCAAAGGACTCTGGCTGTCCAGGTCATAGGTGAGCATGGACTGCACGTCCGCAAAATCCCCTGCCTTGGGAATCACCACCCGTCCGTTTTTGTCAAGTTCCAGGGAAATGCTGTCCCGGGCCGTCATACCGGCAATGGTCATGTCATTTTCCACGGATCTGTACCGGGTCTCGTAGTCCACTGCCTTTAAAGACTGGAAATTACGGAAACCAAAATCAAACATGGCCTTTGTATCTGAATAATGGGACTGGTGCCCGTTAAGGACCACCGCAATCAGCGTCATCCCGTCTTTTTTTGCGCAGGTAACAAGGGTGTTGCCTGCCAGGGACGTATAACCTGTCTTGCCTGCAAAGGCACCCGGATAGTAGACGGATTCATTCTTGTTAAGCATCTTGTGGTGGTTGGCCACGTATCCGCCTTCCGGCGTCCGCTTGGTGGGGGCCAGCTTATAGCTGCGGGTGCCGTTGATGGCCAGGAATTCCGGGTTCTTGATGGCCTCCCTGGCAATCAGCGCCATGTCGTGGGCCGTGGTATAATGGTTTTCATCATTCAGGCCGCTGGGGTTGGCGAAATGGCTTCCGGTACAGCCAAGGCTTGCAGCCTTTTCATTCATGAGCTTTGCAAACTCCTCCCTGGAGCCGCTTACATGGCAGGCCAGGGCATTGGCGCTTTCATTGGCAGAAGCCAGCATAAGGGCATAGAGACAGTCCCGGACCGTCAGTACGTCGCCTTCGTCAATGCCTGCGCTGCTGCTGCCGGCCTCTACGTTATAGACATCATCGTGGGAAAAAGACACCATTTCATCCAGATCGCAGTGTTCCAGCACAATCAAAGCAGTCAGTATCTTAGTGATACTGGCCGGATAATACGGCTGGTCCATATTCTTTCCGTATAGTACGGTTCCCGTGTCCGCGTCCATGACAATACCGCCGTCCGCCTGTATGGAAACATCAGAGGGCCACTCCGGTGCAGCCAGCGCACTTATGGTAAAAACACCCATGGACAGGCAGAGACAGAGGAACAATGAGAAAAATCGCTTCATCCAACAATCTCCAATCATATAAATAGCCTATTGTACAGTATAAAAGATTTCTGTATTTAAGTAAAGGCTGGATGGGGATTAAGCGGCATTTTTATGGTTTTTTATGGTAAGGAACAGGCATATGCCGAAGAGGATCAGGGACAATGAGCCAAAGAGAAAGGCGATACGGGCAGCGGTGTCCATGAAAAATCCTTCCGGCACAATATTGATGAGCATGTCCGTGGACGGGTCAAGGATCCATAGGTCATTGGTAAAGAAGATATGGTGGAACATGATGAAATACCTGGAAAAGTCCGTGGATATCATAAGTCCCAGCGCTGTTACAAGACCAAAGAACAGACCTGTGCCCAGGCAGAGGGAGGATGGCAGGACTTTCCTCATCCGGGCTTTTGTGGCTGCCATGAACGCCAGCAACAGGACCGTGAGCACAAGACAGACCGTGCGGATGGACATGGCCTTCAGGAAAAGCACCTGTACGTCTTCCATATGGGCAATTTCCCGCTCATTGAAGAATTCCCGCTCCTGTCCTCCCATGGTGGTTTTTACATGCAGGTCCTCCCGGTCCCCGCGCAGGTAATCCATCATCTCATCCGTTACATGGAGAAGGTCGTCCATGGTCATGGACGGAAGGCTGTCCAGCACATTGTATTTGGTGTATTCTTTTTCAAAATATCCGGGTGTCCAGTAAACCACTGCTTCCACGGAAGTGATGAACAGGACAATCATGATGCAGAATGCGGCCGCAATCCCGGCCAGTCTGTGTAAATATTTCATAAGGCCTCCTAATTAGAATAAAGTCTGTTTAAAAAATTTGTCTGTAACAGGAAAAAATGTACGTAACAAAGAAAAGCCCGACCCCGCAGCTTCATGTATCTGCAAAGTCAGACCTTTTAGTGCGCCTTCAGGGACTCGAACCCTGGACAAATAGATTAAGAGTCTACTGCTCTACCAACTGAGCTAAAGGCGCATACGTTTATTTTGTTTCTTTAAGTGACACGTCCACTATTATATATCCATGCAAGGAAAATGTCAAGAATATTTTAAGAAAAAATTTATTTTTCAGTTCTTTTTTCAATCCTGTACCACAAAAAAGTCCGACCCCGCAGCTTCCAGTATCTGCAAAATCAGACCTTTTAAATGCGCCTTCAGGGACTCGAACCCTGGACAAATAGATTAAGAGTCTACTGCTCTACCAACTGAGCTAAAGGCGCATGCCCGTGTTTTCATTCAACCCTTGCGGGTGACACGAACGACATTATATCTCTTTGAAAGTTAAATGTCAACCATTTTCGTCAAAAAAATTATTTTTCTTTTTTCTTTGCTTTGGAACCAGGGCCGATGATCTTATTTACTTCCTTAAAGGAACGGCTCAGGCGGAGCGCCTGTTTGTTTAAATCTGTTTTGTCACTGGTTGCCTGCAACAGTTTTTTGGTGATTCCTGGGGGTAATGCCATATTAACCGCCTCCGGCAGTAGGTTCTGTTATGAACAGTATATGACGCGCCCTCCCGGTTTGTGCAGACTCCCCGTGGCAGTGCCTGCCCGGACACCTGTTCCGCTCCTGGACACGTATTTCTTCCCCGGACGTGTCTTAGGTCCGGGACTTTGAGGCAACCAGCCTGCAGATGGGTTTTCCCTCCCCAGCGAATTTCATTTCATATTCAGTCATCACGTTGCCTTCGGCCATGGGACTGTTATGAAGGTCAAATGTATGGGACAGGATGGTCCAGCCCGAGGCTGGGATGGATTCCAGGGAATATTCAAACAATTCACGGTTGTCCGTCTTGAATTCCACGGTGCCTCCGGGGGCCAGGATCTTGCCGTACACGCCCATGAAGGCGGGGGAAGTCAGCCTGCGCTTGGCATGACGGTCCTTTGGCCAGGGGTCTGAGAAGTTCAGGTAGATGCGGCTGACCTCACAGGGGGCAAAGATATCGGGCAGGGTTTTGGCATCAATGCACATGAACAGGATATTGTCAAGGTCCAGCTGTGAACGTTTTTCCAAGCCTCTTAAAAGCACGCTGGAATAACGTTCTATGCCTATATAATTGATATCAGGGTGGGTCTGGGCCAGTTCCATGATGAAACGTCCCTTCCCCATCCCCACCTCTATTTCAATCGGATTGCTGTTGCAGAAGACCTGGTCCCAATTCCCACGTCTTGTCTCCGGCTCCTGGATTACATAGGGGCTGGATGCAATGGACTCTTCTGCACCGCGGATATGGCGTAATCGCATATTATTTTTCCTTTCTTTCTGAACAGTACCATTATTGAGTAACCGCAGGCCTTATTTTATCATCGGAAGTGCCTATTTGCAACAAAATTTACTTTTTTCTTATTTTTCTGATTTTTTATAATTAATAGTGCAAAATTGCCAAAAATCGATTATACTATACATAATAGGCGGATATCTGCGATACTAAGGAGGAAGGCTATGTCGAATATGGAGCGGACGACCAGCTGGCAGCAGATTCAACTGGGCGTGAAAGAGGCAGAGCGTTTAATTGTACGAAAAGAATATAATCTTGTGATGGTTAAGGCAAGACAGGTCCTGGAATATATGGTGCGGTGCATGGCGGAACGTGCATGCGTGGTGGAAGGGGACCTGTCGGATACCATTGACCAGCTTTATGAAGGGCAGTGGATTAACAAGGCAACCAAGGATAATTACCATACCATCCGCATCCTGGGCAACAAGGCGGTCCATGAAGGGGACGATGCTGCCTATGATGCCAATCAGGCATACCAGCTGCTGACCCAGGAAGTTTATGTGTTTGCCAATGAGTTTGCAGGAGGGCGGTCATCCAGGCCGTCTCAGGCATCCAGGGGAGGTGCTTCCCGCCAGCCGGCCAGGACAGCCGGTTCCGGCGGCCGGCCAGGTTCCGGTCCAAGAGGGGGCCGGGGCACAAGGAGCCAGGGACGTCCGTCCGGTTCAGGAGGTTCACGCCAGGGAGCGCCCAGGAAGAAAAAACGCAGACGGGTATCCCCTGTATATTATGTCTGGAGACTCCTGATTCCCGTGCTTGCGGTTGTGCTGCTGATAGTTGTCATACAGACCTTGGGCGGCAAGGGCGGCAAGGACAAGGATAAGACCACCACGGCACCCACCGTTACCACGGCTGCCACTGAACCCGCACCCACACCGCCGCCGGAACCGGAGACAGAGCCGGAGACAGAACCGCCGGCAGTGGTTTACCGGATTAAGGGCAACAGCGTGAATGTCCGCAAGGAACCGTCCACGGACAGCCGCATCCTGGTACAGCTTTCCAACGGCTATGAGGTTGACTATGTGAAGCGGTACAGCAATGACTGGGATGTGATAAATTACGAGGGGCAGGAAGCCTATGTGTCCAGCCGGTTCCTGGAAAAGGTGGAGCCGGTTCCCGAGACAGAGGTCGTACCCACCGGGGGCGATGGGGCAGAAGGGCAGTAGGGGCTGGGGCGCGCAGGAAGCAGCCATGGAATCCAGATAATGGAATTTGTAAAAGTTGTTGTATAGAAAATTTTGGAATATATGTTGGTAAAAAGAGGAAGGAGAGAAAATATCCTTCCTCTTTTTGGCATTTTGCCATAAGGGAATTGTTAAAAGTTTATTCCAATTCTAAAAAACCTCTGGTTTTTTTCGAAAAAAGTAGTATCATGAAATGATATGAATTTATAAAGGAGGAGCTCTATGGATACCGTAATCAATAAGTTATGGGAGATAGAAGAAGCAGCCGGCGCCATTACGGATGAGGCGAATGTGCGCAAGAAAGCATTTGCCAAAGAGATGGAAGACAAAACTGCCTCTTTTGATGCCGGCCTTGAACAGGAAACCGCCCGCAGGATTGCTGATATCGGGCATAAGATGGAAGCAGATATGGAAGCCATGCTTGCCCGGCAGAAATCGGATTTTGAGACACTTCTTAAACAATTGGAAGACAATTACAACCGTTATCATGCAGCGTATGCAGATGCCCTGTTCCAGAAAATGATAAAGGAGTGAGCGTATGGGCAGCCTGATTACCTATAGCGGCATTGCTACCAAGGTGAAGGCCATGGAGCGTTGGCGTATTAAGGATGGACAGTTTGAAGAGATGGCGTCCCTGGAAAGCGTGCCTGAAGCAGTGGATTACCTGCGCCGCTTCCTTCCTTACAGGGAGATATTCGATGAGCTGGAGGAAAAGGACATGCATAGGGCCAGTATTGAGCAGCGTCTGAATCTTTCACAGTACAGGGATTTCGCAAAGCTGTATAAGTTTGCAAACATGAACCAGAGACGTTTCCTGGACCTGTATTTCATGCACTATGAGATAAGTATCATAAAGACCTGCCTGAGGAACGCGGTGGGACACAGGGAACAGCGTCAGGACCTGTCCATGTTCAGGGACTTTTTTGAACGCCATTCCAGCATTGACTTAATTCTTTTGTCCCAGTCCGGTTCAATGGCGGAATTTGTGGGCAACCTGAAAGGGTCGCCGTATCATGAACCGTTAAGCCGCATGCTTGAGGATGGCAGGGCCAGCCTGCCGGCCTGTGAGACGGCCCTGGATATGCTTTACTTCAGGACCATGTGGAAGATAAAGGACAAGTATCTGTCCAAGGAGGAACGTAAGATCCTGGCCCAGTGCTTTGGTACCAGGATGGATATGCTGAACCTTGAGTGGATCTGCCGTTCCAAGAAATTTTACCAGCTTTCACCGGGAGAGATATATGCCATGCTGATTCCCATACAGCTCCATCTGACCAAGGGGGAAATCAATAAGATGGCTGAGGCCGAGACCCTTCCCCAGCTCTATGAGCTGATACGCGCAAGCTGGTATGGGAAGCTGGATGTCATCCGCCAGTCAGAGGAACCGGACCTGGACCATCTGACATTTGAAATTATTGACAGGATCTACCAGACGACCAGAAGAAATGACCCATACTCCATTGCCATACTGAACTCCTATCTTTACTTTAAGGAGAGGGAGATTGCACATATCATCAATACCATTGAAAAAATACGGTATGGCCTGGCGGCAAATTGACTAAAGGGGGTTAAGACGTGATTGAGAAAATGAAATTCCTGAGTATTACCGGTCCCAAGGCGGACATTGACCGGGTGGTGTGTACCTATCTGTCCAGATATGAGATCCACCTGGAAAACGCCTTGTCGGAACTCAAGACGGTTAAGGACCTGCGGCCCTATATTGAGTCCAATCCTTATAAGGAGGAGCTTGCAAAGGCAGGGGAGCTGGTGGAAAGCTATCATGAGCTGCTGCCCGGACACACGGACCGGAAGCTTAAGCTGGAGGACGCGGTGGACCTGATCCATGCGCTGGACAGTGAACTTAAGGAGCTGACCGATAAAAAGAGCGGTCTTGTGGAGCAGAGGGATGAGCTGCAGGCATCCAAGGACAAGGTGGCTCCGTTTAACGGGCTTAATTATGATGTGAAGAAGATACTTGGATTCCGGTTCATGAAGTTCAGGTTCGGCCGTATTTCCAGGGAGTATTATGAAAAGTTTTACGCCTATGTGTATGACAGCATTGACACGGTGATGTTTAAGTGTGAGGAAAATGACGAGTATGTGTGGGTGGTATATTTTGTGCCTGAAAAGCTGGCGGATAAGATAGACGCCATCTATGCATCCATGCATTTTGAGCGCTGTTATCTTCCGGATGAATATGAGGGGACGCCGGTGGAGGCCGGTCATATACTGGATGACCGCATCAGCGCCTTCCAGAAGCAGATTGACGCCATTGATAAGGAGATTGTGGAGGCCATCAGCAACAGGAAGGACGAACTGGTGGCGGCCTATTCCACGGTGCGGACATTTTCCACTAATTTCGATGTGCGCAAGATGGCAGCGGTCACCAAGCATGACCGCCATAATTTCTATATCCTGTGCGGGTGGATGACCCAGAAGGACGCGGCGGCGTTCCAGAAGGAGATTGAGCGGGATGAGGACACGTTCTGTATCATTGAGGATGACCATAATAATATCATGAGCAATCCTCCCACCAAGATGAAGAATCCAGGCCTGTTCAGACCTTTTGAGATGTATGTGGAGATGTATGGGCTTCCCTCCTATAATGAGCTGGACCCCACCATCCTGATCGGCATTACCTATTCCATCCTGTTCGGCTTCATGTTCGGGGACGCGGGACAGGGCCTGTGCCTGCTTATCGGTGGATACCTGCTGTACCGTTTCAAGAAGGTGCGGCTGGCAGGCATCATATCCTGCTGCGGTGTGTTTTCCACTATATTCGGTTTCCTGTTTGGCAGTATCTTCGGGTTTGAGGATATAATCGAAGCTGTCTGGCTCAGGCCCCAGGAAGCCATGGTGGACCTTCCCTTTATCGGCAGGCTGAACACGGTGTTCGTGGTGGCTGTGGCCATCGGCATGGGAATCATCCTGATGTGTATGGTGCTCAACATCATCAACAGCGTCCGTTCCCATGATACAGAGAAGATTTACTTTGACACCAACGGCGTGGCCGGGTTTGTGTTTTATCTTGCCCTGACCGCCGTACTGGCCCTTTATATGACGGGCAATGCGCTTCCTGCCACGGTCATACTGGTTGTCATGTTCCTGATACCGTTAATCATCATGTTCTTTAAGGAACCGCTTACAGCCATTGTGGAGAAGAAGTCGGAACGGATAGAAGGCGGCTTGGGTATGTTCATTACCCAGGGGATATTTGAACTGTTTGAGGTGCTTTTAAGCTATTTTTCCAACACCCTTTCCTTTGTCCGTGTGGGCGCGTTTGCGGTGAGCCACGCTGCCATGATGCAGGTGGTGCTGATGCTTGCAGGCGCGGAGGCGGGGGGAAACACCAACTGGGCCGTGGTTATCGGCGGCAACCTGTTTGTGTGCGCAATGGAGGGCCTGATTGTAGGGATTCAGGTACTCCGTCTGGAATATTATGAGCTGTTCAGCCGGTTCTACCGCGGAAGCGGCCGGGCATTTGAACCATATGGAAAAGCTGCAGGAGAGCAGTAAACATAAAAAACTGCCGGGACACTGGCATATGCCAGACGGGCCGGAGATTAAAAAGGAGAAATGAGATATGAGTTTATTAGTTAAGATCACACTGAGCGCAGCACTGATTTTGAGTATTGCAGTACCATTTGGGGCATTTGCAGCAGGGGAAAAGACAAAGGGGCGTTATAAGACAGCGCTGGCAGCCAACCTGTTCCTGTTCTTTGGCACCATGGTCTTTGCGGCGGTTGTCATGTTTTCCGGCAATGCCCAGGCAGCAGAGGCAGGGGCCCAGGCAGCCGGCCCGTCCGCGGCAGGCATGGGATATCTTTCAGCTGCCCTTTCAACCGGACTTTCCTGCCTGGGCGGCGGCATCGCGGTATCAGCTGCGGCCAGCGCTGCCCTTGGGGCAATCAGTGAGGACAGCTCCATTCTTGGTAAATCATTAATCTTCGTAGGTCTTGCCGAAGGTGTGTGTCTGTATGGCCTGATCATTTCCTTTATGATCCTGGGCAAGCTGTAAGTCTATGAAGATGTACCTTATCAGCGACAATGTGGACACCCTGACCGGGATGCGCCTGGCCGGGGTGGAGGGAGCCGTGGTCCATGAGAGGGAAGCGCTTAAGAATGAGCTGGATAAGGTCCTGGCCGATAAATCCATTGGCATCATCCTGCTGACAGAGAAGTTCGGCAGGGAGTTCCCGGAGATAATCGATGATGTGAAGCTGGAGAGGAAACTTCCGCTGATCATCGAAATCCCGGACCGCCATGGAACCGGCCGCAAGCCGGACTTTATCACCTCCTATGTGAACGAGGCCATCGGACTGAAACTGTAAGCAGGGTTCAGACATATCTGAACGCATAAGAATAGAGAAAGCAGGTGAGGCAGCTTGACAACAGAGGAGAAGCTGAAGCATTTCCAGGATATCTGTATGGAGGATGCCAGGGAGCGCAGTGCCAGGATGCTGGACGACTATATGAAAGCCCTGGAGGGCGCCTATGAGGAACACACCGCTGACGCAAGACGGCGGGCCGACATGCAGGTGGAGGCAGAGACGGAGAAGCTGGAACGTGAGATTAATAAACGGCTGTCCATCGGGCAGCTGGACCTTAAGAGGGAATTCAGCCGCAGGCAGGAGGAACTTAAGGATAAGCTGTTTGTGGAGCTTAAGGATAAGCTGGCTAATTTCATGGAGACCCAGGAATACCAGCGCCTTCTGGACCATCAGGTGAAGGCGGTTAAGGAGTTTGCTGGAGACGAGGAGCTGATTGTATATATGGATCCTTCCGATGTGGATAAGGTGCAGAGGATTGCGCTGCATCACAACGCATCCATCAAAATCAGCGAATATTCCTTTAACGGCGGCACCAGGGCCGTGATCCCCGGTAAACATATACTGATTGACAATTCATTTGAGACCAAGTTAAATGAGGCGCGTCATGCGTTCAAATTCGATTTAGGAGGTAAGTAAAGTGGCTAAGACAGGTGTGATACACGGCATTAATGGTCCTGTCGTTTCCTTGCTGGGTGACCCGGGATTCCAGATGAATGAAATGGTTTATGTGGGAGCGGAGAACCTGGTGGGCGAGGTCATCGGACTTACTTCAGGTAAAACAACGGTTCAGGTGTATGAGGAGACCAGCGGCATCAGGCCCGGTGAAACCGTGACCGGTACGGGCGCGCCCGTGTCCGTTACCCTGGCCCCGGGAATCCTCAGCAACATATTTGACGGAATTGAGCGTCCCTTAAGCGAGATTGCTAAGGGGAGCGGTTATTACATCAGCCGCGGCATATCCGTGGACAGCCTGGATACATCCAGGAAGTGGGATACGCATATGGTGGTAAAAAAAGGCGACCGCCTGATGCCGGGAACCATTATCGCCGAGGTGCCGGAGACAAGGGCCATTACCCACAAGGTGATGGTGCCTCCGGATGTGGAAGGTTATGTCCTTGAGGCTGTGCCGGACGGACGGTATACCATTGAGGAGACGCTGCTTACCGTGCAGCTGATGGACGGGTCGGAGAAAACGCTTACCATGACCCAGAAATGGCCCATCCGTATCCCACGGCCCACGGCCAAGCGTTTTCCGGCCGTGAAGCCGCTGATTACGGGACAGCGTATCCTGGATACCATGTTCCCCCTGGCAAAGGGCGGCACGGCAGCCATTCCCGGGGGATTCGGGACCGGCAAGACCATGACCCAGCACCAGGTTGCCAAGTGGTCGGACGCGGACGTGATTATCTATATCGGCTGCGGGGAGCGCGGCAACGAGATGACCCAGGTGCTGGAGGAGTTCTCGGAGCTGATTGACCCTAAGACAGGCAATCCGTTGATGGACAGGACCACGCTGATTGCCAATACGTCCAACATGCCCGTGGCTGCCCGTGAGGCCAGCCTGTATTCCGGCCTGACCCTGGCAGAATATTACAGGGACATGGGCTATCATGTGGCTATCATGGCAGATTCCACCTCCAGATGGGCGGAGGCGCTGCGTGAGCTTTCGGGCCGTCTGGAGGAAATGCCGGCAGAGGAAGGTTTCCCGGCATATCTTGCGTCCCGCCTGTCCGCGTTCTATGAGAGGGCCGGCATGATGCAGAACCTGAACGGGACCGAAGGCTCCGTGACCATTATCGGCGCTGTTTCCCCGCAGGGCGGGGATTTCTCCGAACCTGTGACCATGAACACCAAACGTTTTGTGCGGTGCTTCTGGGGCCTGGATAAATCCCTGGCCTACGCCAGGCATTTCCCGGCCATCCACTGGCTGACCAGCTACTCCGAGTACATCAACGACCTGGCGTCCTGGTACATGGACAATGTGGATAAGAAGTTTGTGGATTACCGCAACCGTTTGATGGCCCTGCTGACCCAGGAGAGCAGCCTGATGGAGATTGTCAAGCTGATTGGGGCGGACGTACTGCCGGATGACCAGAAGCTGGTGCTTGAGATTGCAAGGGTAATCCGTCTGGGCTTCCTGCAGCAGAACGCGTTCCATAAGGAAGATACATCCGTACCCCTGATTAAGCAGTTTAAGATGATGGAGATCATCCTGTACCTGAATAAGAAGTGCAGGGCCCTGATTTCCATGGGCATGCCTGTGTCCGTGTTAAAGGAAGAAAATATTTTTGATAAAATCATATCCATTAAGTATGATGTGCCCAATGAACGCCTGGATATGTTTGATGATTATAAACAGCAGATTGATGCGTTCTATGACAGGGTAATGGAGAGGAACGCGTAAAGGAGGACGGACAAATGGCAATTGAATATTTAGGTTTAAGTGAAATCAATGGCCCGCTGGTCGTCCTTGAGGGCGTTCAGAATGCGGCTTTCGATGAAATTGTGGAGATGACGGTAAACGGCAGCACCCACAAGATCGGACGTATTATTGAGATTTACGGGGATAAGGCAATCATCCAGGTCTTTGAGGGCACCGAGGGCATGGCCCTGCGCAATACCCATACAAGGCTTACCGGCCATCCTATGGAGATTGAGGTTTCCGAGGAAATGCTGGGGCGTACCTTTAACGGTATCGGGCAGCCCATTGACGGGCTGGGCGACATCATATCCGATGTGAAGCTGGATATCAACGGAAAGCCTTTAAATCCGGTGACACGTGAGTATCCCAGAAACTATATCCGCACGGGCATTTCAGCCATTGACGGGCTTACAACCCTTATAAGGGGACAGAAGCTGCCCATTTTCTCGGGCAACGGACTTCCCCACGACCAGCTGGCCGCCCAGATCGTGCAGCAGGCATCCCTGGGGGATAATTCGGATGAGAAGTTTGCGATTGTGTTCGGGGCCATGGGCGTTAAGTATGATGTGGCTGATTTCTTCCGGCGTACCTTTGAGGAGAGCGGCGTGTCCGAACACGTGGCCATGTTCATCAACCTGGCCAATGACCCTGTGGTGGAGCGCCTGATTACGCCCAAGATAGCCCTGACCCTGGCGGAATACCTTGCATTTGAAAAAGGTATGCATATCCTGGTCATCCTGACCGACATGACCAGCTACGCAGAGGCGCTGCGGGAGGTGTCCTCATCCAAGGGCGAGATTCCTTCCAGGAAGGGATTCCCGGGGTATCTGTACAGTGACCTGGCTTCCCTTTACGAGAGGGCGGGCATCGTGGCAGGACGGCCCGGGTCCGTTACCCAGATTCCGATCCTCACCATGCCCAATGACGATATCACCCATCCCATCCCCGACCTGACCGGATACATCACAGAGGGGCAGATCGTACTGGACCGCCAGTTGAACGGCCAGTCCATCTATCCGCCCATCAATGTGCTGCCTTCCCTGTCCCGTCTGATGAAGGACGGTATCGGCGAGGGATATACAAGGGCCGACCATCAGGATGTGGCCAACCAGCTTTTCTCCTGCTATGCAAAGGTGGGGGATGCCAGGGCCCTTGCATCGGTTATCGGCGAGGATGAACTGTCTCCCACGGATAAGAAGTATCTTGTATTCGGCAGGGAGTTTGAAGAGAATTTCGTGGGCCAGGAACGTCACGAAAACAGGACCGTTTTGGAGACGCTGGACATTGGCTGGAGGCTTCTTGGCATGCTGCCCAGGGAAGAGCTTGACCGTATTGACACTAAGATACTTGACCAGTTTTATAAGCCGGCAATAGAATGACATGGCAGCATAAGGAGTGATGTGAATGGATCCAAATACATTTCCCACAAAAGGTAATCTGATTGCGGCCAAGAACTCACTGAACCTGGCAAACATGGGCTATGGGCTTATGGATAAGAAGAGGAATATCCTGATCCGGGAGCTGATGGGCATGATTGACGAGGCAAAGGGCATCCAGTCCGAAATTGATTCCACGTTCCGGGCAGCCTATGCCGCGCTTCAGAAGGCCAACATTGAACTGGGCATTAACTATGTCCAGGAAATCGGAGCCTCCGTGCCAGTGGATGACAGGGTGAAGATTAAGGCCAGGAGCATCATGGGCACGGAGATTCCCCTGGTGCAGCACGAGGTAAGGCCGCTGGCCCTGACGTATGGGTTTTATAACACCACGGAGTCACTGGACGAGGCCCGATACCATTTTGAAAAGGTGAAGGAACTGACCATCAAGCTGTCCATGGTGGAGAATTCCGCCTACCGCCTGGCCAACTCCATCAAGAAGACCCAGAAGAGGGCCAATGCCCTTAAGAATATCACGATTCCCCATTATACTGAGTTGAGCAAATCCATCTCGGATGCCCTGGAGGAAAAGGAGAGGGAGGAGTTTACCAGGCTCAAGGTGATTAAGAGGAATAAAGGGGAGTAGGATAAATGTAGGGAAGAGGGGGGTGGGGTGGGATGGTTTTGTGTGGGATTCCGGTAAGGAGGTTTGTGTGTATACATTTGAGGAATTGAAGGGGATTACGGCTAAGCTCCGGTCGGAGGAAGGGTGTCCCTGGGATAGGGAGCAGACGTTTGGGAGCCTGAAGAAGCATCTGGCATCGGAGGCTGAGGAAGTGTTCCAGGCTGTGGACAATGGGGATATGGAGAATCTGTGTGAGGAGCTTGGGGATGTGCTGTTCCAGGTCATGATTAACAGCCAGATTGCAAGTGAGCAGGGATGCTTTACCATTGAGGATGTAATTGACGGTATATGCAGTAAAATGGTGCGAAGACACCCCCACGTCTTTGGAAATGTTAAGATAAATTCAGTGGAGGAAGGGACCGCTCTCTGGAATCAGATAAAAATGCAGGAAAAAGCCAAAAAACCTTGACAAATCAAAGCAAAAAGGCTATAAATGATTAAGTATACCAGACATTAATTAAGTAATGAATCCGGGAGGTTCCCGGGACTATATTCAGGAGGACAAATTGATGAACAAGACAGAATTAATCGCAGCAGTTGCTGAGAAGGCAGAACTTTCCAAGAAAGATGCAGAGAAGGCTGTTAAGGCTTTCACTGATGCAGTAGCAGAAGAACTTGTAAAGGGCGGCAAAGTACAGCTGGTTGGCTTTGGTACTTTCGAGGTTGCTGAGAGGGCTGCTAGAGAGGGTAGGAATCCTAAGACTGGTAACGCTATGCCTATCCCTGCTTCCAAGACACCAAAGTTCAAAGCAGGCAAGGCACTGAAGGATGAGGTTAACAAATAATTCATGAGACTGGACAAGTTTCTCAAGGTTTCCCGTCTGATTAAGCGCAGGACCATTGCCAATGAGGCCTGTGATGCAGGCCGTGTGCTGGTGAATGATAAGCCGGCCAAGGCTTCCCTGAATGTGAAGGCAGGGGATATGATTGAGATTCAGTTTGGCGCCAAGGCTGTTAAGGTCGAGGTCCTGGACGTGCAGGAAACCGTGAAAAAGGATGAAGCCAAAGAGCTTTACCGTTATATCTGAGATAAAAGGCATAGAATGGCCAACCTCCCCATATATTTAACTTAGGTTAGATATATGGGGAGGTTTTTTGTATGGATGAAAGAAACGTTGGCGGACGCCAGCACAAACTTATATTTCAGAACCGTGGAACAGGTAATATAACAGGAATCTGTGATGTGGTGTCCTTTGATGAGAATACCATTGTCCTGGATACGGATATGGGGCTTCTCACCATTAAGGGAAAGGAACTGCATGTGAGCAGGCTTACCCTTGAAAAGGGGGAGGTGGATATAGAGGGGACCATTGACAGCTGTGTGTACAGCTCCAATGAGGCCCTGCGCAAATCCGGGGAATCCCTGTTTACCAGGCTGTTTAAATAGGAGGTAAGGATGTGAGCGGCAGGATTCAGTACGAAGTCTGGCTTATGGCCCTGAGCCTGGTGACCGGGGCATGGCTGATGCTGGCCTATGATACCCTGAGGGTATTCCGTCTGGTCATCCGGCACGGCAGTTTCTGGATGGGGGTGGAGGATTTTATATATTGGCTGTATGCGGGCCTTGTTACATTCATCCTTCTGTATGAACAGAACGACGGGGTATTCCGGGCGTACGTGGTAGGCGGGGTGTTTTTGGGCATGATCCTATATGACAGGTTCATCAGCAGAATTTTTTTTAAGTGCTTGAAAAAGATAGGTAAATGTCTTAAAATAATATTTAACAGGGGCAGACATACAAAAATCTGTAACCAGGAACAAAGTGAAGTTGGTGAGTAGACAGATGAAATCCTATGGTAAATCAAGACGCATAAAAAAGGATAAATGGGCAAACCGCATGGCTATCATGGGGATTACCCTTGTTGTCATGTGCCTTGCCGTTGCCATTAACATAAAGGGCGCGGACCTTAAGCAGTCCGACCTGGATTACCAGATAAGGGAAGAGAATCTGGCAAGGCAGGTGGCAGAGGAGGAGAAGCGGACCGGCGAGCTGCAGGAATACAAGATTTATGTCAAGACCAAGCAGTATGCCGAGGAAGTGGCCAAGGAAAGGCTGGGACTGGTGAACCCGGATGAGATACTATTAAAGCCAACCCAGTAATGACGAAAACAGGCGAAACATTTTTAATATTCCAATCATGATTAGACATTTATTTCCCTCCGTGATGCGTATACTGGAAGTTACGCGGATTAGGAGGGATTTTTGTGTTTTCAAGGAATAGCAGAGATATAAAAAATAAAGTAGATGTGAATCATTATACGGCCAGAAGGCTGGGGGACATGGCGGAATCGCTGAACCAGCTGGCCAAGGCATTTGACGATGAGGTGGAAAAGAGCGGGCAGCTGACCCGGTTGGACGGGCTGGCCGCCATGCAGGCAAGCGCTGCCCTGGTGTGCGAAAGCTGCAGCAAGTGCAATCTGTATGCTGACAGTGAAAAGGAGGACAGTTATTACCTGTATTACCTGCTGCGGGCATTTGAGCAGAAAGGCCGCATTGATTATGAGGACATGCCCCAGATGTTTAAGAGCGGGTGCAGGAAACAGGACGCCTACCTGGCCCAGCTTAACCGCAGCCTGGGACGGGCTACCATGAACCTGTCCTGGAAGAACCGTTTTTTAGAGAGCAGGGACGCGGTGGTGTCGCAGTTCCGGGAACTGTCTGTCATCCTGGAGGAGTTTTCCCATCAGATTGACCAGGCCAGGGATATCAGTGAGGAGTTTGATTACATAATAAAGAAGTATTTCAGGAAATATCATATAGCGGTGGGGAACCTGCTTTTGCTGGAGTATGGGAATGGCCAGAAAGAGGCGTTCCTGACAGCCAGGACCACCAACGGCAGGTGCATAACATCCAAGGAAGCGGCTGAGCTTATGGGCCAGGTGGTGGATGATTCCAGGTGGAGTCCTGCCAAGGACAGCCGCAGCATCATAACCAAGCAGTATGCCACCATCCGTCTGCTGGAGGACGGCGGCTACCGCATGCTTTACGGCGCGTCCAGGATACCGCGCCAGGGTGAGAAATATTCAGGGGATAATTATACATTCTGTGAAAGCCAGGGAAGCCAGGTGGTGATGAGTCTTTCCGACGGCATGGGAAGCGGGGAGACTGCGTCCAAGGAGAGCAGGCAGGTGGTGGAACTGACGGAGCAGCTCCTGGAGACCGGATTCTCAGCAAGGGCAGCCCTTAAACTGGTCAACACGGTCCTTTTGCTGGCCGGTGCGGAGCAGCACCCTGCCACGCTGGATGTGAGCTGTATCGACCTTCATACAGGCGTGCTGGAAGTGATGAAGCTGGGAGCGGTCCCTACCTTCATCATTGACGACGAGGGGGTGGAAATCCTGGAAGCGGGACAGGTTCCCATGGGAATCATGAACGGGGTGGAGCCCGTGCTCATGTCCAGGAAACTATGGGATGGCAACCGCATCATCATGGTCAGCGACGGGGTGCTGGACGCGCTTCCGGGGGATGACAAGGAGCAGGTGATGAAACAGTACCTGGAGAGCGTGGATGAGATGGGGCCTCAGGAACTGGCTGACCAGATACTGGATTTTGCCGTGTCCTTCATTCCTGCGCCAAGGGATGACATGACGGTACTGACAGCAGGGCTGTGGAAACGGCATTCCTAAAGAAAGGCAGTAGGATAGGGCTTGCGCGGCCGGGGATTTACAGGTATATTATAATAAGACACCTAAAACCGCCCTGGCGGCATCCTGGTCCATCTTGTATCCGGGGCGGTTTGGGACGGCCTGGAGAATAACCGGATGCAGGTGGGACAGATGGATGTGACAGAACAGAGGGTCAGAAGGACCATAGAAGAATATCATATGCTGGACCCGGGGGACCGGGTAATCGCAGCAGTATCAGGAGGGGCAGATTCCGTCTGCCTCTTAACGTTGTTATGCGGTATGAAAAAGGACTGGGACCTGGAGCTTTTAGCGGTCCATGTCCACCATGGGCTCAGGGGACAGGAGGCTGACAGGGATGCGGATTTTGTCAGGGCATTGTGTGAAGGACTGGATGTCACCTGTCATATCATAAAGGTAGATGTGCGTAAGTCTGCATCGGAAAATGGGATGTCCGAGGAGGAGGCAGGCAGGATACTGAGATATGAGGCGCTGGAGCAGGAGGCCTGCAGGTGGGAAGGGCGCTGCGGTGAGGCGCAGGACTGCGATGGGGGGCAGGGGAGCCTTGGCAGTGGGACCGGGGCGTGCCGGAATAAAAGGGTGAAGATTGCAGTAGCCCATCACAGTAACGACCAGGCAGAAACCATACTCCACAACCTGTTCCGAGGGAGCGGGCTTGGGGGGCTGAAAGGGATTCCTTATGTAAGGGGCAGGATCATACGGCCTCTTTTGGATATAGGACGGCAGGATATCGTAAGGTGGCTGGAGGAAAATGGCCGCGCCTGGGTACAGGATTCCACCAACACCTCCAACCACTATACCCGTAACCGGATACGGTGCCGTCTGCTTCCGCTGATTGAGGAGGAGGTAAACCAGGGCGCGGCCGGCAATATCCTGCGCATGGGGAGGCTGGCATCCCAGGCAGATGAATATCTGCGGGCACAGGGGGAATGCTGGATAAAGGGGCATGTCATACGCGGCGGCCCGGCGCATTTCCTGATTCCCTGTGACGCACTGGAGGCAGAGCCGGAAATCATCCGTTCCTATGTGGTGATGGAGCTGTTGAAAAGCCTGGCTGGATCAGCCAAAGACCTTGGCCTGGTTCATGTACAGCAGGTGCTTTCCCTGGCCGGGCGGCCGGTGGGAAAAGAGGTAAACCTGCCCTATTCGCTTCTGGCCCGGAGGGAATACGGGGGAATTTCCATTGGCAGGGGTATTTTGCAGGAAGAGGACGGGGAGGCATGCCTGCCCCAGGTCAGAATGAGCATTTTTCCCTATAAAAAAGGGTCACAATTTCCGAAAAATATGTATACGAAATGGTTTGACTGTGATAGAATAGAGGGTACGCCCGTGGTAAGAACCAGGCGTCCGGGAGATTATATTATCCTGGCGGATGGAAGCCATAAGGCATTAAAACGGTTTATGATTGATGAGAAAATACCGAGACAGCTGCGGGACCAGGTCCCCCTTCTGACAGACGGAAGCCATGTGATGTGGATAATCGGATACAGAATCAGCGATTTTTACAAGATTGGTCCGGATACCACCAAGGTATTGCAGGCAGAGGCAGGCAGCAGGAGAAAAGAATGAGTGAAACGGAGGATAAGGTGATGGCGGATAGGATTCGCGTGTTATTGACCGAAGAAGAGGTTGACAGACGCATTAATGAGATGGCGGCAGAAATCAGCGAGGAGTATGAGGGCAGACAGATCCACCTGATCTGTATTTTAAAGGGCGGGGTATTCTTTACATGTGAACTGGCCAAGAGGCTTACGGTTCCCGTATCCCTGGATTTCATGTCAGTTTCCAGCTACGGGGCAGGAACCGAGTCCAGCGGCGTTGTGCGGATACTCAAGGACCTGGATGAACCGCTGGCCGGCAAGGATGTACTGATTGTGGAGGATATCATTGACTCCGGCCGTACCCTGGCATATCTGATTGAGGTGCTGAAGCAGAGAGGGCCAAAGAGCATCCGTCTGTGCACGCTTTTAGATAAGCCGGAGCGCCGTGTGAAGAAGCAGGTAAAGGTGGATTATACCTGTTTTACAATACCGGATGAATTTGTAGTGGGATATGGACTTGACTATGACCAGAAGTACCGTAACCTGCCTTACATCGGAGTAGTAGAGCTGGACAATAAGTAGAAAGAAGGTCTAAGGAGGCAATTCGGTGAGACAGCAGCAGACATTTAGAGGTTTTATTTTCATACTACTGATGCTGATCTTAATCGCCACGGCAGTGCGGCTGCCGTATGCAAGACAGGCGGATAAGGTTACGAATCAGGATTTTGTCAGGATATTGGATGATGGCCAGGCAGCAGAGGTCGCCATCCATCAGAATCCCCAGACACCCACGGGTGAGGTGGTGATTACCCTGACAGACGGACAGGTGAAACGCCTGTATGTGACAGATGTAAAAGATACCCAGAAGCTTCTGGAGGATCATCAGATGGAGTACGTGGTGATGGATGTGCCCCAGGAGAATTATCTGGTGACCATCATCCTTCCCTTCATGCTGTCCATCGTGGTGGTGGTCATCATCATCATGGTGATGAACCGCAGCGCCGGAGGCGGAGGCGCCAATGCCAGGATGATGAATTTTGGTAAGAGCAGGGCCAGGATGAGCCGGGACAGCAAGGTGAACTTTTCCAATGTGGCCGGCCTTGTGGAGGAAAAGGAAGAACTGGAAGAGGTGGTGGATTTCCTTAAGAATCCCCAGAAGTATACCAGCGTCGGGGCCAGGATCCCCAAGGGACTGCTTCTTGTGGGACCGCCGGGAACCGGTAAGACGCTGCTCGCCAAGGCAGTGGCCGGTGAGGCCGGTGTGCCGTTCTTTTCCATCTCCGGTTCAGATTTTGTGGAAATGTTCGTAGGCGTGGGCGCATCCCGTGTCCGCGACCTGTTTGAGGAAGCCAAGAAGAATTCGCCCTGTATCGTGTTCATCGACGAGATTGACGCGGTTGCACGCCGCAGAGGCACCGGCATGGGCGGCGGACACGATGAGAGGGAGCAGACCCTGAACCAGCTGCTGGTTGAGATGGATGGTTTTGGCGTCAATGAGGGAATCATTGTCATGGCAGCCACCAACCGCGTGGATATACTGGATCCTGCAATCCTGCGTCCGGGACGTTTTGACAGGAAGGTGGCGGTTGGCCGCCCGGATGTAAAGGGACGTGAGGAAATCCTCAAGGTACATTCCAAGGAGAAACCTCTCAGCGAGGACGTGGACCTGCGCAGGGTGGCCCAGACCACGGCAGGGTTTACGGGAGCCGACTTAGAGAACCTGATGAATGAGGCAGCCATTGTGTCTGCAAGGGAGAACCGCAGGTTCATCAAGCAGAGTGATATTGACCGGGCCTTTGTAAAGGTGGGCATCGGCGCGGAGAAGAAGAGCAAGGTGATTTCTGAAAAGGATAAGAAGATTACGGCATACCATGAGGCGGGCCATGCAATCCTGTTCCATGTGCTTCCGGATGTGGGCCCTGTGCACACGGTATCCATTATCCCCACCGGAATCGGCGCGGCCGGTTACACCATGCCTCTTCCTGAAAACGATGAGATGTTCAACACCAGGGGCCGCATGATGCAGAACATCATGGTGGACCTGGGCGGCAGGATTGCAGAGGAACTGATATTTGACGATATTACCACGGGCGCGTCCCAGGATATCAAGCAGGCCACCCAGATTGCCAGGGCCATGGTGACCCAGTACGGTATGTCCGATAAGGTGGGCATGATCCAGTACGGCGGGGATGAGAATGAGGTATTCATCGGACGTGACCTGGCCCACACCAAGTCCTATGGCAACGGTGTGGCGGATACCATTGACACTGAGGTGAAGCGGATTATTGATGAGTGCTACCAGAAGGCAAGGGATATCATCAAACAATATGATTATGTCCTTCATTCCTGCGCCAGCCTTTTAATTGAAAAGGAAAAAATTAACCAGGAAGAATTCGAGGCGCTTTTCAGCCCGGCCCAGTAAACAGCGGATGGGAAACGGCTGGCTTATCCTGTCAGTCCTTGCTTTAATGGCCCTCTTTGCCACCTTTTCCATGAACCGGTACTGGAATAAGTGCTCCCAGAAGTATAATTACTGAGTGTTTTTTGATAAAAGGGATATGTTTTTTCAATAAACCCCCTCCCTTTGTCTATTTTCACCACAAACCCACTGGAAATAATTGCATCTTTGTGCACACTTTTTTTCATACCTGTGATATTATAATAGACGTAACCCCCCCCAATACATTATATAGTTTTTGCTACACCCCATAAGAAACGAAATACCTTCTCCTGAAAAGCCTGGCTACCCCGCCAGGCTTTTCACTTTGTGGCAGGTGTGCAAAAATGTCACCTTTATCGAGGTTTTTCTACTATTATTCGTCTTGTGCAATTGTGGGAATTCATATACAATAGATGGAAGGGAAGTATTTTTTGACCAAATAAGGAAAAGGATATAAAGAGTGGAAGACAATATAAAAGGACTAATCAACAGGGAGGCCCTGTTTTCCTCAGAGACAGAGGACTACCGTTTTCCGGCTGAGCCGGACGCAGATGACGATGTAATCCTCCATATGCGGACAGGTAAGGGCAACGCAGATCATGTATATTATGTAGAGGACAATGCTGAGGTTGAGATGACCAAGGTCCTTTCAGACGAATTGTTCGACTACTATGAATATGAAATCACAGTAGGCACCGACCAGGTGCTTTATCACTTTAAAGTTGTAACAGGACAGGAGGTCTGTCTATATAACCGGCTGGGAGCCACGGATGAGGCCCAGCAGGGGTTTGATTTTAAGATTACTCCGGGATTCCATACGCCGGAATGGGCCAAAGGCGCGGTGATGTATCAGATTTTTGTGGACCGGTTTTGCAATGGCGATAAAAGTAATGATGTGGAGACCTGTGAGTATGTATATATAGGCCGTCCGGTCCAGCGGGTTGAGGACTGGGGAAGGAACCCGTCCGCAATGGATGTGGGATATTTTTACGGAGGTGACTTAAAAGGGGTCTGGGATAAGCTGGACTACATCAAAAGCCTTGGCGTGGAGGTCATTTACCTTAACCCTATTTTCGTATCCCCATCCAACCATAAGTACGACTGCCAGGATTATGAACATATTGACCCCCATTTTGGACGGATTGTGAAAGACGGCGGCAGGCTGGTGGATGAGGACGCCACTGACAACCAGGAAGCAAAGAAGTATGTGATACGCAGTGCGGGAAGGGAGAACCTGGAAGCCAGCGATGCTTTTTTTGCTGAATTTGTCCAGGAAATCCACAGGCGCGGCATGAAGATCATACTGGACGGCGTGTTTAACCACTGCGGTTCCTTTAATAAATGGCTGGATGCGGAAGAAGTGTATAAGCAATCAGGGGATTATGAGCCGGGGGCCTATGAATCCAAGGACAGCCCTTACCACAGCTTTTTCCATTTTTATGACGAGAGGGACCAGGCGTGGCCGCGCAACGCAGCCTATGACGGCTGGTGGGGGCATGATACCCTGCCCAAGCTGAATTATGAAAATTCCGACAAGCTGGTAGAGTATATACTGAATGTTGCAAGGAAGTGGGTGTCCCCGCCGTATTCCATTGACGGATGGCGTCTGGATGTGGCAGCCGACCTGGGCCACACCTCGGAATACAACCATTCTTTCTGGCGCAGGTTCAGGCAGGCCGTGAAGGAGGTTAATCCGGATGTGCTGATTCTTGCAGAGCATTACGGTGACCCGGCATCCTGGCTGGAAGGCGACCAGTGGGACTCCATCATGAATTACGATGCGTTCATGGAGCCGGTCACATGGTTCCTGACCGGCATGGAAAAGCACAGTGACAGCTATAACGGCGGCCTGTGGGGTGATGGGGAAGCATTTTTTAATGCAATGAAATATCATATGAGCCGTATGCAGACCAACACGGTGATGACGGCCATGAACCAGCTCTCCAACCACGACCATTCAAGGTTCCTTACCAGAACCAACCAGATGGTGGGCAGGACCGGTACCATGGGGCCTGACAGGGCAGGAGAGAACATAAAGCTGTGCGTGCTCCGGGAGGCAGTGGTGATTCAGATGACATGGCCGGGAGCCCCTACTTTGTATTATGGAGATGAGGCGGGCGTGTGCGGCTGGACGGATCCGGACAGCAGAAGGACCTATCCCTGGGGCAGCGAGGATCTGGAACTGATTGAGTTCCACCGTTATATGACCGGTATCCATAAACGGGTTCCGGCCTTCCGCAAGGGAAGTATGAAGCCGCTGGCGGCAGGATATCAGAAAATTGCCTATGGACGCATGTATGAGGATTATCAGGCAGTGACCGTTGTGTGCAACAGCCCTGAGGCGCAGACCATGGAGATTCCGGTGTGGCAGCTGGGCATAACGGATGATATGATCCTTGGGCGTCCTATCCTGTCCACGGAGGATGGGTATAATGCCGGGATCATGATGTACCGTGTAAAGGAAGGCATCCTGAAGGTTAACATGCCGTCCTACAGCGCGGCGGTGTTTATCTCCAGGCCCGAGGATTTTTATCCGGTTGTGGATTCGCGGTTTGCGGACGGAGTGGGAGAGGAAAAGTAGGAACGGGAAACAGGAATCCGGGGATGTGCAGGGGATTCATAGGAAGATAGATAGGGAATTGAAAGGAAGAGCGCTTGATGGCGGCAGATATTAGGATGCGGCCATGGGGCGCTTTTTCTTTTGGTCTGCGGCTATGAGGCGCTTTTTTGGGGTTTGCGGGAATGGGATTTTAATTTAGGCCTGCCCTTGGTTTTCGGACCAGGGTGTGTTTTGTTGAAATCATACAAGAATAAACAATATTTTTTGGCTCTTTGTCAATAGTTGGGGTGGGATTTGTTAAAATCCCGCCCCAATTCTATGAAAAGGGCTCTTTTTATGTTTAGTTCCAGGTTTTACTGATTTTGGGCATGCCAAATAAGCCTCCGCATTACCGACCATTTTATCCTATGATGTACAGTGGAGTATCCGCGTCCGGAACCGTTTGAAATTCCGGATTCCGTAGCTACTCCGTTTTAATACCTTTATCTTGTTGTTAAATCCTTCTGTGGGACCATTTGTCAGCCCGTATTTAAAGGCATTCAGGATTTCTTTTCGCCAGGCCCGGTAGGTCTTAGCACAGGCCTCAAATTCCTTGATCCCACAGCCCTGTGCATTCGCAATCCAGTCATCAAATTCCCTCTGCTGCTGACGATACGCTTCCATCTGGCAGATATCATAGAACCACTCTTTCATGCGGTGTGCCAGACGCAGGTCCTCGCTATATTGAAGCATTAAATCACAGGCCTGCTTGTTCTCATCTTTCAGCTTTTTATAGCGGGTCAGGATGAGTTTCCGGCTGCGTTTATAATACTTACGCAGGGAAACCGGCATGGACCGCTGCAGCCGTTTGCGTACGTTTTCAATCGCCCATGTCACCTGCCGGATGAAATGATATTTATCTACGATGATCGTTGCGTTTGGAAAGAAGGTCTGTGCAAGTTCGGCATAGGGCCGCCACATATCGCAGACAAAGAACTTTACCTTTAGGCGCTCTTTCCTGGGAATGTTCCGCCAATAATCAGCCAGGTGGCTCTGGGTGCGATCCGGAAGAATGTCGAGGATCCGGCGTTTTTTCGGATCAACCAGAATGCACTGATATTTGCCGGTAGAAGCATTACCTTTGAATTCGTCAATGGAAAGCGCTTGTGGAAGCCGGTCAGGCGGAGGATAGCTAATCGTGTCCAAAAGGCGACAGACCGTCTGGACGGAAACACCCGTAAGTTCTGCAATCTGTTTGATAGAAAAGGTCTGCCGAAGTAGGGAAACAATGTAACAAGCCAGCCTGCGGGTCCTGCGATGGTAGCTTGGCAGGAACGAATAGGGTTCTGTGAAGCGTATGTGGCAGGAGGGGCAGAGATAGCGTCGTTTCCGAAGAACTAGGATTACTTGTTTTCCCTGTAAGGGAATGTCCTGGACCTCTTGCAGACGGTAATCATGAATCCGTTTTGTTTTAGCCCCACAGCAGGGGCAGGTCTGTTCAGCCGGTTGGGACTGGATGAAAATTTTAATGAAAGAGTCTGCCTGAACCACTTTTTTAATAGAAACACCTTCCAAGTTAAGGAAAGCCTTGGTATAATTAGGGTACATCTATAAGGGGTCACCTCCGTTAACATTAAACTTTGGTCGGGATAATGCGTTTAGGAGGCTTCTTATAGATGTATTTTATTACAACTAAAAGAATGTTGGAAGTGTGCTTTTCAGTACACCCCAACATTCAGTATAGAACCTATTTTTTGTAAAGTTAGTCAATTTACAACAAGGATGTGTGATGATAGTATTATATTGTCAGACAACAAAAAATAACATCAGATAAACATAAAATAAATATTTGTATAGTAGGACTAATAAAAATATATGTACTACAACAATCGGCCTTATTGTGCTGGGGGGATATTCAATATATAATAAAACAAATTGGTGATATGGAGGCTGATGCTTTATGGAGACTAAAAATAAAAAGGAAACATTGTCAGACACGGTTAGCAGGAAACTGGAGGACATGATTACCACCCAGATGAAGGCCGGGGACCGGCTTCCCACGGAGATGGTATTGGCGGAAATGTATTCCGTGGGCAGGTCAACCATTCGGGAAAGCCTGAAAGCCCTGTCATCCAAGGGACTGATTGTAAGGAAAAAAGACGGGACATTTGTGTCAGACCGCGTGAAGGACTGTCTGATTGCACCTCTGGACCTGCTGATTACCATGGATATCGGGCAGATCAATGACCTGATAGAACTGCGTGAGATGCTGGAGGTCAGCATGATTGCAGCCGCAGTGGAGAGGGCTACGGATGAAGATATTAAGAACATGGAACGGATTTTATGGAAAATGCAGAATCCGGACCTGCAGGCAGATGAATCCAGGGAACTGGATATCCAGTTGCATTGTGCGTTTGCAGAGGCAACAGGCAATACCATTATTAAGGAGCTTATTAAGGCAGTGCAGTTGGTAACTGTCAAGAACCTGGATTACATGTCCAATGTGACGCTGAAGCGGGATAATGCGGTTTCGTCCCACAGCCAGATCATCGAGGCATTTAAGAACAGGGACAAGGAGAAGGCAATTGAAACAATGAGGGTGCATTTATCCATTTTCCGTAATCAGGAAAAGGAACAATAAGTAAGAAGAATTATCTCATGGAGTGAGTGCCGGCCTTACTGCATGTTTAATTAAAGAATATTGTACATGTGAACAGAGGAAGAAAGGAAGAGGACGTATGTATCAGGATTTTTATGATATTCTTCACAAAGAGGTAAAGCCAGCACTTGGATGTACGGGACCGCTGGGTCCGGTGTATGCAGCGGCATCCGCCATGTCAATCCTTGGGGGGAAGGACATTAAGCATATACATATCAGGGGAAGCAAGAACACAGTGGGCCGCAATGCGGATGTGGGGATACCGGGAGTCTCAAAGACAGGAATTCCCATGGCAGTCTGTATCGGCGCGGTAGGTGGGGATGCCGGCGCCGGCCTGGAGGTGCTGAGGAACGTGACCCCGGAACAAAAGGAGATTGCAGAGCGCCTGGCGGATTCCGGGATTGTGGATGTGGAAATGGATCTGTCCATTAACGGACGGTATGTGGAACTTGAGCTGGAGACGGAGAATGGAACCAGCAAGGTTATTGTTGCAACGGAAGTGGACAACGTGGTTTACCAGGAAGTAAACGGCAGGGTCCTGTTGGATAAGCCTTATGATATCAAGAAGCTGAATGACCACAGCAAGGCCCTGATCCGCCGGCACACGGTAAAGGAATGTTTTGAGTTTGCAAAGAACTGTCCCATCGAGGATTTATATTTCCTCAGGGATATGGTGAGTTATAATTCCAAGATGGCCGATCATGCCCTTCAATCAGATACAGGTGCAGGAATCGGAAGGGGCCTGTTGGAGATTGACCCGGATGACATGCTGATGCGGGCAAAGGCTTATGCAGCGGCCGGATGCGAGACGCGTATGGCAGGTGTGCAGCTTACTGCAATGTCAGTGTGTAACAAGGGAAATGTGGGACTGGCCTCCTCCCTTCCCCTGGTCAGCATGGCGGATTCCATGAAGGTCGGCGAGGAGGTCCTGTTACGGGCGGTGGCTTTAAGCTGCCTGGTGTCCATCATGACAATCAGCAATATCGGGAAGTCCCCGGCCATGTGTTCCTGTATGGTATCAGCCGCACTGGGAGTGGCCTGCGGTCTGGTGCTGATGATGGACGGCTCCTATGAGCAGGTTCAATATGCATTCAGCAATACATTTGTCAATTCCTTTGGCGTGGTCTGTGACGGCGCGCGCCAGGCATGTGCCATGAGGCTTGCGGTGGGCACGGGCGTGGCAGTGGACGCGGCAAGACTGGCCATGAAGAATGTCCATCTGCCCTTTAATATGGGAGTACTGGGCGTGGATATGGAAGATTCCCTCAGATTTTTAGGCGTAATCGGTCAGGGACCCATGATTGCAACGGATGTGGCACTGTGCGAAGCGCTGTTTGAAAAAGCGCCCATGAGTAAAAAGTAGGGAATGGGGGAAGTATTGCGCCCATTCTCTGTATCTTTACGATTAAGAAATTTGATTCAACACTGAAGGTGGCCAAGGGCTCCAAGCCTTTCATGAACATAGCGACATCTGCCCTGTACACGGGATTTATCGCATTCTCAGCACTTCCATACGCGGTGAACACCAAGAAACCGCTGGCAATCGTTGCATTGCTGGTGGGCGGTTCTGTCCGGTTCCTGTGCGTGAAGCTGAAAAAACGGTTCCCGTTCCTTCAGGAATTCTCAATGACCCTTTCCCTGCTTCTGGCCATGGTGGCGTGCATCGCGCTGACCCAGGCAGGGATATTCACATAAGGAAGGAGGCGCAGTGGTATGAGTGAACAGAGTACAAAGGATGTGCAGGTAAAGGGGACAAAGCGTGACGGGGTCTTTGATGAATATGACCATAAAATTCACAGGATGGGGCGGATTGGTACGTTCGTATCTTTGATTACCTGGTTCCTTCCGGCCATTGGCATTACCCTTATCTACAAGGTCCGCCTGAACTGGGGACAGATCCTGGCAGCTACCATTGCGGTTGTATCCGCGTTTGGCCTGCAGGGGTTTTTCCAGCCATTTACATTTTTTCCCATGCTGGGGGCGGGCGGGACCTACCTGTCCTTCATATTCGGCAATGTGCCGCAGCAGCGGCTTCCATGCGCCACAAGCTGTCAGGAAATCATGGGAGTTGATATGGGGACCAAGGAGGGGGATATCGTGGCTACCATAGCAGTGGGCATCTCGTCACTGGTGTCAGTGGCAGTGTGTACCCTGGGTATGGTTGCCGTGACCATTATTTATCCTGTGATATCCAATCCCGTGCTTTCACCAGGATTTGGGAATATCATTCCCGCGCTATTCGGATATATGTTTGTCACTGTATTTTTAGGCAGTCCAAAGGTAGCTGCGTTACCCTCCATCCTGTGCCTGATCATGCTTGCGGTATTCGGTCTGCCCTTTGCCAGCAAGAACTCCATGTACCTGAACCTGTTCTTCATGGGTACGGCTGTGGTATGGGCTTACTATTTATTTAAAAAAGGGAAAATCAAATCCGGCGGCAGACTGTAGATGAGTTTTTAAACATACCTTAGGGCGTGTAGACATGTTCTGGCAACGGGCTGAGTGGCGTCTCAGCCCGTTTGCATCTAAAAGGGGTAAAGTATAATGACGGATAACAGTATAACAGTAATCGGCAGCGGGGCCACTGCGCTGGCAGCTGCCGCATATCTGACAATAAAGGGAAAACAGGTCATCCTGTGCGACAGGGAACAGGGACAGAGATTCCGGGATATTGAGGATGGGGGAGGAATTACCCTGGAGGGGGTCATGGAAACAGGCTCCCCGGTGCTTCCCTTCCGTATGACGGATGATTTTCAGGATGCTGTGGGGAATGCCCGCCGGATCCTGGTTTGCGTTTCAGCGGACAGGCACAGGGAGATTGCGGATCTGTGTTCCCCGTATGCCAGGGAAGGGCAGACCTATGTCATCAGTCCGGGCAACCTGGGCGCTGTCATATTTGTAGACAGGTTTTACAAAAAGGGGAAAAAGGGTGTCACGGCCGCGGAACTTGTGGGAAATATCTGCCCGTGCCGTATAACCGGAAGGGCAAGGGTGCTTATGGCCATGCCGGTGGGGGAAAAGCGGATTGCGGCATTTCCGGCCTGCCGGACGCAGATGGCAATCCAGGCATTTGAGGATGTGTTCAGGTTCCATGCAGCCAGGAATATTTTTGAGGGAATGCTCAATTCCCCCAATCTGGTCATCCATGTGGCCGGCACCCTTTTGAACACCACGGCTATTGAGAAAATGGGGCAGGATTTTGCGCTGTACACAAACGGGCTGACACCATCCCTGTTAAGGTGCGCGGATGCAGTTGAAAAGGAACGCAACCAGGTGCTGAGGGAATTGGATTACAGCGCTTATGCAAGTACGGTGTCCAAAATGCATCAGATGATGGACTATGGGCATTATGACGAGCTGAATTACTTCCGGTCCCTGAAAGGACCTGCCAGCCTGGAGGAAAGGTACATCAGCGAAGATGCATCCTGTTCCATGGCCCTTCTTGTGTCCCTGGCAGAGGAGTACGGGATTGAGGTCCCGGTATGTAAAGCGCTTATTACCATTGCCAATACGGTTAATGGATTCAATTATTATGAGCATGGCCGTACCCTTAAGAATATGGGGATGTCGGGGATGTCCAGGGAAAATCTGAACCAATATCTGGAAACCCTGACCATGGCAGGGGGATAAGGCATGGCAGCTGGAGGAAAATGGATTCCGCTTTTTTGGAATAGGACCTGCCGAAGGATACTGGGGCTGTGCATGGCGCTGACAGCAGGTGTGGTATTGTGGAGGCTTCCTCTGGACGGGCTTAGCCTGGATGGGCAGAAATGTCTGGCATTGTCGGCAGCAGGAATCATTTTATGGGCCTTTGAGGTGTTCCCGCTGGGATACACCTCCATGGGGATTTTGATGGGGTATTCCCTGGCAATCAATCCTTTGACGGCCGGACCAGGGGACATATTCGGATTCTTCACCAAACCCATGGCCTATATGATTATAAGCGGCTTCATCATAGCGGGCGCTGTCAGGGCTTCGGGACTGGCAAGGAGGCTTGCGTTGTTCCTCATAAGCAGGTACATATCAGATTACAGGCATGTAATCATTTGCTGTTATCTGTTAAGCTATATTATGGCGGTCATGATTCCACAGCCATTTGCAAGGGCGTTTTTAATATTGTCCATCATGCAGCTGCTTTTAAAGGATTCCGGTCTGGGACAAAAACATGCAGCCAATATTGGCCTGGCTGTTTTTGCGGCTCAGAATGGGGCGGGCATGATGGTCCTGACAGGGGACAGCTCCCTTAATATGATGATCCTCAGCCAGATACCGGAGGCATTCAGGCCGTCCTGGGGGCAGTGGCTGTACTATATGGCGGTGCCTGCCCTGCTTACCGGGGCATGTATGTGCGCGCTGCAGCTGTTTTTATTTGGGCAGCCTGAAACCTTCCGGCTGGACAGAGGAAAGGCAAAGGAAGAGCTGGATAAGCTAAAGGGGCTGTCAGCCCAGGAAATCCGTATGATGGTGTGGCTGATGGCCGCTGTCGGATTATGGCTTACAGATACAATCCATGGAATTGATATTGGCTGGGTCAGTGTGGGGGTGACCATTGGAATGGCACTTCCGTTGGTTGGTAATCTGGTCGACGGGTCCCAGATTAAAGAGGTGAATCTTAACACCCTGCTGTTTTTGTGTGCCAGCATGGCGATTGGGAGTGTTGGCACAAAGACCGGCATGAGTTCCTTTTTGGCCGGACGCCTTCTTCCTGCACACCTGGGTGACAGCCTGGCCGCGCTGTTTCTTGTTACCGGGGCAGCTTGTATCCTGCTTCACCTGCTGCTGGGAAGCATCATGGCGGTCTTTTCCCTGGCCGTACCTGCGCTTTTGACAATAACAGCAGGCGTATCGCCTTTGGCAGTGGGGCTGCTGGTCTATGTACTGACGGTGGGGCAATGGTTTTTCCCCTACCAAAGCCTGAGCCTTACCATTGGTCTGGGGGAAGGAGAAGGCGGATATTCCGCAGGGACCGCATCCAGGTTTGGGCTGGCCTATACCGTACCATCGCTTCTGTGCGGCGGAGCCGCAATGATGTGGTGGCGGCTGGTGGGACTTTTGTGAGCTTGTATAACCCACACGAAATTCCTTTCTATTTCCCTGGTGTTTACGCGCTGCGCCCTGGAATGAATGGAATGGGATGGACGCAAAAGACCTGGAACATATGTTCCAGGTCTTTTCCTGATGCGGGTGGCCGGACTTGAACCGGCACGGTATCGCTACCGAGGGATTTTAAGTCCCTTGTGTCTGCCTATTCCACCACACCCGCAGCGTACGGATACTTAAATGCGTGCCGCGGCTGAAAACAAGGACCTTTACGCGCTATGCACTGATGTCCTTAAGCTATGATTGGCACGCTAGGATGAATTTTCAAACACATCCTAGTGGGCGAAGGTGGATTCGAACCACCGAAGCTATTAGCAGCAGATTTACAGTCTGTCCCCTTTGGCCACTCGGGAATTCGCCCAATATTTGCGTTGATAAGCAGTGATTATAATACCACAGACATGGGGAAAAATCAAGAGGTTTGCTGATAATTTTCATTAATATCCGTCAAATGGCCGCCTGAATGATTGCCAGATATCCATTAGGAAAAATTAAAAAGTCTTCTGAAAAAAGTATTGACAAATAAATAACGAAGTGATATATTTAGAAAGGATTAAAAATCCTTTTTTAAATATATAGTTTGTTTAATACTCAAATAAAGAATGAAATATTTTTCATGAATGCACTGCATAAACGTAAATAATATCGTTTATTTTTTCTTTTTAAACTTTGTTTAATACACAAACAAATAAATGGAGAACTTTTAACAATGGAAAGAGAAGGATTTAAGTATCATTGGTGGGGAAAAGGAGACATAGACGCATCCTTTGGTATATTCTTTGATGGCTTTTCAAAAATACTCACTGCCACGGGAATCATGACCATGGTGTTCGGCATGCCGGCCAGGATTGTCATAGGAAAGGTGGTTCCGGGAATCGGGCTGGCCATTTTCCTTGGGAACCTGTGGTATTTTTATGAGGCCAGACAGCTGGCAATCCGGGAAAGGCGTCAGGATGTGACGTCCCAGCCCTTTGGGATCGGCGCTTCCCAGCTGTCCGGCTGGCTGTACCTGATTATAGGGCCGGTGTATTGGCAGACAAAGGATGCGGAGCTGGCATTCCAGGTGGGGCTGGCAGCTGCCTTTATCGGGGGCATGGTGGAAATTGCAGGCGGGTTTGCGGGGCGGTGGATTATTGATAATATCCCCAACTGCGCGCTGATGGGGAACATGGCTTCATCGGCAATGGTGTGGCTGTCCATCGTGGGCCTGGCCATGGTGTTTGACAAGCCGGTGTACGGACTCCTTCCATTGTTCATCATTATCATTGACTACCTGGGCAAGGCGGACAAACGTTTTGCCAAGATCCCTTCCGGCGTGGCGGCAATCCTCATAGGGACCGCGGTGGCCTGGGCCGGAGGATACCAGACCTGGGAACGGTTTGAACAGTCCTTTGCAAGCATTGGTTTTTATCCGCCGTCCTTAAGCGCTGGGGATATCCTTGCTGGCTTTAAGGGCATTGTGCCCTTCCTGCCTGTGATTATCCCGTTGCAGATCAATAATTTCCTGTCAACGCTCCAGGGACTTGAGTCTGCCAGGATGGCAGGGGATACATATCCGGAGCGCCGTTCCATGATAATGGATGGGGTATCCACCATTGCAGGCTCCCTGTTCGGCAATCCGTTTCCCACCACGGTGTATTTTGGACACCCGGGCTGGAAGGAACTGGGGGCAAGGGCTGGTTTTTCCCTTGTAAACGGCGGTCTTTACCTGCTTATCTGCACCACCGGGCTGACCGGTGTGCTGATGGCAGTCATACCTACACAGGCCGTGATGGTGCTTCTTATCTTTGTGGGATTTTCCGTGACGGACAGTACCTACCGTTCCATTGACAAGAAGTATTACCAGGTCATATTCCTGTCATTGATGCCCATTCTGTTCCAATACATGCAGACCCTTATCACCTCCTCGGTCCAGGCTGCGGGAGGCGTGCTGGAGGCCATACCGGTGCAGAATTTTACCGAGTATTCCGTGCCCGTTGAGGGAATCATGTATCTTGGGAACGGAGGTTTCCTCACCAGTCTCCTGCTGGCCGGGCTTCTGGCCTGCGTGGTGGACCGGAGATATAAGAGGGCGGGAAGCTTTGCCCTTGTCATGGCCGGATGCGCGGCCGTGGGTATGATACACTGTCCGGGGATTGAACTGCTGTCACGGCCAGGCATCATTTTCGGTGTTATTTATCTCACGGTGGCCATTTTCCTTTTTTCCAAGAGCTGTTACTTTGAGCATCAGCCGGATGGACAGGAGGATGGCGGGCCGGGACAGGCATTGGGAAAGCGGGTCGTGGAGTAAAGCGGGCCCGGATAGGCAGGATCATATATAATTTTTATTTCAGGAGGAGAGAAGTATGGAAAAGGCTGGTATACCTTTTTTCAAAAAGGCGGACCTGGATGCATCAATTGGTGTTTTCTTTGATGGGTTCTCCAAGGTAATTGTTGCAATCGCTATTTTGGCAGGAACATTCGGACTGGATGGAGGCACTATATTCGGCACCATGATGCCGGGAGTATTCCTTACCGTGGTCATCTTAAACGGCGGCCTGTGGCTTTATTACAGGAAGATAGCTGCCTACCGGGGGGACCCGGACCTGACGGCCATACCGGCCGGACTTCAGGCCGGCCGTATGTTTATCTGGCTTTACAGTATCATGCTGCCCGTGTTCCTCAGTACAGGCAATGCGGATCTGGCATTTAAGACAGGTGTCCTGGCCCACCTGGTGGGAGGAATCATATTCATTATCGGTGCATTTGTGGTTCCGGTGATTTTGCGGATCGTACCGGCAGGCGCCCTGTTCGGTTCCCTGGCAGGCGGGGCCATGGCATTCCTGATCATGCAGTCCATGAACGGTGTGCTGAAAATGCCTTTTGTGGGCTGGCTGTCCCTGATGGTGCTCTTTGTGATTTATCTGGGCAAGGTGGAGGTAAAGCTGCCCGCTGCCCTGATTGCAATCGTCATTGGTTCGGCTGTGGCCTGGATCAGCGGTGTCATGGGATTCGGCGCCGTGACGGAATCCCTGTCCAACCTGGACTTTTACATACCCCATCCTGTTCTGGATATTTTCAATCCCCAGGTGGTGGGTTCCATGGTCCCGTTCCTTCCCATCATCATTGTTTTCTCTTTAAATGAGGTAATTACGGGAATCCAGGCAGTGGAACAGGCCAGGGAATGCGGGGATACGTTCTTTACCACAACCAAGCCCCTGGTGCTCTGCGGCCTGGCCAGCATTGTGGGCGCATGTTTTGGGAATCCTCTGGCAGTGGGATTGTACTGGGGATACCCGGGGTGGAAGAAAATGGAATCCGGCACAGGATATCATCTGGGAATCGTGGCCCTGTACGCCCTGGTGGGACTGACAGGCCTGTCGGCCATCATCAACGCATTCATACCAGAGGCCGTTGTGCTTCCTATCCTGGTGTTTGTGGGGATATCCAGTTATTCCCAGGCATTTGAGGTAGTGGATAAGAAATATTTTCCAGCCGTCATCATGGCTTCCCTGCCTGTTGTCATGGACTTTATCGTGGATAATATGAGGGAAGGGGCGTTGCCTGGATTTACTGCTTTTGATCCCGGATCTGCGTTTGTGGGGCTGCTGGTGGGCTGCGTGTTTGTATTCATCATTGATAATAACTGGAAAAACGCGTCCATTACCAATGCAGCGGCCCTGGCCCTGACCGGAATCGGGATGATCCATTCACCCGGCATACTGGGAACGGCAGCCTATGCCCCGGACATGGGATTTGTCCAGGTATATATTGTACTCATGATTGTATTTGCAGTCATGCATTTTGTAGGATTTAATCAGAAAAAGACAGCGTAAGACAGGAGGACTTAAGAAATGAAGACCTTGGTAATCATGGGAGCAGCAAGAAAGAACGGACATACGCGCCAGATGGTGGATTTATTCCTGGAGCATCTGGACGGGGAAAAGGAAATTGTTGACGCTTACCGCACAGAGGTACAGCCGTGTATGGACTGCCGTTTCTGCTGGAAGAAAAAGGAGTGTGTGATTAAGGATGGGATGCAGGATATCTACCAGAAGCTGGAGGAAGCTGACAACATAGTACTGGCCTCCCCCATGTATTTCCATTCCATAACAGGCAGGATGAAGACCCTGATTGACCGTTTCCAGGTATACTGGGCAGGACATGTGAGACAGGACATGCCGGAGAAAATGCTCCGCAGGGGAGCAATCCTGATGGTGGGCGGCGCGCCTTCGTTTGAGAACCAGTTCCTGGGAGGGGAAATCGTACTTAAGAACCTGTTGAATGACCTGAGCGCCGAGTGCCTGGGCCAGGTCTGCCTGCCAAACAGCGACAGGGACAGCCTTGAGACAAGGAAGGACATTGCGGACCAGGTCATTGCCCTGGCTGAAGCCATGAATCAGGCATCAGAATCATTGGATCCATACAATAAAGTATGAAATAAAAACAAACATATAAGGAGGAAGTATCATGCAGGGTTATACTTACACAAAGGGAGAGCACTATCCGGTGGAACATCTGGTTTTCAAGGTGGCGCCGGAGGACGTTGAACACTATCTGGCGGTTGACCATGAAATCTGGACATTAAAGGAGGCCTATGCGCCTGGATTTGACCATATCCCGTTCCTTTATAAGGAAGTCTGGGTCAATGATAATAAACCGGGCGAGATACATTTTATATTTGTATGGGAGAGCATCGAATCCTGGAGAAAGATTGACGACAAGGAATACCAGGCCAAGCTGATTAAGGAATTTGATGAGAAGTTCGGAAGGCCTTATGAGTTTGTGCGCTGCGTACAGAATGAAGAGAACTTCGGCGTGCACCGCGTAAGCCGTTTTGAACGGATCTGATATTGCCCCGCAGGGGACAGGACCATAATATGTAAGTAGGAGAGCAGGGAAAGATGATGAGATTTGAAGATAAAGTGGTAATTATCACCGGCGCAAGTTCCGGTATCGGCGAGGGCGTTGCCAAAAAATTCCTGGAGGAAGGCGCCCTGGTTGTTGGATGCGGCATTGAACCTGAGATGCATATCCAGAATGAACATGCGGTTTATGTCCAGGCGGACCTGACTGATTTTGCCCAGGCGCAGCATGTGGTGGAGGAAGCGGTTAAGGCATTTGGCCGGGTTAACAAGCTGGTCTGCTGTGCAGGCGTTACCTTTGTGGGTTCCCTGGAGACAACGGATTATGACAGGTTCATGAGGGAACTTTCCATCAACATGGGCGGTGTGTTCAATATGTGCAAGGCGGCTGTGGCTGAACTTAAAAAGCAGGAAGGCTCCACCATTGTCACGGTTGGTTCAGACCTGGGCGTGCGCCCGATCCCGGAGCGGATCGGCTACTGCCCGTCCAAGGCAGGCGTCATCATGCTGACCAAGTGCATTGCCCTGGAGTACGCCCCGTCCATCCGTGCCAATGCCATCCTTCCAGGTCTGGTGCGCACACCTATGATTGAACAGCGGTTTACAGAGGCAGAGGACCCGGCCGCACTGGAAGAGGCATATGCAAGCCTGTACCCGCTTCACAAGATGGGTAAGGTTGAGGATATGGCCAATGCAGCTGCATTCCTGTCCAGCGATGAAAGCGGATTCATGACAGGAGAAATCATGCACGTGTGCGGCGGCAGCCTGATTTAAGGAGGAAAGACATGGCAACATCTTTATTTAAAATGCCCTTTGACATTGATAAGACCAGGGTACATCAGATATACAGGAGTGAGACCCTGGACCGGGCCGGGGTGGAAACCATTTCCTGTGACGAGATGAAGGAAATCTACGGGGAACTTAAGTTTGATAAGCTTTATGAGGACCGTCCCTATACATACACATCCCTGGTCACGTCCATTGACGGCAGGATTGCATTTACAGACGCGCCTCAGGGGCCCCTTATTGCTAAGCTGAACCAGTACGACGGTGACGGCGCAGGCGCGGACTGGTGGATCCTTAACATGCTCAGGGCCGTGTCGGACGGCGATATCATCGGGGCGGGAACCATGAACGCGGAGAGCGATTACACGGCCCATGTATTTTCCAGGCAGCTGGAGGACGCAAGGGTAGCTGCGGGTATGCAGCCGGTTCCGTGGAATATCATTTCATCCCTGGATGCCACCGATATCCCCTTTGACCATCTGCTGTTTAAGACAAAGGAAGTGCCGGTGATAATCAGCACCAGCGCCTCCGGCATACCGGTCATACAGGAAAACATGAAGGAGGACTACTATCTGACAGGCCCGGTTCATGATATATCTGAGGTGACCGGGGAAATGATAGAGGCCATGAAGGCCAACCGGGACAAGATCCTGGTAATCGCAACCGGAGACAAGGCGCCTGATTCCAAAGTGGCTCTTTATATCATGAAAAAGTTCGGCCTTGATAAGGTACTGGTTGAGACTCCATCTTACATGCATTATCTTGTATCCCAGAAAATGATGGACGAACTTTTCTTTAATTACTCCTGCATCTATGTGGGCGGTCAGGCGTTGACCATTGGAAAATACGGGCAGGAATTTGGTTCCAAGGACCATCCGCATACAAGGATGCTGAGCATCCATTCCCACAGCGACCATTTCTTTTATTTCAGGCATAAGCTGATTTACGGTTAGGGAGAGGAGCAGATGACATGCCGTGTATACAGGTAAAAACAAACGTTAGTACTTCCAGGGAAAAAGCAGACGCAATCAAGGCGGCCCTGGGCCAGGCCATCGGATTCCTTCCGGGCAAAAGCGAGGACTGGCTCATGGTTGCCATTGAGGACGGATGCCATATGTACTTTGGCGGCCGGGGCGGGCGCCCGATTGCCATGGTGGAAGTTAAGATACTGGGAAGCTCCATTGACAAGGACGGCGCAAAGCGCATGACCGGGGAGATCACCAGGGTGTTAGGCGGGGTATTAGGGGTCTCGCCTGATGATATGTATATTAAATATGAGGCATCTCCTGACTGGGGATGGAATGGAACGAATTTTTAGTAAGATGGCAGGCGCTGGTTCTGCCGGCAGATTGAGAGGGACCTGGATTTACCGGAGGTCCCTCTTTTTGTTTGCCAAACACGGTCCGGGGCGGTTGGTACCGGGCGCCTGGTCCTTAGCCGTGAGCTGATAATATTTCAAAGAATTCCTCAATGGCTTTTAGGGATGCCCCAAGGATCGGGGCTTCATTGCCAAGGGTTGAGATGAGTATCTCCTGGGTATGGGTGATGGGAAGGACAATATCCTTCATGATTTCAGGCATCAGGTAGGGAAGGGACTGGATGAGATGGGAATTGAGGATGATCATCTCACAGTTCACAAAAAATATGATGTTGGACAACCCAATGGCCAGATTCCTGATGTATGTATCCAGGATGCCAAGGGCAGTGGGATTCTGCTTCCTTACCAGTTCGATAAACTCATCAATGTCCTCCAGCGGCGTCTCCAGGTGCAGGTTCATCTCGTCTATCAGATACTGGTCTGAGCAATACTGTTCCCAGCAGCCGAATTTGCCGCAGGAGCATTGCTTTGTCTCCTGGATGTTGATGGTGTGGTGCCCAACGGCATTGGCAAAGCCCAGGTATCCGCGTATCAGCTGTCCGTTGGATATCATGCCGCAGGAAATCACATCGGTTATACACAGGACGGTCAGCTCCTCATACTGGGGATGAAGCCTGGATTCCATGGATGCCGCCAGGTTTCCGTCGTTGTCAATATACACAGGCACATGATAGCGCTGTTCCAGGAGGGATTTGATATCAATGTTATGCCACTGAAGCTTGGGGATAAAGCGGATGACACCATCCAGGTCAATGATGCCCCTCACAGCCAGACTGATGCCAATCAGCCCATAGGGGCAGGGAGGGATGTCGCGGATCAGCTTATCAATGGCAAGATAAATCTGCTGGTATACATGAGAGAATGCCTGCCTGCTGATTGGAATGGATTGGCGGCTGATAATCTCGTTATTCAAATCCGTGAGGATGAGGCCAAGGCGGCGGGCGCCGATATCAATAGCAATGCAGTATCCTGCCTTGCCGTCCAGGGTAAGGATGATGGGGCGCCTCCCCCCGCTTGAATCCCCCATGGTGGTCTCTTCCACCAGCTTAAGGCTCATCCACTCTTTCACGATGGTGGACACAGTGGCCTTGTTAAGGCCTGTCTCCTCGGAAATGCGTGCACGGGAAATCTGCTTCTTATTCAGTATATGCTTGATGATGGTCAGCCGGTTGGCGGAACGTATGTCTTTGGTCTGTGATATTTTCATGGTCTAACCCCTTGTGGATGAATCATGTCTTATATTCTAACACAGTAGAAAATGGGGCGCAAGGCGGTTGCTGAGATTTGCCAAAAGACAAGGGCAGGACCCTGAAAACAGGGCAGTATACCAGGCAAAAAGGGGCATGCTGTCATTGGTTATCTTCTGGTAAAAACTTTATTTTATGGACGAACCGCGGCAGATATGGTATACTAGCTAAGATAGGCGTATTCCGATTATGGATACGATTGGAGGCAGACTATGAAAGATAAAGGAAGGACGCGGGGGACGTTTAAGGTCTACCTGCAGTGGCCGCTCTTTTTGTCGGTCCTTTTGGTTATATTGACTGCCGCTGTTGGAGCGGTATCCATAAAGGCCGGCATTATAGTATCGGTATTTACCATTGTCTATATAGGGATTGCCCTTTGGCTTTACTTTTCAAGAAGAAGAGGCATACTTGCAGGGCTTATTGCATTTTCATCCGCTTATGACCAGAGCAGGCAGAATCTGATGGAAGAGATGCTCATGCCCTATGCGGTGGCGGACGGGACCGGACATCTTTTGTGGATGAACCGGGAGTTTGCGGCAATCCTTGACGAAGACAGGAATTCATATAAGAATATTACGGCCATGTTCCCTGAGATCACAAGGGAGATGCTGGCCACGCACGGCGAGATCGTCAGCATCCACAGCGCATTCGGCGACAGGAAGTACCGCATTGATTTAAAGCAGGTGGTGGTGGATAAGCTGGATGCCGCGGTGGCGGATAACGGTCTGGAGGGACAGGGCACATTCGTGACAGCCATTTACCTGGTTGACGAGACCCAGACCCTTTTGTACATGCAGCAGATTAACGACCAGAAGCTGGTGGCCGGACTCATTTACCTGGACAATTATGACGAGGCACTGGAAAGTGTGGAAGAGGTGCGGCGTTCCCTGCTGACCGCCCTGATTGACAGGAAAATCAGCAAATACATTTCAGGCATGAACGGCATTGTGAAGAAGCTGGAGAAGGATAAGTACTTTTTTGTCATCAAACAGCAGTACATGGCCAAAATCCAGGAAGAGCGCTTTTCCATCCTGGAGGATGTAAAGACAGTGAACATAGGCAACGACATGGCGGTTACCCTGAGTATCGGCATCGGCATGAACGGCGACAGCTATAACCAGAATTATGAGTATGCCAGGACCTCCATCGACATGGCCCTGGGACGGGGAGGCGACCAGGCTGTTGTCAAGGATTCAGGCAAGATACAGTATTACGGCGGCAAGGCGCAGCAGATAGAGAAGACTACCCGTGTCAAGGCCAGGGTCAAGGCCCATGCCCTCAGGGAACTGATGGAGAACAAAGACAGGCTTTTGATCATGGGGCACAGGCTGGCGGATATTGACTCCTTTGGGGCGGCAGTGGGTATTTACCGGATTGCCATGTCCATGAATAAAAAGGCGAATATCGTGGTCAATGAGGTGACATCTTCGGTGCGCCCCATGCTGGACCGCTTTGTGGGGAATCCGGATTATCCGGAGGATATGCTTCTGACCGGTCCTAAGGCGGCCGAACTGGTGGACCAGGGGACCATGCTGGTGATTGTTGACGTGAACCGCCCGAGCATCACCGATGAGCCGTCCCTGCTGCGTATGGTGAAGACCATTGTGGTCCTGGACCATCACAGGACCAGCAGCGAGATTATTGATAACGCGGTGCTTTCCTATGTGGAGCCTTATGCATCCTCAACCTGTGAGATGGTGGCTGAGGTGCTGCAGTATATTGCGGACGGAATCAAGGTAAAGACTGCGGAGGCAGACGCCATGTATGCGGGTATTGTGATTGATACCCAGAATTTCACCAACCAGACCGGCGTGAGGACGTTTGAGGCCGCGGCCTTCTTACGGCGGAGCGGAGCGGACATCACCAGGGTGCGTAAGCTCTTCAGGGAAAACATGAAGGATTATCAGGCCAAGGCAGAGGCTGTGCGCAAGGCAGAGGTATATATGGATGCATTTGCAATCAGCGAATGCCCGGCCGATGGGCTTGACAGCCCCACTATCATAGGCGCCCAGGCGGCCAATGAGTTGTTAGAGATACGGGGCATCAAGGCATCGGTTGTGCTGACGGATTATAATGGGACCATTTACTTCAGCGCCCGTTCCATTGACGAGGTCAATGTACAGGTGATGATGGAGAAGCTGGGCGGCGGCGGACACCGCACCATTGCCGGGGCGCAGATGGAGGGCGTATCCATTGAAGGGGCCAAGGAACGTTTAAAGGAAGTCATCTGCCAGATGATGGAGGAAGGCGAGGTGTCCTGATCAGGGACATGATATAGACAGAAACAGAAAGGAAGTATATGACATGGAAATTGTATTACTGGAAGATGTGAAAGCATTAGGAAAAAAGGGACAGATTGTAACGGTAAACGACGGTTATGCGAGGAACTTCATCCTGCCCAAGAAGCTTGGCGTGGAAGCTACTTCTAAGAACTTAAATGATTTAAAGCTTAAAAAAGCCAATGATGCCAAGCTGGCAGCGGAAATACTTGCAGCCGCAAAGGAGCTGGCAGCAAAGCTGGATGAATCCAAGGTGACCCTGTCCATCAAGGCAGGGGAAGGCGGCAGGGCATTTGGCTCTGTTTCCAACAAGGAAATCAGCAAAGCCATCACAGACCAGCTGGGGCTGGAGATTGACAAGAAGAAAATCGTGCTGAACGACCCCATCAAATCCATTGGAAGCTTTGAGGTTCCAATCAAGCTTCACAAGGATGTGACAGCCAGGCTGGCTGTGAAGGTAGTGGAAGCGTAATAAAGCACGGCGTATGTAATGGATGATGGTATGACCCGCCCCGGAAGGAGCGGGTTTACTAAATGGAATACAGGAGACGATTAATATGGAAGAAGCCCTGATTAAGCGGGTGCTGCCCCACAGCCTGGAAGCAGAGCAGTCAGTCATCGGTTCCATGCTGATGGACAGGGAAGCGGTCATTGCTGCATCGGAAATCATTACCGGAAGCGATTTTTACCAGCAGCAGTACGGAATTATGTTTGATGCCATGGTAGAGCTGTTCAACGAGGGTAAACCGGTGGACCTGGTAACGCTTCAGGACCGGCTTAAGGAAAAGGATGTGCCCCCTGAGGTCAGCAGCCTGGATTTTGTGCGGGATATCATAACCATGGTACCCACGTCGGCCAACGTAAGGTCTTATGCGGCTATCGTAGGGGAAAAAGCAGTGTTGCGAAGGCTTATCAAGACCACGGAGGAGATTGCCAATACCTGTTACGCGGGAAAAGAGCCGCTGGAGAATATCCTGGCGGATACGGAAAAGTCTGTTTTCAACCTGCTGCAGAACCGTGGGGGACAGGATTTTGTCCCGATTAAACAGGTAGCCATTAATGTACTTGAGAAGATTGAGGATGCTTATAAGAACCAGGGCACGGTTACGGGTATCCCTTCAGGATTCATTGATCTGGATTATAAGCTGTCAGGATTCCAGCCATCGGACTTCATATTGATAGCAGCCCGTCCCTCCATGGGTAAAACGGCGTTTGTACTTAATGTGGTGGATTATGTGGCGGTGCGCAAAAGCCTGCCCTGCATGGTATTCAGTCTGGAAATGTCCAAGGAGCAGCTGGTTAACCGTATGCTTTCCATGGAATCCAACGTGGATTCACAGAAGCTGCGGACCGGTACCCTGACGGATTCTGACTGGGACGCGGTTGTGGAGGGCATTGGGATCATCGGTAATTCCAAGCTGATTATTGACGATACGCCGGGTATATCCATCTCAGAGCTGCGTTCCAAGTGCAGGAAAATGAAGCTGGAATACGGCCTTAACATTGTAATCATCGACTACCTTCAGCTGATGAGCGGAAGCAAGAAGGGCGGAGGGGACAACCGCCAGCAGGAAATCTCAGATATTTCCCGTTCCTTAAAGGCACTGGCCAGGGAACTTCATGCGCCGGTGATTGCCCTGTCCCAGCTGTCCCGCGCCTGCGAGACCAGGCAGGACCACCGGCCCATGCTTTCTGACCTGCGTGAGTCCGGGGCCATTGAGCAGGATGCGGACGTTGTTATGTTCCTATACCGTGATGATTACTATAATAAGGATACGGAACATCCCAATGAGGCTGAGGTCATCATAGCCAAACAGCGTAACGGCCCTATTGGTACGGTTACATTAATCTGGAAACCGGAGTATACAAAGTTTGTCAATGCAGCCCGCCCTCAGGGGGGCGGACCCCAGGAGTGAAGAAATCCCCGTGCCCAGGAGGCCCGGGGATTTTTTTAAGTCAGGTGTCATAATATCCATTCTCAACGCATACACTAATAGTAAGGCAGGACATGCCTGTTAAGATGTGAAGGAGAGAATGGCTATGGATGAAGTACATTATCTGATATCGGATGCGTCCAAAAAGGTCGATGTGGAGGCCCATGTATTAAGGTACTGGGAAGAGGAGCTGGAACTTGATATTCCCCGTAACGAGATGGGGCACCGGTACTATACGGATTTACATATCCGCCTGTTCAAGCAGGTTAAAAACCTGAAAGAAAAAGGGTATCAGCTGAAGGCAATCAAACATGCGCTGAACCAGGTACTAAAGAAAGACGGAAAAGCCCAGGGAGAGCTTTCCGATGAAATATTAGAGCGGGACATGAATGCGGCCCTGCGTGAATTTAAGGAAGAGGATGGAGGCACATCCTTAAGCACGGTCAAGGGCGACACGGGTTCGGTGGTTGCCATAGAAGAAAAGATGGAACAGTTCCAGCAGATCATGAACCTGATCATCGGACGTGCCCTGGAAGTGAACAACGAAAAGCTGAGCCAGGATATCAGCAGCCTTGTCAACGATAAGATGGGCAAGGAACTGGAATTCCTCCTTCAGGCATCCGATCAAAAGGAAGAGGAGCGCTTCCGCCAGCTGGACGAGACCCTGAGGGCGTATCAGAAAGGCGGACAGGCTGAGGCAGCGGCTGCCAAGGTACCATTTTTCAAGCGCCGCAAATTCGGACGCAGCGGGAAAAAGCTGCGGGACGGTAAGTAAAACCAGTAGATTTAAAGGTAAATAAAGGTTCAGATGTAAAGTCTGGATGATAATAAGTGCAGGCGAATTGTATACAGGCAGGGCCGGAATCCGTGTTTGACGGGTTCCGGCCCTGTTGTTGGTCTATTAACGGCGGCAGTGGTAATTTTTTCCGCGAGGGGAGTTACTTCCAGTATGTGTTCAGATATACGCCTGCATCGGCCTCTGATAACTGGAACTTTTCAACCAATTTTTCAAGACATTGTCCGGGGGACAGATGCAGTTCCTTACAGGTTTCAATCAGGGCCTGTATCCCCTTCTCGATTCCCTTTTCAATCCCCTTCTCAATCCCCATCTCTTCCCGTTCTGCCAGTTCATCTGCAAACAGTTCCTTTAATGCTTCGCACATCCTCCTGCCCTCCTCGTATTGTTTCTGATTGGCCCTGACTATGACGTCCATCACCGCCTGATAAAGCGGGTCATTCTTATTGTTCTTATATTCCCTGGCAAGCGGCTCTATATCCATCTTAAGGTCCAGCCCTTTCCGGAGCCGGCCAAGCCAGGCGTACTCCTCTTTTGGCAGCTGCCCTGTTACAAGCAGCTGCACAGGGAAAATGAAGTCCTCTATGTAGTAGATGCCCTTATGGACATTCCTGACCCTTACCCCATACCGCTTCTTTAGATGCCGCACCAGGCGGCCTGGATAATGGTCCCCGGCCAGCGTGATGGTCAATTCCTCCGGCACTATCTCCAGGACCTTCCTGGTGTCAGCCTGATATACGCATACATAACCCAGGACCTTATAGAAATCATTTACACTGATATAGTCCTCAGGACTCTTATATTCCACAGTATAATTTAAAAAAAACGAAACTTCAATAGCCCTCCTGAAATTTTCCTTGTATCCAATCCTTAATTAACTGTGAAGCTGCGGCCGAACCGGCCAAAACAGTGCATGAGCACGCCAGACTGCCATTAGGGCAGTAAATCTTATTGTGGAAGGAATCCACAGGATATGAAATGATTCAACATTTCTGTGAATCCAGTATAACACAAAACGGTCCATTGTCCATAATCCCCTGCCTGGTTTTAGAAAAGATTCATAAATCGCCGGGATTGGAATAAGGTGGCAGGCAATCGGATAAAACCTCTCCCTGACGTTTAGGGAGAGGTTTTTGCAGGCTTATGGATGGCTCCGGCTCCTGATTCCACGTTAGAGCGTGTTTGAAAATTCATTCCCGCCATCTGCCCTAAGGAATCCACCATAGGTACCCCTTAGGGAAAAGCACGCCCCACTTCGCGGTATATTTGGTCCCAATTCGGTCAACGTAGCCCGCTACGCCTCCCTCATCGGGACCAAATCTCCCACAAAGTGGGACGCACAGCTGATGGAAAGCAATTTTCAAACACGCTCTAGAAGGAAGTCCATCCTCCGTCTGTCTGTACGGTTGCTCCGGTCATATGGGATGCGTCCGGGGAAGCCAGGAACAGGATGGACGCTGCCTGCTCTTCGGCCGTGGCTTCACGTTCCAGCATGGAGGTGTGCTTCTGGGCTGCCATGGACTGGGCTTTGGACGGGTCCATACCGGCTTTGACAGCGGCGTCCCTGCGTGCTTTTACATATTCATAGGCTTCGGCCACCATGGGTGTGGTGGTTGCCGCCGGGTTCACGGAGTTGATGCGGATACCGTATTTTGCATAGTCCAGGGCCAGGTTTTTAGTCAGGCCGTTTACCGCGTGTTTGGATGCCACATAGGCTGGATTGCCCGGGAGTCCGGTAAGCCCGGCTATGGAAGCGTTGTTCACGATTACCCCGCCGTGTCCCTGCCTGATGAATTCACAAAGCTCCTGCCTGCAGCAGTAAAAGACGGAATAGAAATTATTGGCCATGGTGTGGTCCATCTGTTCCCGGGACAGTTCATGGAGCGGGCTGGGGTTTCCCATGACGCCTGCATTGTTGATGGCTATATCCAGATGACCGTAAGTATTAACAGCAGCCTGGACAAGCTTGGCAGCGTCCTCCTCCTCCGAAAGGTCCAGGTGGAGGAAGATAGCATCCCCTCCAAGGGCTTTTAGTTGGTCCAATACCTGCCCGCCTTCTTTTTCCAGGCGGTCGGCCAGGACCAGCTTTGCGCCTTCCTGGGCAGCGCGCAGGGCCGTGGCTGTGCCGATTCCCCTGGCAGATCCGGTGATTATCATGACTTTGTCTTTAAAACGGTTTGGGTAAATCTGTTTCAAACTTCGTTTCCTCCTTCTGTCCTGTTTTCATTTTCTTTATATAGTCTTTACAATCCTGAAGAAAACATGTTACTTTTTAAAATGGTTAAAAAGTCCGCGGCGCACCCCTTTCAATTTTCTTACGACCTTAAAAATAATATCGCTATTCCTTAAGAAATGTGTTAGAATGAATTTGATTTTAGCGTTTAACACAGGAAGAAGTAAGGAAGGAAATGTACTTCACATGAATTTGAGGAAGCGATATAGAAAATACATTACATATACAGGCACTGCCGGTATGCTGGCCCTGTCCGTGGCATTGACGGGATGTTCCAAGGAAGCCTCAGGGCCAGGGGACGGGAACGCCACCCCGTCGGAAGTCACGGAGATACAGGCGGTTCCTGAGACCATTGCCCAGCTGGGGCTTCAGGGACAGGTCCTGCCTGGGCTTAATGACGTCGACCTGCCGGATGCGGAACCTGCTCCGGAGTACCTGAGGATTGGTGTGAGGCATGAGATTGTAAAGAAGCTGCAGCAGCGTCTCATGGATTTAGGCTTTATGGATAACGATGAGCCAACGGATTATTTCGGTGAGATGACCCAGATGGCTGTTAAACATTTTCAGAGACAGAATGAACTTCCCATGGACGGGATTGTGGGCAATGCCACATGGGATGCAATCATGGCGGAGGATGCCAAGTACTATGCCGTGTCCAAGGGGACCCAGGGTGATGATATACAGAGAATCCAGCAGCGCTTATATGAGCTGGGGTATCTGGCCTCGGCGGACCTGGTTACCGGCAATTTCGGGGATTCCACAGAGGCTGCCGTGCTGAAGCTTCAGGAGGTCAACGGACTGGACCAGGACGGCAAGGTGGGGCAGAGGACCATCAACCTGCTGTACAGTGATGAGATTAAACCGAACTTCCTGGCCTATGGCGAGAAGAGCGATGTGGTCCTGGAATGCCAGAAGCGCCTTAAGGACCTGGGGTATCTTACCACGACGCCGGACGGGGCCTATGGCGAGGATACGGTTGTGGCCGTAAAGCAGTTCCAGGCCAGGAACGACCAGGTGGTGGACGGTTATCTTGGGCCTTCCACAAGGATTGCCCTTAACAGCCCGGATGCAAGGGCCAACGGCCTGATGCTGGGCGAGAGCGGCGATGCTGTTACCAAGGTCCAGAAGCTGTTAAACAAGCATGGATATCTTGTATCCGGCAATGTGACCGGATACTTTGGCGAGGCAACCGAGCGGGCCATCAAGAACTTCCAGTCCAGGAACGGACTGACTTCAGACGGTCTGGTAGGTGTCCAGACCATGGCCAAATTGACCAGTGACAATGTAAGGCGCCCCGCAGCAGGATCCACCAATACAGGCGGTTCCACAGGCGGAGGCGGTACTGGAGGAGGAGCCCAGGGAGGCGGAACCGGAGGAAGTACCGGCGGCAGCACCGGTGGCTCAGGCAATGCAGGCAATACCCCGCCGCCAGTGAGCAAACCGGTTGGACAGGGCGCTTCAGCCCTGATATCCGTTGCATCCTCCAAGCTTGGAAGCCCGTACGTATGGGGAGCCAAGGGACCCAATGCATTTGACTGTTCCGGCTTTGTGTACTGGTGTCTGAATCAGGTAGGTGTTAACCAGAGTTACCTTACCTCATCAGGCTGGAGAAATGCCGGAAGATATACGAAGATTACCAATTTCAATGATATACAGGCTGGTGATATCGTGGTTGTACGCGGCCATGTGGGAATTGCGGCAGGAGGCGGAACCGTTATCGATGCTTCCTCCAGTAACGGGCGCGTGGTGCACAGAAGCCTGAGCCAGTGGTGGGCCAACAACTTCATCTGTGCATGGAGGATTTTCTAGGGTGCGTTTGAAAACCGCTTCCCGGCGGCTTTGGACCGGAAGGTCGGAACCGGCCCCGGGAATGCGGGCTCAGTATGGGATATCCATTATAAAATATAGAAAACAGGTGTTCATTATAACAAGGAGGGCGAGGATGCAGACAATACTGGTATGTGATGATGATAAGCAGATTGTAGAGGCCATAGATATTTATCTGACAGGGGAGGGGTTCCAGGTAATCAAGGCGTACGATGGATATGAGGCCCTGGAGTATCTGGAAGGCAATCAGGTGGACCTTCTGATTGTGGACGTGATGATGCCTGGGCTGGACGGTATCCGGACCACGCTTAAGGTGAGGGAGAACAGCAGCATCCCCATCATCATCCTTTCTGCCAAGTCCGAGGATGCGGATAAGATTCTGGGGCTGAACATCGGCGCGGACGATTATATTACAAAACCCTTTAATCCCCTGGAGCTGGTGGCACGGGTGAAGTCCCAGCTGCGCCGTTATACCCAGCTTGGCAATATGAACCAGCAGGCTGAGGGGCAGGTATTCAAGTGCGGCGGGCTTCAGATTAATGATGATAATAAGGAGGTCACGGTGGATGGGGACCCCATTAAGCTGACCCCGATTGAGTATAATATCCTGCTGCTGCTGGTTAAGAATGCAGGCAAGGTGTTCTCCATTGATGAGATTTATGAGCAGATATGGAACGAAGAGGCCATTGGGGCGGATAATACCGTTGCGGTCCATATCCGCCATATCCGGGAGAAGATTGAGATTAACCCAAGGGAGCCCAAGTACCTGAAGGTTGTGTGGGGTGTGGGATATAAGATTGAGAAACAGTAGGTGTCCATATGACAGAAGAAAGAATACGGTTCAGGCGTAAGAAACAGGTCCTGACCCTGGCCCACATATTTTTTGTCCTGATAGCCGTGTTTGGAATCAGCGCCATGTATCTGAACTCAAACTATGGCAAGGGCATAAAGTGGGTTTTTGAGGAAGCATATGAGGATTCACCCCAGTTTACCAGCCAGCTGAGCAGTGATATCGGCCGTATATTCACATATGTGGGATACAAAGGCATGTTTGAGACGGACGGCGTCCTGGATATGAATAAGGTGATTGTGGGTGTGCAGAACGGCCCTGGTTATCAGGAAGAGTATACCCTGGATTATATTGTCCGTTATCTGAAGCGCAGGGGTTATTATCTGGATGAGAATTTCTCGGTTCAGGGCTCCCCCCTTACCATGGACGAGGATGAGGATGAGATCACGGTTGATTTCCAGAAATATAATCCGGATTTCCTGGACGCAGATGCAAGCGGGGAACGGATGACAATGGAGGATCTGGCTTTTGACATTGTGAACCATCTGGGGGAATACTATACAATCCGTAATAATTACATTGAAAATAAAACCAATCTCCGGTTCCGTATTGTTTACAGGGATGACCAGGGAAAGGAAGATGTATTTACCAATGCGGACGGCATGGGCCTGGAGGATCTGAAAGGTTCGGGCAAATATTTCTATATTCCCGGCAACAGCATCAAGATGGAAAGCAATATACCGTCCGTTCCGGAAAATGCGGCCACGCTTCTGGAAATATGGAATCCCAACAACAATGATAATTATTATATGGTGGTTTCTGTGGACACCTCTTATCCTGAAACAGATGCATATTCCACTGCGGCGCAGGAGTACAGCAGCGCCAGGCGGAATTTCATCCTGGGCATAGGCGGCGTGCTTGTGGGCCTTATGGGCTGTCTTGCAACCCTGGCATTCCTTATGCTGGGTTCAGGGCATATGACGGAAAGCAGCGAGGATATACGCCTGTTCCCCATTGACGAGGTGTATACTGAGCTGAGCCTGGTTTTGTGGGCTGCTGCCACGGCCCTGTTCCTGTCTGTCGGGAGATATGTGGGGATCCGTCTGTTCAGCCTGTTTGTGGCTGAAGGCCAGTGGCCTTACTGGAACAAGGTAATCAAGGCAGTCATCCTTTACGGAAGCTCAATCCTCTGTGTGTTCAGTATGCTGAGACGTTATAAGGCCAGGACCCTGTGGAGCGGCAGCCTTGTCAAGAAGGCCATTGATGCTGCAAAGCAGTATGTGGGCCATATATCCTTTGCCGCTGGCTCCGTATTCTGCTATACGTTATTTGTATCAGCCAATGCAGCCATGCTTTGGGGAATCATTTTCCTGTTTGCATACAGGGCGGATTCACTGAGTTACAGGATATTGTTTTATGCCCTGGTTGCCTTCTTTATCGGGCTGGACGGGTATATTTTCCATCAGATGTTTAAGAAGGCAATGCAGAGGGATGTGCTGGATACTGCAATCAGCAGCATTGCCGGGGGCAATACGCATTATAAGATAGAGACGGTCCGTCTCAGCGGCAAGGAAAAGGATATGGGAGAGCATATCAATAATATCAGCAGCGGACTGGATACGGCCCTTGTGCAGCAGGTTAAAAGCGAACGCCTGAAGGCGGATCTGATAACCAATGTGTCCCATGATATCAAGACGCCTCTCACATCCATCATTAATTATGTGGATCTGCTGAAGCGTGAAAAGATACAGGATCCCAAGATTGCAGCCTATCTGGAGGTGCTGGATCAGAAATCCCAGCGTCTGAAGACACTGACAGAGGATCTGGTGGAGGCCTCCAAGGCCAGTTCCGGCAACATGAAGCTGGATATGTCGGATATTGACCTGGTGGAACTGGTACAGCAGACCAATGGTGAGTTTGAGGAACGGTTCACCATGCGCCGCCTGGATCTTGTGTGCAGCGTGCCTGACGAAGTGCTGATGATACGGGCCGACGGACGGCGGCTGTGGAGGGTCCTGGAGAATCTGTATACCAATGCGTTTAAGTATGCCATGGAGCACAGCCGGGTGTATGTGGATGTGATGGAGGAGGACGGCCAGGCCATCTTCACCATTAAGAATGTGTCTGAGAATCCGTTAAATATTAAGCCGGATGAGCTGACTGAGCGTTTTGTCCGGGGAGATGTGGCCAGGACCACTGAGGGAAGCGGCCTGGGACTGTCCATTGCAAAAAGCCTGACTGAGCTGCAGAACGGTACGTTTGAACTGATGATTGACGGGGATCTGTTTAAGGCCATGGTGTCGTTCCCGATTATGCGGGCAGAGCATAAGACGGAGCGGGGGACTGTGGGATTGGAGGCTGAGGCGGATGCGGCTGGAACTGGTGGTACTGCTGAAGCCGGGGCTGAGGATGCTGGAACCGGCGCGTCAGGAACTGAGTCGGCTGGAACCCAGGTCACTGCCGCAAAGGAAGATGAGGCCGGATTTCCGGCGGAAGCGGAAGAAGATGTAAAATCATTGGATGCAGGCCTGAAAGACTGATAAAATTTTCACGAAAAAACTGACAGTTGACACAAAAATGTAAAAAATATACAATTACAATTGGTTATTATGCCATTCAAAAAAGCCCCTGGGATTTGCTTCCCAAGGGCCTTTTTGAACCTTAAATAATGTGTAAGCAGATTTTATTGGTAGTCAAATACGTTAATCCAACTCTCCAACAGTTCCTTTTCCTCCGGACGTTTATAGTACAGCTGGGCAGCGGCCACGATGGGCAGCCATCCCTGTACATAGCGCTTTTCAGTGCCTGTTTTCTCACAGAACAGATCCATGTACATCTCAGCTTTCTTTTTGTCCTTTAAGGAGAGAAGAAGGTAGGTTCTGGCAACATCGGCGCTTGCGTTTCCCTGGGAAGCATGTACCCAGTCAACCACATACCACTTGCCGTCATTACCTACAATGATATTGCTTGGATCAAAATCGCCGTGGCACAGCTTGGTGTGCTTTGGCATTCCGTCCAGCCTGGTCATCAGTTCATAACGCAGGTTGTCGTCCAGCTGAACCTCTGATTTTAAAGCACGCATGGTTTTTTCCTTTAACTTGTTAAGGAGCGGGCATGCCTGTGCATGGATTAAAATATGCAGGTCTACCATCTGCTCCATGTACTCCTCAAGTTTGTCAGGATTCTCATCCATCAGCTGCTGCAGGGTCTTGCCTTCCACCAGTTCCCTGATTATGGACCATTTTCCGTCCACAACTGATACCCCCAGGACCTTCGGGACATTCAGTGCTTCGATGTCCTCAACACGTGCGTTGCACAGTGCTTCATTGAGGACTTCGGCCTTTGGAAAACCTTCACAGAATTCCTTGATGGCAGTATTTCCGTCGCGGTAGACGGATTTGGTTGCACTACTGGAAATTAGTTCTTTTGCCATAATTATACTCTCCTTCCACACATTATAAACGGTGCTGCGACGAAGTATCCATCGCACTGCCTTTATTCTACTACAACCAGGACAAAAAGTACATACCCAATTTGATAAATTTTTAACGTACTTTTGCCTTACATATAACAATTTTTTCTTTTAAGTTCCTAAAAACGGAAAATGGCAGTACCGTAAGCAGGAAGAGGATAGGAAAATGAATAGGGCTGTCCGTCACACTCGCCTTTGGCAGATGAAAAGCCAGGCGCTTCCCCGGACTTATATGCCCCATGGGTGCTGTCTAAAAGCAGGGTGTATTTGCCGCGTTTAGGAACCCCTACCCTGTAATCCGGGCGCTCCACCGGGGTGAAATTGATGACGAACAGCAGGTTCTTTTTGCCTGTCTCGTCCCGGCGCAGGAAACTGAAGATACTCCTGTCCGCGTCATTGGCATTAATCCACTGAAATCCGTTCCAGTCATTGTCCTGGCGGTAAAGGGCCGGATATTTTTTGTATAAATGCAGCAGGTCCTTAACATATTCCTGCAGGTCCTTGTGTTCATCCTGTTCTGCCAGATACCAATCCAGTGAAACCTTTTCATCCCATTCATGCAGATGTCCGAAATCCTGGCCCATGAACAGCAGTTTCTTGCCCGGATGCCCCATCATGAAGGTATATCCGGCTTTCAGGTTAGCGAACTTGTCCTCTCCAAGGCCAGGCATCTTGTTAATCATGGAGCATTTTAAATGCACCACCTCATCGTGGGACAGGACCAGGATATAATTCTCACTGGTAAAATAAGTAAGGCCGAAGGTCATGCGGTTATGGTTGTATTTGCGGAAATAGGGGTCCAGCTTCATGTATTCCAGGAAATCATGCATCCATCCCATGTTCCACTTAAAGGTGAAGCCAAGGCCGTCCTGTTCCGGATGGGATGTGACCTTGGGCCAGGCAGTGGATTCCTCGGCAATGACCAGTGCGCCATGGTTGCGCCCCTGCACCACGGTGTTCAGGTGCTTGAAGAACTCAATGGCTTCCAGGTTCTGGTTGCCTCCGTCCTTATTGGGAACCCACTGGCCTTCCTGGCGTCCGTAATCCAGATAGAGCATGGATGCAACTGCATCCACCCGCAGTCCGTCCACATGGTACTGCTCCACCCAGTAGAGGGCGTTGCTGATCAGGAAATCCTTTACTTCATTTTTGCCATAGTCAAACACCTTGGTTCCCCAGTCCGGGTGCTCACCCTTGCGGGGGTCGGCGTATTCGAACAGGGGCTGCCCGTCAAAATCAGCCAGACCGTGGGCATCCTTGGGGAAATGCGCCGGAACCCAGTCCAGGATAACGCCAATCCCGGCGCGGTGCAGATAATTCACAAAATACATGAAGTCCTTTGGTGAACCGTACCTGGATGTGGGGGCAAAGTAGCCGGTTACCTGATAACCCCAGGACCCGTCAAATGGATGTTCTGCAATGCCCATCAATTCAACATGGGTATAACCCATTTCCTTCACATAGGCAGCCAGCTCATGGGCAGCTTCTGAGTATGTATAGAATCCGTCTTTTCCTTCCCTGTTTTTCTTACGCCACGAACCAAGGTGGACCTCATAAATGCTCATGGGAAGCTTCTGTACATCCTGGGTGGTACGTTTGGTAATCCAGTCGGCGTCCGACCAGTTAAAACCTTGAATATCCGCGGTCACAGAGGCAGTACCCGGCCGGTATTCGGCGCTGAATGCAAATGGGTCGGCTTTGTAGAGTATCTTGCCGGATTCGGTGGTGACGGCGAATTTATAAAGCTCCCCCACCCTCATTCCTGCATTGAAATACTCCCATATGCCGGAATCCGGTATCTTAACCATGGGGTTGGCCTCAGGGTTCCAGCCGTTAAAATCGCCCACCAGATGTACTTCCCGGGCATGGGGAGCCCAAACTGCAAAATAGATGCCGTCCTTTCCCTTGTATGTCTTGGGATGGGCGCCCAGCTTCTGATAGATATCATAGTGGGTTCCGGCTCCGAACAGGTAGCAGTCCAGGTCGGAGATGTATCCTGTAATCCGGGATGTTTTCTTTTTAGGCGTGGCCCCTGCGTTGGCCTTGGTCCCTGCGTTAGCCGAAGTACTTGTATTGGCCCTGGCTTTTGTACCGGAATTGCGTTTATTTACTGCCATATGAGTTATCCCCCTTTACTTTTAGGACAGCGCCCCGGTTGCCCCTTAATTTTATATGGACCTTTCCATTGGCCACGGGAAGGATGGATCTGCCGGGGCCATCCTCCAGCAGGTCCACTGCTTCTTTGGCCGGGATTGGTACAGGTACATCAATCTCCACATCATTCCCGTCATTGTTCACCGCGGTGATGATGACCGAGTCCGCACCATGCCGGGCAAAGGCATACTGGCGGTTGGTCAGCAGCAGTTCCTGGTAGCGGCCCCCATGGAACTCTTCGTTTTCGTCATGGATGCGGCCAACCGCGCAGATGAACTGGGTAAGTTCACAATTCCGTTCATCTGACTGGCTGATTGGGATGGCAGGACGCAGCGCCTCATCGCTGGTGCTGGTCCTCTTTCCCTCCACGCCCCATTCCCCGCCATAATAGATGGATGGGATACCAGGCAGGGTAAAAAGACAGAGGTAGATGGGAATCAGGTGTTCTTTCAGCTTCAGCTTGCTGGCAATCCTGTCCTCGTCGTGATTGTCAACAAAGGTATAAAGCTGCCTTCCGATTGCTTCCAGCCGCCTCACATTGTGGGCAATCTCAAAGAAATTATGGTCGTTAAAGCCCGAGTACAGGCTCTTGTGCAGTTCGTAGTTGGTTACGGAGTGAAGCATTTGCGGATTGACCCAACGGCTGTAGTCGCCGTGGATTACCTCGCCCATAAGCCAGAAATCTTCCTTCATCCGTGCGGTTTCCTGCCGCATCTCTTTCATGAAATTAAAGTCCAGCACATTGGCGCAGTCCAGCCGGATACCGTCAATATCAAATTCATCCACCCAGAACCGGATTACATCAAACAGATAGGACCGGACCGCCGGATTAAAAAGGTTGAGACAGGGAAGTTCAAAATGTCCCTGCCATGCATCGTATCCAAATGGGTCCCCGCATGGGCCCTGCCAGTCGAAATTAACCCCTTTATACCAGTCTTTGTAAGGGGAATCCCATTTTTTTTCCTGGATATCCTTAAATGCAAAAAACTCCCGTCCCGTATGGTTGAATACACCGTCCACCACCACGCGGATTCCGCTGTCATGGCATTGTTTCACAAAAACCTTAAAGGACTCATTATCCCCCAGCCGTCTGTCCACCAGCTTGTAATCCCTGGTGTCATATCCGTGGCTGGTGGATTCAAAGAGAGGCCCTATGTATATGGCGTTGCATCCAAGGGAGCGGATGTGCAAAATCCACTGCAGTAATTCTGCAAAACGGTTGGTTACTTCTGTGGCGTCATTGTGTCTGGGGGCTCCCGTCATCCCCAGGGGATACATGTGATAGAAAACTCCCCGCTCATACCAGGTGCTCATGTTGTTGTCCTCGCAATCTTTTGGTTTTATTTTATGATGCTTTATATGTGATGATGCCAGGAGGATTAGTCCTCCTGGCTTTTGAATTTCCGAAGCAGGAACTGGTAGCGCAGCTGTGCGGCATTCAGTTCATAGATATAGCAGTCAATGAGGGTAGGGTCAACCGCCTGCTCAAAATGATTCCTGGCAGCATCGATGGCGCACTTGGTGCGGTCGATTTCAAATTTCAGATGGATTAGTTCAGGACGGATCCTTCTTGCAGCGGCAGCGCCTGTCCTTGAAGCAGCTGTCTCCCTGACCGCTTTAATAAAATCAAACATGCTTTTCATCTCCCAGATATTGATAGGATTAGTATATCTGGAAAATGCGGTCTTATGCATATACTGGAATTTAATATATAAATTCTTCCAGCCGGTACCCAAGTTCCATCAGCCTGCGGTTGGATTCCCTCAGGGTCAGGTAATAATAGTTGGCAGTGCCTTCCTGGCGGATGTCCACAATGCCGGCTTCCTTCAAAATCTTCAGATGATGTGAGATGGCGGGCCGGGAAAGGCTGGTGCGTTTTGTGATTTCATTGACATTCAGGGCATGGTCTTCAAATATGATGGGGCCAGCCTGCTGCTTGCAGTCCATGGCTTCGGCTGTCAGTACTTCAATGATGGACAGACGCATCTCATCGCCCAGGGCGATGAATAAAGGCATACATTGATGAAAACGTTCCTTAAGTTCCTGGGCAGTTGTCATCTGCCATTCCTCCTTTGGTTTAAAAATTTGAACCAATATCATTTTACCATTTATATAAGAAGAGGTCAAGGAAATAAGAGGGGAAATATATAAAATTCACCCTTGACATTTAGGTCCAAATCCTTCATAATGAAACAACATTCAAGATATTCTTTTTTATAATTCTAAGAAGCAAGATATTGTTAATTGCCTGGATCGGGCAGGAATCTCCAAGTGAAAGAACGTAACTGGCAGGTTGGGAACAGGGGGAACAGGATAAAACCAAGGGAAAGGAGGAAGAAATCTTTTATTGTCTGATTTTATATTACTTACCGCGCTGGCTTTCTGCGCTGCTTCAGATGTGAGGACACACCGGATTCCCAATTATTATGTGGGGTACGGGGCTGTCATGGAACTTTTATGTATTTGTTTGGAACAGGTGTATGGGACGGGACCTGGGGCCGGACCGGCAGGTTTGGCTGGTATGGGGACCGGGGCCTGTATGGAGGCCGGGCCTGGTATGGGAGCAGGATTCATATGTATCCTGGCAGCCGCGGTTGGGTTTGCAGCCAGGATGGCCCTGGTGTGGGTGCTGGGATTCCCGCTTTTTGTACTGGGGATGGCCGGGGCAGGGGATATTAAGATGGCAGGGCTTATTGCCGCATCCCTTGGAATCAGGGACGGTTTGACGGCTGTCATGGCCGGATTGATACTGGGAGCTGTTCTGGCTCTCGCAAAGATACTGCATCAGGGCAGGATCTGTCAGAGATTTTCATATTTATCAGCCTATATCAGGCGCATGGTTCAAACCAGGAAAGCAGAAAAGTATTATTGTCCTGACCGGGATGGTTATGGATGTGTCATTCCTTTTGGGGCCTGTCTGTATGCGGGAGCGCTGTTCGCAGTCTTGTGGAGAGGGTAGCAGGAAGCAGGAATACAAGTCCAATGGAGAGGAACGCTGGAAGCAGGAATACAGGCCCAATGGAGAGGAACGCTGGAAGCAGGAATACAGGCCCAATGGAGAGGAACGCTGGAAGCAGGAATACAAGTCTTACGGAAAGGATAACTGGATGTGGAAATATAAGAGGAGGTGACAGATGGTTTCATGATGAGGATTTTAGCGGTATATGGAATCGATTCTTCGTATGGGGAACGGTTTGCCGATTATGTCAATCAAAAGGAGAAGATACCTTTTACCGCCATGGCATTTTCCAATTTGGAGAAGCTTTTGCAGTACAGCAAAGAACACGCGGTTGAGATACTTCTGGTGGATGAGGAGGCCAGGGAGCAGGTCCGGGAGGTAAAGGCAAAGCAGGTGATGGTGCTCTGCCAGGGAGAGCTGGTGGAGCAGAAGGAGGAACTGCCGGCCATCTATAAGTATCAGTCGGGAGACTGTGTCATGCGTGAGGTGATGGCCCGATACTGCAGCCAGCCGGTGGAGCCGGGACTGGCCCTGCTGGGGACCAGGGCAGTGGTCATGGGAATATATTCACCTGTGAACCGGTGCTTTAAGTCCTCCCTGGCATTAACGCTGGGCCAGCAGCTGGCACGGGATGAATCCGTGCTGTATATGAATCTGGAAGAGTATTCCGGATTCTCAAGACTGGTGAGCGGTGATTATGAGATGGGCCTGTCGGATGTCCTGTACCTGTATAAACAGGGCGCTTATAACTGGATGCGGCTAAAATCCATGGTATACAACTGGGGTAACATGGACTATATACCGCCTGTCAGGTATGCGGAGGACCTGAGCCAGGTATCCCCGGATGAGATGGCCATGCTCATTGACCGGATTTCCAGGGAAAGCGGTTATGACAAAGTGGTTGTGGATGTGGGACAGATGGGCCGGGGCGCCCTTCCGGTACTGTCGGTCTGCGATGTGGTTTATATGCCGATAAGGGAGGACATGGTGTCTGCGGCCAAACTGGAGGAATTTGATGAATATCTGGAGGAGGCGGATGATGGTTCGGTGCGGGACAGGATACAGAGGCTGCGGCTGCCGTCCCCTGCCAGGATTGGAAGGCGGGAGGGGTACCTGGAGCAGCTTTTGTATGGGGAAATGGGGGATTATGTGAGGCAGCTGTTAAAGGGCAGGGGGCCGGAGCATTTATAACATATGCGGGGTGTGCTGATGATTAAGGAACATGAGGACAGAATGCTGCTGGAAAGAGGGGGGAGGCTTCATCAAGAAAATGGAGGGGACCGGGAAGGAATCCGTTCCAGGCTCCGCCGCCGGATTATGGAGGAACTTACGGAAAGCCGTGATATGGATGATGAACAGCTGCTGGAACGGATTGATACTGCCATCCGTGATATGGGACAGGGGATTTATCTTCCCCTAAAAGAGCGGATATGGCTGAGAGGGAGCTTGTATGACAGCTTTAGAAGGCTGGATATCCTGCAGGAACTGGTGGATGATAAGACCGTGTCGGAAATCATGGTCAACGGGGCCGGGAAAATATTCATCGAGCGCAATGGGAAGACCCAGGCCTGGGAAAGGCGGTTTGAAAAACCGGAGCAGCTGGAAGACATCATCCAGCAGATTGTAGGCCGGGTTAACCGGGTGGTTAACGTATCTTCCCCCATTGTAGATGCAAGGCTGGAGGATGGTTCCAGGGTACATATCGTACTGCCCCCGGTGTCCCTGAACGGGCCGGTGGTGACAATCCGTAAATTTCCTGAGCCCATAACCATGGAGAAGCTAATCCGGTTCGGGGCCGTAACCGAGGAGGCAGCCGGGTTCCTTAAGGAGCTGGTGGGGGCAGGGTACAATATTTTTATCAGCGGGGGCACCAATTCAGGCAAGACCACATTCCTGAATGCATTGTCTTCCTTTATACCGCCCCAGGAACGCGTCATCACCATTGAGGATTCCGCAGAACTGCAGATTACCCAGGTGCCCAACCTGGTGCGCCTGGAGACAAGAAACGCCAATACGGAAGGGGAAGGCGAGATAACCATGAGCCAGCTGATACGGGCGTCCCTTCGGATGAATCCAACCCGGATTATCGTGGGGGAAGTCAGGGGAAGGGAGACCTTGGATATGCTGCAGGCCATGAATACAGGTCATGACGGTTCTCTTTCCACGGGGCATGGGAACAGCGCCCGCGACATGCTCAGCCGTCTGGAAACCATGGTGCTGATGGCCGCAGAGCTCCCGCTGCCCGCAATCAGAAGCCAGATTGCATCCGCCCTTGATATCATGGTGCATTTGGGGCGGCTCAGGGACGGGAGCAGGAAAGTACTTAGCATTGCAGAGATTGGGGGATGTACGGATGGAGAAGTGGAAATGGAATCCTTATATGAATATGACAGGAAAACAGGACGGCTTGAAGCAAAGGGGCTGCTTAAAAACAGGGAAAAGCTTGGAGCTGCAGGATATTGCCAGAGGCGGGAATAGAGGACGTATGTCCGGCAGGGGAAAACGGGAGAGGGAAGTAAAAACAGGCAGGGGAATAGGACAAGATAAGGATGTAAAAACAGCGGGGGAGGACGGACCAGGCAGGGAGACTAAGAAAGGCGGGAAATTAAACATAACCAGACGTTCAGGGCGGGTGAGGACTTTGGGGACAATCCCAAAAGCCGGTTCCAGGCCGCCTGAGACAAGGGATTACCGTATTTACCGGCTTTCAGCCAAGGAGTGGGTTGTATATGGATGTATGGGTATTAGTGCATGCGCCGTTGTGGCTTATACGTTTTACAGGAGTTTCATGGCGTTCCTGATCATGATGCCTGCCGGGCTGCTTTTCCCCCTGTATAAGAAAAGGGACTTAAAGCAGGAGCGGACCCGGCAGCTGGGACTGCAGTTCAAGGAAGGAATCCTTGTGCTGGCCTCGTATCTTGGGGCAGGATATTCCCTGGAGAACGGACTTGCCATGTGCACAGGGGAATTGGAAGGCATCTATGGAAAACAGGGGATGATTACAGAAGAATTTGCCATACTGGCCAGCGGCGTCAGGATGAACCGGCCGGTAGAGCTGCTCTTGATGGAACTTGGGGCCAGAAGCGGTCTTGAGGATGTGGAACATTTCGCCCAGGTATTTGCAGCAGCCAGAAGAAGCGGGGGCGAACTGGTGGGGATAATCAATTATACAGCCGGAATCATACGGGATAAGGTGCAGGTACAGGAGGAAATCCATACCATGACAGCTTCCCGGGAGTTTGAGCAGAAAATCATGAATGGCATTCCATTTCTGATTGTATTGTACATTGACCTGACATCCCCGGGGTTTTTCCGGGTGATGTATGAAACCATGATGGGCAGGGCTGTCATGACCATATGCCTGGCAGTGTATCTTGGCGCCTGGCTGCTGTCTAAAAGGATACTTGAGATTGAGGTGTGACAAGAAGTGGGATATAAGCAGGGATGGCGGAGCGGACAGTGGAAGAAACTGAAATGGAAAAAGCAGATCGGCTGTATGGCCATAGGCCTGATTCTGGGAGCCGCGGCCCAGATTCAGGCTGGAGCCGGACAGGACCTTGGGCAGGGATATGAGCTTAAGAGAAATGGATATGGGCAGGGGGAGGCTTTATACCAGATGAATGTAGAAGGCCTGGAAGCGGATCCGGTATCCCTGGATATCCGGCTGTCAGAGCGCATTTATACAAAGGAAGAAGCCCATAAGACATATGAGTCGGTCATGGAAAACCTTCCACGGTATATTCTTGGGGAAAATGAGTCATTAGACGAGGTAAGGTCCAGCCTTAACCTTGTGACATCCCTGAACCAATACGGGATACGTCTCAGGTGGGAGTCGGACCAACCCGGACTTGTGGATTCATATGGACAGGTAAATAATACGGAAGTAGAAGAAGCCGGCCGTGAGGTATGTCTGAGCGTACGCATGACCGACGGCACATGGCCTGAGGAGTTTATCATAGGGGTTGTGGTAAAGCCGCCTTTGCTGACAGAAGAGGAAATACGGCAGGACCGTTTCCTCAAAATGCTGTCATTGGAGGATGAACAGCAGAGTTCCACTGAGGTTTTGAAGCTTCCCGGCTCATTTCAGGGAAGGGAGCTGCGCTATCACATAAAGAATGAGCCGGTTTTCCTGCCGCTGGCAGGACTGGGGGCGGTATGTGCTGTATTACTCGCCTTAAAAGACCAGAATGATATTAAGAAGGGTGAGAACAAGAGGAAACACCAGTTATTACTGGACTATTCTGAAGTTCTCTCGCGGCTCATCATTTTTCTTGGCGCAGGTATGAGCATCAGGACTGCATGGGATAAGATTGCATTTGATTACCAGAAACTGATGGACGACGGAAGGCAAAAGCCCAGGTATGCATATCAGGAGATGTATGAGACCAGCTGCCAGATGAGGGGAGGAGTGCCGGAAGGAAAGGCGTTCATGGAATTTGGAAGGCGCATCGGGCTGCAGCAATATATGAAGCTTGGCAGCCTTTTGGAACAGAACCGCAAGAACGGCTCAAAGAACCTGAGGGACACGCTGAAGGTTGAGATGGCGGAGGCATTTGAACAGCGCAAGCACCAGGCCAGAAGGCTGGGGGAGGAAGCGGGGACCAAATTACTGCTTCCACTGTTCATGATGCTGTCCATTGTCATGGTGATGATTGCAGTTCCGGCGCTGATGGAATTTGGATAGGAAAGAGGTGAGTATATGGAGTTAAGAAATGAATGGAAGGCGTTTATGGAGGATGACCACGGCGTGGGAGTCATTGAATTGGTGTTAGTCCTGGTGGGAATATTTACCCCCTAATTCACGCTATATATTATGTAGATACAGTGAAAATAGTGGAAATAGAGAAACAGTATAAACAGGAGTGTGTATGAAGTACAATGATGATTGCAAGGTGTATAGAATCAGATATTATAATGTATGGTTCTATTTATTTGCGAAAACAGAGATGGATGAGTATAAGATTAATATATTAGGTGAGCGTATAGGTATGGGAGATTCGATGATGATGAAGGATATTCATTGCTGGTGCACCAGACAAAAGATAGGGTATAGAACAAAGTTCAAGTATCGAAAAGAATATCCAATATTAGCCAACATATGGAATCTGTACTCGTATTGTCGCTTTAGGTGTGAGCATAAAAGGTAAGCCTGGACAATCTTGTGGATAAATCATAAAGAGAAAAAGATTTAAGGGGATAACTGGCATTTATATATAGAAGCAGGTAAGCCAATCATGTTTTATTTACTAGGACATGGTTGGCTTTTTGGCGTTAAAAAGTTCAAAGAAAAGTGTGGTAATTGAAGAAAATGGATGAAAAAAAACTAAAAGAAGATTCGGGCTTTCCTTATGAATGGAATAAAGGAGATACCTGTGTGATGATCACAAACAAAACAAAAAAAATACCTGCGAATATACGGTAGAGAGTTATGACGGGAGGTATTTTGGAGTACGAAGTCATACTGGACTTTATCATCGAGTTTCACCGTGGAGAATGTTTCGTACAAGGGAGGAGGCGATTGAAACATTATCAGAATCAAAAGAACAAGGATATGGAGGAATGACATTAGGGTAGAAAGAATTGAGATATTGAGGAGGTAGGAGACAATGATTCGATTTATGAGTGATACACGTTATGCTGGACTGGAAAAGGAAATGCAGCATATACCAGGATTTCGTCCAAGAAGGAGCGGAATGGTTATCAGTCACCTTTCTGGTTGTCTGGAAAATCAGAGAAGCCCGTGTGAACGCCGTGTTACCGATTGTGTCCCGTTTTATGAGCTTCTGGAGGTGTTGGCAGAGGAAGTGGCTGTCAGCACCTTTGTAAGCCGCGTGTGCCGTCTGACAGGGAGAAGAAATCCGTGCTTTTTTCAAAATGGTCATAGAGAACGGTTTTTGGCTATGGGAGAGAAGTGTAACAGAGCCATTGAAGAAGCAGCGACCTGTTCTGCGATCTATCTTCTTTCCGCAGATCGATTTTTGTGGAGCAGAGCACTGGGAAATGTTGATAGAGATGGGATACATTTTACAGAAATCCGTATTCATGGTGTAGATCTGGACGGCTATGTATTATTTCATATGGCAAGGGATCTGTATCAGGGAAGCAGCCATATTCGTTTATCAGAACTTACAGATTCAGAGCTGGTAAGCGACCGAGCATTTGAATGGATTATGACAGCCTGTGTGATTCGCAGGCATGGAAGTAGAGTTTTGCGAGAGGAGGAAAGAAGCATTGACAGAAGTAAAATCGGACAACATCAGTGAAAAAACAATGGAGCGTTTTGTACTTCGGATATTTAGTCCTTTGACAGCTACCATGTATGCAAAGGATGACTGGGGAGAGTTGGAGGAATGCAGTGAGGAGGTATTTCCAGCTGAGTTATGCAGCTATGAGACGGAAATTTTGGAACAGATTGCAAAGGAGTGCCTTCCGGAAGAAGGAGACAGAGGGCTGGCGGTCTATTTGGATATTCCAGAATTAGAAGAAAATATTTATAGTATGAAGCCCACCGTGGAAGTCTGGCATGGGGAGCTATGGGGAGTTCTGGAAGTAGAAAGTCATAATCAGCTTTCAGAAAGAGAGATTGAAGCAGTAAAAGAGTACTGGAAAGGGCAGGAAAGTGACGGGTGGGGAGAGGGTTTTGAACAGCGGGGAATCAAAACTCCGGAAGGAGAACTGTATGTTAGCTTTTGGAACAGTGGAGATGAATTCTTTCTTACCACAGAGGAAGGTTTGAAAGGAGAAGAACAGGAACCTGATATTCAGAAAGGAGGAATTGTTTTTGGCACATTATGATAGAAAATTTTATATCTTTCGATAGTTTAATACCATGGAAGGAGAGCTGTATTTTTTGAATAGTATGCAAGAAAGGGACTTGTTTGACTGCTTATGAGATGGAAAACGATATGAATAAGGTGTAGAGGAGAATAGAAAATGACCTATGAGGAGTTTTTACAGTTAACAGAAAAGAATTTAAAACGATTTTTTCCGGAATCTTTTCAGGAGAGAAAAGTGGAAATCAGAGAGGTTTTAAAAAATAACAACATCAAATTACAGGGAGTATATCTGTCAGGTAGCCCAAGCTACACATCCGTTCCACTTTTATATCTGGAATCCTATTATCAGGAGCTTGAGAACGGAAAGAAGCTTGAAGATGTGTGGCAGAACATCACTCGGGATTATCAGAAGTTTCAGGAAGCGGTAATAACCATAGATGGCATTTCCAGTAAAGAATGGGATTATGAAATCATAAAGAAGGGGTTGACCGTCTATGTCCGAAATGCACAGGAAAATGTTGATTTTCTTGCAGATTGCCCTCATGAAATACGTGAGGATCTGGCACTGGTTTATGGATTTCATGTGTTGGTGGACGGAGAAAAGGACGGAAGTGCCATTATCAATTATGACAGGCTGAAGTGGCTGGGAGTCAGCGAGGAGCAATTAAAGCAGGATGCCTGGGAAAACATGAAGCAGAGCAATCCTCCTTGTTTTTTTGATTTACAGGATATGCTGGCAAAAATGTATTTTGACGAACCGGGAGATGTCAAGGCCGGTAGTTTGGAACATTTAGAGGATGTGGATCCCAATGCAATGATGTATGTTCTGACGAATTCAAATCAGGTCAATGGGGCGGTTTATATGTGTGATGAAGAAGTAATGTCTCTTATTGCAGAAAAGCTGGGATCAGATTTAATCGTGATTCCGTCATCGATTCATGAAACGATTATTCTAAAAGAAACAGAGAATATGAGCGTAAGAGAATTGAATGCGATGGTAGAGGCAGTAAATGTGGAAGCCGTGAATCCACAGGAAAGGCTGGGGAATTTTGTTTACCGATTTGATAGAGAGGCCCAAAGACTGGAAAAAGCAGTAGAACAGGCAGAGGAGCTGGATTTTGAACCTGGGATGTCACCGGTATTTGCGTAGGACTCAGTTATATGTTTCATGAGTATTGCGGATGTTAGGAGGGATGTAGAATCAACAGTTTTATTTCATGGGTTGGCGGAAAGAAAGCACTCCGCAGCCTGATTTACACGATGTTTCCTGCAAATTATGACCGGTATATTGAGGTGTTCGGCGGAGGTGGTTGGGTACTGTTTGGAAAACCACCAGATGACCGGTGTATGGAGATTTATAATGACTATAACTCTAACTTGGCAAACCTGTTTTATTGCGTCAAGAACCGCACGGGGGCATTCCTTAAGGAACTCGGATTTCTTCCGTTAAACAGTAGGGATGAATTTACAGTAATCCGTAATTTTATTGAAAAGCAGGAACCGGATACCCGATTTTTAATTGAGGAGCTGGAGCTGGCAGAGAAGCATCTGATGCCGCCGGATTATGAGGAAGTGAAAAAAATCCTGCTGGAAAATGCAGAGGTAACTGATGTAAAACGGGCGGCTGCATTTTTTAAACTGATCCGGTACAGCTATGGAAGTGGCTGCACGTCCTTTGGCTGCCGTCCGTTTGATGTGAGGAATTGCTTTGACACCATTTGGCAGGCATCCCGCAGGCTGGCAGATACCGTAATAGAAAATAAAGACTTTGAGGCACTGATTCGGCAGTATGACCGGGATAGTGCCTTTTTTTATTGCGATCCGCCTTATTATGAGACGGAAGGTCATTATGCAGTGGTATTCCGAAAAGAGGATCACAAACGGCTTCGAGACACTCTGACAGGGAGCAGGGGGAAGTGGATGGTCAGCTACAATGACTGCGATTTCATCCGGGAACTGTATACAGGATATTTTATTACAGCCGTTACCCGCATCAATAACCTGGCCCAGAGGTATGAGGGCGGTTGTGAGTTTCCAGAGGTCATTATTACCAATTATGATCCTGGTGAGAGGGAGCGGTCAAAACCAAGACAGCTGGATCTATTTGGAATGTGGGGAGATGGAGAAACGGATCATTATGAGATCCGGGAAGAAATCTGTCCGGAAAGAGAGGTGCTATGAGAACAGAAAACAAGAGAAAAACAATGGTGCAAAAAAAGGAAAACGGTGTCCTTTCTGTGCCTAGTGAACTGTTATTGACGGCTGGGATTCCGCTTGATTGTGATTTGATGATAGAAACAGTCCCCGGAGTGATTCTGATTGGTATTGAGGCTCCGGTACAGACGGTTTGCAAACCCTATCTGAAGGTGTTCGATGAGCTGGGGATTGAACCCAATGAAGTGGAGGCATTGATGGGAAAGGAGAAAAGGACCAGATGAGTAAACCGATGTATCGTTTAGTGGATGGAAAGGGACGTGTCCTGATTCCAAAATCTATGAGGGAAGCGGCAAAGCTGGAGTATGGGGATATTGTTTGTCTGGGAATGGCGGGTGGAAAAATTACAGTCCGGAAGGTAGAGGTTATCGAGGTGGGAGATCAGTCTCCGGAGGCAGTGGAGGCATATGTCCGTACTGCATTTCAGTTTATGCCGGACAGCCTCCGACTGGATCTGATCGGAGAACTGAGCAGACTGCTGCAGAAAAAGGAGGGGTAAGATCATGCAGGAATTCACAGAAAAGGATTGTATGCAGACAGAAAAGGAGGCATCTATCCAGAACCGGGTGGTGGTTCTTCCCTCAAAGGTATTACCAGAGCATTACACGGGGCAGATTTTTTTCTGTACGAATATCCAGAAAACAGAAAATCCCAGACATTCCATTGCCCATCTGGTTTCCTTATCTACTGGGGAGGCATGGCACTGCTGGAACAGGGATGTGGTTGGTGTGCTGCGGCCAGAACTGTTGGGGGAAAAGGAACGGCTCCAGCTCTCCCAGATCCGTCCATTTGGGGCGCTGGATTTACATGGACATTCCCCAGAATATTCTGGATACAGTTTTCTGCCGGATGGACGCTATGCGTCAGGGGTATGGCTGGCAAATCCAGAGGAAGTATGGAGCTATGTAATGATGCAGAAGGACTACCAGTATCGGATTTTGATCTGCGACAGGGATGATTTTGCCGTACTGGAAATGTTAGAGGGAAGGATGATCTTTCCCGATGTGCAGAGTCTGGAACAGCTTCAACAGGCACAGAAGGACGGGGGGATGGAGATGATTTAGAAATGAGGGAAGGGAAATGAAGCAGATTCAGATTGAAAATGGAGTGATCCGGTATTATGGGAATCGGGTAGGTCGTGTGACGGAAGGATGTGCAGTAGTGGATCCCATGTTTCAGAATGAAGCATTAGAAAGCTTCCTGCGTAAGCAGAGGAATGTCCAAAAAATTCAGTGGCAGGACGGGATCTACGACCGGTTGGCAAATAGCCAGGAAGATATGGAATCGGCAAAGGGGTTAAAAGATGTACGCATCTGGCAACTGAGAGGAGATGTGGATGTGCATATGAAGTTCCTTGCACTTTCCCAGATGGAACAGCAATATGGCTCCCCCAAGCCGGATTTTTATATCAAAGTCTATGAAGGGGCATCTGATACCAATGACCTGGAAGAACTCTATGATAAATTCCGGTATCATCCGCCGTCCGGTTATACAGGTCATGGGCTATCCATTAGTGATGTGCTGGAACTCTATGATGAAACAGGGAGTTCCTTTTTTTATGTGGATCGCTATGACTTTAAGAGAATTGATTTTACAGAGTCGCAACCGGCGGAGGAATTCATACACACCATGCAGTTTTAGCAGGCAGTTTTGGCTGTCTGCTTGACTGAAATAGATCCAGAAAGGAACGGTTTATGAGCAGAAAAAAACAAAGGAGGAAGAATCAGTATGCCAGATTTAGACGTTCGGATTACATCTATGTATCCACCAGGAGTACAGGGCGGGATCAGAGCCTATGCATCCGCCACAATCGCCGGATGTTTTGCCGTCCGGGGAATCAAAATCGTCGAGGGAGGTAAGGATGGGCTTTTTATGTCTATGCCCAGCCGGAAAACACAGGATGGATACAAGGATATCTGTTTTCCTGTGACGGAGGAATTCCGCAACGAGCTGAAACAAGCGGTATTGGGAGCGTATGGAGAGGCACTGTCCATGGCACAGGCATCTACCTTACAGACAGCACCCCCTCAAAATCCAGGGCAGAACATGGTCTGATTTAAGGGGTACAGAGAACAAAAACAGAAAATCAATGGAGGAGATCAAATGAAGAATATTAAAAGACAGCTGGTAAATTATCGAAATGCAATGGTTATGCATATGTGGAACGTAAAAAACAAGCTTCAGGATACATCTGGTGAGGGATATGTGGACACAGCCATTAAGATCCTGATCGCAGTTGTACTGGGAGCACTGCTTCTAGCAGGTCTTTATGCACTGTTTAATGATACCGTACTTCCTACACTGGTACGCAGGGTGCAGGAAATGTTTGACTATAGCGGTTGATATGGAGATCAGGATATCGCTGCTTCAGGCCGTACAGGCAGTGCTTTTTTTCTCGCTGCTTATTGCGGTTTCTGCCTGGGATCTTCGGTACCGGATTATTCCGGACCGATTCCAGGCAGGGATTGCCCTGCTTTCCTTTCTGAACTTTGCACCCAGACAGTTGTTTGGAGCTTTAGGGGCAGCGCCATACCTCATAGTTGCATTATTTTGCAAGAGGGAAGGTGGAATTGGCGGCGGTGATATCAAGCTGGCAGGAGCAACCGGCTTGGTACTGGGACTTCCTGCAAGTCTGACTGCTTCCTGTTTAGGACTGACAGGATTTGTAATGTATGGTTGTATGGTCTGCCTGTGGAATCGGTTCAAGGGAAAACGAGATAAAGAAGCATTTCCTGTGGGACCGTTTCTGGCAGGAGGAGCGGCAGCCGTTTATTGTATGAGATTAGGAGGATGGATGATATGAAGAAGAAATTATGGATCATGGTTTGTGTTGCAGTGCCGCTTACAATGATTGCGGCCATCATATACCACAACAGAAAATAGGTAGACAGCAGTCAGCGGAACACTGGTTAAAAAGGAACCAAAATAAGGAAAAGAGTTGGAGGAGATGAAATGCGATTTTTGAAAAACAGGACTGTACTTGGTGTGCTTTGCATCGTGCTGTCTTTGATCATCTGCTTTGCAGTTACACCATTGTTTAATAAGGCTATGAGTGAAAAGACGGAAATTGTCCGTGTAGTAAAACCAATTTCAGTGGGAGAAGAAATTACTTCTGACATGGTAAAGACCATAGAGGTTGGCAGTTATAACCTGCCAGATGATGTAGTAAAACATTCGGATACTGTGGTTGGGGCATTTGCATCTGCAGATTTGGCGCCAGGAGATTACATCCTGACATCCAAGATTGCAGAAGAGCCGGCGGCAGAAAATGCCTATCTCTATCATCTGACAGGAGAAAAGCAGGCAATCTCTGTTACGGTTAAGGCATTTGCCAATGGATTGTCTGGAAAGCTAAAGAGCGGCGATATTGTGTCAGTTATAGCTCCAGATTATAGAAAGCAGGGAAAAACGGTAATTCCTGCGGAGCTTCAGTATGTGGAGGTCATTGCTGTGACTGCAAACAGCGGATATGACGCAAATACGGGAGAAGAACTGGAAGATGGAGCGGATCGTGAGCTGCCTGGAACCGTTACCTTGCTGGTAACGCCAGAGCAGTCAATGGTTCTGGCAGAGCTGGAGGCAGATGGAAAACTGCATTTGTCTTTGGTGTATCGTGGGGATGAAAAGAGTGCAGGGCAGTTTTTGGAAGCGCAAAACCAGATATTAACGGAACTGTATCCTCCAGAAGATATGGAAGGAGAAGCGGAAGAAAACGAGGCGCCGGATCACTCTGATAAGGAGCCAGAGGAAACCAAAGCAGAGGAGCAGGAGGAGTCCGAACAGGGCGAAACAGAGGAAAGCGAGGTGGAGTAAGCCTTGAATTTTCTGAAAAACAGTATTTTCAGCAGGGGAGCCGGGGACAGCTCTCCTGACTGGGAACCGGAAAATGAGAATCAAATGCTGGCAGTCTGGGGAAGTCCTGGATCTGGTAAAACCACGACAGCAGTGAAGCTGGCGGCGCGTCTTGCCATGCAGAAGAAGGATGTGGCTCTCCTTCTGTGTGATATGAATACACCGATGCTTCCCTGTATCTGTCCTCCTGGAGACCTGGAAGAGGAGCATTCTCTGGGGAGTGTTCTGGCAGCAACCCATGTGTCGGAATCGTTGGTACGCCATAACTGTATTACTCATAAAAAAATACGCCATCTAACGATCCTTGGAATGAGGAAGGGGGAAAATGAATACACATATCCACCTTACGAGCGGACACAGGCAGAGGAATTACTGCAGTGTTTGAGAAAGATCGCTCCCTATATCATCGTTGATTGTGGAAGCTGTATTGCCAATGACATTCTTTCGGCCATTGCCTTGATGGAGGCGGATGCAGTGCTGCGGCTGGTAAACTGTGATCTGAAATCCATCAGTTATCTTTCCAGTCAGCTTCCGCTTCTTAAGGACAGTCAGTGGGATGCAGAAAAGCAGTATAAAGTGGCCAGCAATGTATATCCCAATGAGGCCAGCGAACACATTGAACGGGTGCTCGGCAATGTGGCATTCCAGATCCCTCATTCCGAGGAAGTAAAGGCACAGGTTCTGGAAGGAAACCTTCTGAAAGAACTGGTGCTAAAGGACAGTAAGGGGTTTAGAAAAACCATGGAAGCAATCACAAAGGAGGTGTTCGGATGTTAGGGGAAAGACGCAGCAAAGCCGCGTTTTCTGCGGGTTTTCCCGAAGCTGTTCGGGAAGAAACACGACAGGATTCTGGACATCTTACGAAGGAGATCATGGAAACGGAGGCTTCTTTGGATGGCTTGGATGGAGGGGAGGGGATAGAAGAAAACTTCCAAAATGATAGCCTGTCGGAACAGGCTTGTGAAGGACAGATGCATGGAAAGGAGGATATCTGGTCAGAAGAGGAGGACATAGAGGCTCCTTTGTGTACTCAAAAAACGGGAGGTCGTTCTCTCCGTACCCATGACCTGTTTTTTGCATCGGAGGATGAAGGGCGTGACTTTCAGTCCGTGCTGCAGGAGATACAGGCGTATCTTTCCAAAGAATACAGTAATCTGGTAACCGGAGATGGAAACGAAGAAATAAAAGCACAGATCCGCCGATTTGCCGGGAAGTATATTCAGGATAACCGTATACAAGTACCGGGAAAAACCACGGATGAGCTGATTGATGCGATTTATTCAGAAATGGCAGAGTTCGGTTTTCTCACAAAGTACATCTACGGGGAAGGAATCGAGGAGATCGATGTAAATGCCTGGGATGATGTGGAGGTCCAGTATTCTGGTGGAGTGACAGAAAAATTGAAAGAGCATTTTGAAAGCCCCGAACATGCCATCAATGTCATTCGGCGTATGTTGCATGTGTCTGGGATGGTGCTGGATGATGCGAGTCCAAGCGTTCTGGGACATTTAAGTAAAAATATCCGTATTGCTGTACTGAAGACACCTCTTGTTGATGAGGATGTCGGGGTGGCAGCCTCGATCCGAATTGTGAATCCCCAGAGCATGAAGAAACAGGACTTTATAAAGGGAGGAACGGCAACCAGTCAGATGCTGGATTTTTTATCGGAGTGCATCCGGTATGGAATCTCTGTGTGTGTGGCGGGAGCCACAAGCTCCGGAAAAACCACACTGTTAGGCTGGCTTCTGACCACAATTCCGGACGGTAAGCGTATTTACAGTATTGAGAATGGTTCAAGGGAGCTGGCGCTGGTACGCAGAAAGGATGGGAGGGTAGTCAATTCCGTGATTCATACCTTGACCCGTGACAGCGAGAATGAGAGGCAGAGAGTAGATCAGATTGCACTCCTTGATATGGCGCTACGCTTTAATCCGGACATTATTGTGGTAGGAGAAATGCGTGGACCAGAAGCGAATGCGGCACAGGAGGCTGCCAGAACCGGTGTTGCGGTTGTGACAACCATCCATTCCATGAGTTGTGAGGCAACTTACCGCCGCATGGTTTCCCTGTGTAAACGTGCTGTGGATATGAGTGATGAGACTTTGATGGGATTTGTAACGGAAGCCTATCCGATCATCGCTTTCTGCAAACAGCTGGAAAACAAGGAACGCCGTTTAATGGAAATCATGGAGTGTGAGATTCTGGCAGATGGAACCAGACGATACCGTCCGCTGTTTCAATATCAGATTACGGAAAACAGGGTGGAGGATGGAAAGTTTGTAATTGTGGGGCACCATAGACAAATCAACCCAATCTCGGACAGTCTGGCAAGACGGCTGATGGAGAATGGAATGCCGCAGGAAACGCTGGCAGGACTTTTGAATGTAAAAAAGGATAGAGGGGAGGAGAATGAATGACGGCGATTCAGCTATTGGCGTGTGCGGGAATGATCGTGGGTGTATTTTTACTGCTGGGAATGAAGCCAGTGGAGTTTACGGACAGCCTGTTTGGATTTCTATTGAATCCAAAACGAAGTCTGCGGGAAGACATCAGGGAATCATCAGGAAGAAAAAAATCAGGGATTTTGCGCAGGGAACTGGAGGAAGCACAGAACATCCTTCAAATGACGGGCAGGGGGAACCGGTTTTCCATCATCTGCGCAGTTGCTCTGGCACTGTTTTGCGCTGGGGGATCCATTGCTATTTTGTTGGGAAATTTTTTCCTTGCTCCGGTGATGGCAGTGGGTTTTTTATTTCTACCATTCTGGTATGTGAAACTGACTGCCAATCATTATAAAAGGGATGTGTCTGCAGAACTGGAAACGGCGCTTTCGGTCATTACCACAGCATATCTGAGGACAGAAGATATTGTGACGGCGGTGGAGGAGAATATAGCATATTTAAATCCTCCAGTGTCCAGAGTATTTCAGGATTTTCTTATCCAGATTAAAATGGTAAATCCGGATGTTCAGGCCGCCCTTCGGATTTTGCGGGGAAGGATTGATAATGAGGTGTTTCGGGAGTGGTGCGATGCGGTCAGTGACTGCCAGCATGACCGGAGCTTAAAGACTACACTGCCGCCCATCGTATCAAAGCTGTCAGATATGCGGAATGTGAACGCAGAACTGGAATACATGATTGCAGAACCAAGAAAAGAGTTTATGATTATGGTTGTGTTTGTAGTAGGCAATATTCCTCTTATGTATCTGCTGAATCAGGACTGGTATGATGTACTGATGCATACGGTACTGGGACAGTGTATTCTGGCTGCCACTGCGGCGGCTATTTTTATATCCGCTGGCTTTGTAGTGAAACTGACCCGTCCCATTGAATACAGGAGGTAGCTATGGAAGGCTTGTTATTTTTATTCGGGCTGTTTTTAGCTCTGGGACTTTTCTTTTTAACTGCGTCTGTTCTAAAGTTACCTACCATGGGTGCGGCGAAGGCCATGCTGGGTACGGTAAAACAGGAGCGGAAAGCGGCAAAGACATTGGAAACTTATTTTATGATCCTAGCAGTGCGACTGTCTGGTTTCATCCGGATGGATGCATATAAGAGAAGCAGGATGCAGAATGTGTTAAAAGCCAGTGGAATGAATATGACCCCGGAAGTGTATCAGGCGTATGCTCTGGTAAAATCAGGCGCAGTACTTTTGGGGGCGATTCCCTGCATGTTCCTTTTTCCGCTACTGGTTCCTGTCGTGGTTGTGCTGGCCTTACTTCTTTACTTTAAGGAAAATCAGAAAGCGGATGAAACCTTAAAGGCAAAGCGGGAAGAGATAGAGGGGGAGCTTCCGAGAATGGTGGCGACTATGGAACAGGAACTGAAAGCAAGCCGTAATGTGATCGGTATGTTGGAGCGATTCAAGGGGAATGCGGGACCAGCGCTGACTGGAGAGTTAGATATTCTTCTGGCGGATATGCGTTCCTCCAATTATGAAGCGGCGCTGACACGATTTGAGGCAAGACTGAACTCGCCCATGCTGTCCGATGTGGTACGTGGATTGATTGGTGTCCTTCGAGGGGATGACAGCACAGTGTATTTTCAGATGCTGGCTCATGATTTTAAGCAGATCGAACTGCAGAGATTAAAAGCACAGGCACAGAAAATCCCTCCTAAGATCCGTGTTTTTTCCTTTGTCATGCTGGTATGTTTTCTGCTGACTTATTTGGCGATTATCTGCTATGTGGCATTGGAGAGCCTTGGAGGAATGTTTTAGACAGGAAGGAGGAGAGGATGAGGAGTCATCGTTTATGGAGAGCGCTGTCAGAAAGACGGGGCGAAGGATATGTGGATGTGATCGTGCTGGTTTTGTGTGCGGTCATGGTGCTTGCCCTTGCCATGCGTGTGCTTCCGGTTTTTATTCAGAAACAGCAGCTGGATACCTTCGCTACAGAACTGGTGCGTGAAGCAGAGGTAAGCGGGCGCGTAGGTGCAGAGACAAGCCGCCGTGCCGCTGTGCTGTCGGAAAAAACAGGGCTTCATCCGGACATTTTATGGTCCAGTCATGGAAGAATCCAGTTAAATGAAGAGGTTACCGTTACCCTGACGATGGATACAAATATCGGTCTGTTTGGCGAGTTTGCTTCTTTTCCGGTTACGCTTCGCGCACAGGCAGCTGGAAAATCAGAAGTTTACTGGAAATGAGGTGGAGGGATTGCGGAAACGGATGAAAGAGATACTGAGAGACAGGCGAGCCTCCTCATTTCCCATGACCATCGGGATTGTTCTTTCGCTGATTATTCTGATGTGTGGGATTAGTGAGTATTTCCGGCTTCAAGTCATTGCGGCAGGTGTGCGGGAAGCTGTGGAGGATGCTGTCATTTCCACAGTCAATGATAATTATGCAGGTGTGTATCATGGAGTCAGGGAGGGATATTCTGGCAGCTATGTTCCCTTTGGAGAGGGAAACTGGGAAGAAGATCTGAATGAAGGGGACATTTATGATTATCTGGATGAAACCATAGGAACCCAATTGTCTGGCGGCAGGCATGTAAAGTATGCGGATACTGGAACTGCAGTGGAGTTTGCCATAGATAGCCTGCAAGTGACGCTTCGGAATGCACCTCTGGCCCCATCGGATCCAGCCCATGCGCAGCGGTTTGAGGCAGATGCCATTGTTAGACTGGAGGTTCCAGTTCGGTTTGGCGGCCGGATTCTTCCATCCATGTGGATCACATTGAAGGTACAGGCTGGATATACAGAGGTGTTCTAGGGAATGACCTGGACTTTGAGAGGATTGTATAGTATGTTGTGCATAACAAAACAGAAAACAGGATAAAGGAGGAGAAGAATCATGAAACTGACAGAGAAGATGAAAAAGAATCTGGCAATTTTGGGCGGCGTGCTCATAGGAATCGGCCTGATCGCTGCCATTGGAATGCAGTTTGGTCCGAAACCGTCCGGTGAAGATGTTCTGCCAGGAACAGGGGAGACGGAAACAGAATTGATTGTAGATCCTGGAGATTTTGAAAAGAAGGAAGAGGAAAGTAAAGTAGTATCCAGAGAAGAAGAGAGCCTTGTGATTCATCCAGGAATCGGAGAAAATCAGGAAACAGACACTCAGGCGGTGGACAGCCGGTCGCCACAGACTGATCAGACAACGCAGAGTATCCAACCAAAACCAACTAAACCAGAACCGCCAAGCAAGGAGATCCTGACAGATCCAACACAAAAACCAGATGGTACAAAGCAGGATACCCCTCCGGTTCCCGTGGATCATGAAGCGGTAGAAAAACCGTCCGAACCGGTAGCAGATCCGGAACAGCCGCAGGCAGGAGATACTTCCGGGAACCAGATCTATGTTCCAGGATTCGGCTGGGTAGAAAACCATGGAGGAGGAGGCTCTGGAACTGCAGCAGAAGATATGTATGAAAACGGGAATAAGATTGGCATTATGGATTAAGACAGAAAGAAGAAGCACCACATCAATGTGGTGTTTTTTCTTTCCCCAGATACCAGGGAAGGAAACAAGGCTTCCTGTGGTTGGAAAGGAGGATACTTGAAACAGAAGAAATGTGTGTTTTTCATAGTCTCAATCTTACTGTCTTTGATACTCTCCATCCAGGTTTATGCAGTAGGGGACGGAAATCTTGATGGGGGCGGCGGAAGTATGGGACAGGGGACCAGTCAGAATTCCTGGTCACCGGGAAATGAAGGGGTGCGGGTTACTGTCATTCGGGCAGAGAGCCATGATCCGGTAACAAGACCGATTGACTTAACAAACAAGCATCCGAATATTGCCTACTCCTTTGGGAAAGTCAGTAAAATGTCTTATACCAGAGGAAGTGCTTTGATGATTGATACCAATCCATATGAGTATGTAAATCCGGCACAGTCTCTACCCAGAATCATCAGCTCGAAAAGTCTGGGGCAGGCAAATATTGAGCAGATTAAAAGTTATTTTACAGATGAACAGGTGGTGCGTAGCATTGCAGGACTGACTGGAATGGATTTTGACACACTGGTGGGAGGGGAGTATAGGCTCTTATTGGAGCCGATCAGTTTTCTTAAATTTCAAGGAACCCTGATTGCAGTTACAGCAACAGAGGCAGCGCTCTATGATGAGATGTTAAGTGGTGGGCTTCGTGCTGTCCTTCCAACAGTGGCATTTCAGAATCTACCACTTTCTATGTTTTTGGAAACACCGGATCTGGGATATCCGGCTTGGGGAGGTCCTACATCGGGAATCCGTTCCAACAGTGAAATAAAAAGTTCCCTGGGACTTGGCATTGTACGGTTTCGGGATGTGCCACCAGAGGAACCGGAGATCACGACCTATGATTATGAGTATAGGACTAACACGGAAGTGATTACGGCAGTAGAGGTAAGCGGAGGACAGAGTGATCCGGATCATCCGGTATCCGTAACATTTTCCGTAGAAGGAAGAAGCTACGAGGTGGGAGAGGTATATTATCCGTCCGGTGACAGTCAGCTGGCTTGGATCCGCTGGACAACACCGGAGCAGCCTCAGACTATGACGATGACCGTCCGTGTGCGGGGCGGAGGAGGAACAAGTAAAGGAACTCTTCACATCAAGGTTGTGGATCTGGATGAAAATCCACCGCCAGATCCCAATGCGGATGACCGGAATGACGGGTTTACAAGACCTTCGGTTCCTTCCAATGCAGAAGTAACCTTTGCATCCTGGGGTGTGTGGAGGCCATGGTGGAGGGAATACTGGGTATGGCACAGCGGGGATGAGGATGATGACGGGTACTGGTGTGACCATGGCTGGTGGGAGTTTGACCTGGACCGATACTCCGCAAGCCTGACTGCAGATATGAGAATTACAACCGATGAAAAGTCCCCTACCGCTACGGGAAGGACGATGAAATCCGGTTATGGATTCCAGGAAAAGGTAACAACTCATGTCAGCACCAATCAGAGTTCTGCAGTGACATCTGCGCAGAATGCGGTGACTTATTTTCCGGAATTTCAGTATGAGAGGTTTTGGAGGCTTTTGGAACGGATGAATGGCGGCTATGATATGACCCATGAGTTTAAGAAAAATGGTTACAGTACCTATGAGAGGAGAACGCATTTTACACCAATTTGGTATCCGGATGGAAGCTATACGCCATATACATGGTTGTTGGATTGCTGGACACCGGCTGGGATGCTTTCCATGAATCTGACCGATTCCATTACCATTGACGGAAACCTATGGAGTGACTGGCACATCGCACCGCAGAACCCAGAGTAGGGGGAGTTTTTGCAGGAAATTACACAGGAATAGGAGGAACATTTTAATGAAAACAAAGAAAATCATAACATCTGTTTGTACAGCCGCAGTTTTCGCAAGCCTAATCTGTATGCCGGCATATGCGGCTTCCGGGGACGTGGCCGGGGCGATTGAGGGAACCTGGCAGACGGCATCCCAACAGATCAAAACAGTTGTCGATCATGTTGTATTTCCAGCCATAGATCTGATCCTTGCCGTGTTCTTTTTTGGAAAACTGGGAACGGCATACTTTGATTATCGGAAACATGGGCAGTTTGAATGGGCAGCACCGGCAATTCTGTTTGCCTGTCTGGTATTTACACTGACTGCACCGCTTTATATCTGGCAGATTCTTGGAATTTAGGAGGTATATCATGGGATGTTGGGGAATTACTGCGTTTGAGTCCGATGCTGGACTAGATGCCATCAGTCTCATACGGAAACATCTTCCGGAACAAGGGGATGTAGAACTCCGGCAGATGCTTGCCTGGCTGAAGGCAGATTCTTGGAATGCCCCTCCGGAAGTATCAGAAGGGGTATCTCATACAAGCCCAATGGCAGTGGCAGAACTAATTGTAAAATTCCAGGAGAAGGATTTTTCTGCACTGGATGGAATCAAGGGGGATAAGAAGTTTTCCTCCCTGTCTACTTTTACAGCATCGAAAGAATCCCTTCAGTGGGTAAGGGAATATCTGTCGGAAACTCTTTTTTACAGCCGTAAATGTGCAAAAGAGCAGGAGAAGTCGGGAGTTTTGTGGGGCGGCTGGTTTCAGGAACGGGATTGGAAGCACTGGCAGGCGCATATGGAAAAACTGATTGGAAGGATGGATGAACTGCTTACAAGAGAGGGAGAAACAGTTGCATTATGGACAGGAAGCATTTGCCAGAAGGTGGAGCCGGGAAAAATGGCAGGAAAGAAAGAAGGGGAAGAACGTGAGAACCCACATAGGTCGGAGGAGGAAAGCATGACATTTTTTGAAAGGGAACTAAAAAAAATGTTTGGAACGGGAGCGAGCTTTTCAGAACCAAGGTTTGTCGGGAATTGTTGTTATGGAAGGCTGACGGATCAGATCCGTGTCAAAATCAACTTTCAGACAGGCATGGTTGCGGATCATTATGACCGATTGAAAGTGACCCTTTTGAATCGGAATGAAGGAACGATCGACAGCATGGTTGTGAAATTTGGAGATGTGTGGGGTCTGAAAAAAACGACTAATCCCAACTTCCGCGACGGGGTAAATCCCCATATCTGGTCCTATGGAAAGGAGATCGGCTGGTATGTATATCAGCCCGGAAAAGAGGATTATAAAGTACTCAGTGAAGCGGTAAAGACCTATCTGCAAGTGTTTCAGGAACCGGAGGAAGCTATGCAAATGGGACAGAAGATGTGTTAAGAGGAGGTGGTTAAAACTTGTTTATCTGGGATTTTGTTGCAGACACGGTTCTGGGACAGATCATTGACTGGCTGTATGGTCAGATTGTTGGATTTCTGGGGGATTTTTTCATGCAGATGGGAAGCATGGGGGCTGAACTGTTCGAAATGAGCTGGGTACAGTCTGTTGTGCTTCTTTTTTATTATCTGGCATGGGCACTTTATGTGACGGGAATCGTAGTGGCAGCCTTTGAATGCGGAATTGAATATCAGAATGGCAGGGGAAGCATACGCGATACTGCCCTGAATGTAATCAAGGGATTCCTGGCAGCCAGCCTGTTTACGACTGTTCCAGTGGAGCTTTATAAGCTCAGTATTTCACTTCAGGGGAGTTTTACAGCTGGTATTACAGGATTGGGAGAAGATATTGGGACAGTTGCGGCAGGGATTGTGCAGTCTCTTCAGGATGCTGCTACCTGGCAAGAAGCTGCTATATCTGGAGTTTTTGGTGGAATCGGAAGTATCAGCAGCCCGATTTTTATGATCTTTCTCTTGATCCTCATGGGTTATGCGGTAATCAAAGTGTTCTTTGCGAACTTAAAACGGGGCGGGATCCTTCTGATCCAGATTGCAGTAGGGAGCCTTTATTTATTCAGTGTGCCAAGGGGATATATTGATGGATTTGTTGGCTGGTGCAAGCAGGTAATCGGTCTGTGCCTGACCGCATTTTTACAGGCGACGGTCCTGATCGCAGGTCTGATGGTCGTTAAGGATCAGGCACTGCTTGGTCTGGGACTTATGTTATCGGCAGGTGAGATTCCGCGGATTGCGGGGCAGTTTGGGTTGGAAACGGGAACCAAAGCAAATGTGATGGGAGCAGTCTATGCAGCGCAGGGAGCTATGAACCTAACAAGGACGGTTGTGCAAGTGGTTTCTAAGTAGAGAGGACGGTGAAGGATGGAACGCAACAAACTGGTGTATATTGCATCTCCGTATTCTGGAGATGTTGAGCGGAATGTAGCATTTGCAAAGGCAGCCTGTCGTTATGCCATGAACCAGGGGGTTACGCCAATTGCCTCCCATCTGCTATATCCGCAGATGCTGGATGATGGAGTCCCAGAAGAGAGGAAGCTGGGAACAGATATGGGGCTTCGGATTTTGAAGGTGTGTGAGGAAGTCTGGGTGTGTGGAAGTGAACTGTCTTCAGGAATGGAGCAGGAAATCCGTGCAGCAAGGCAGCTTCAGATTCCGCTTAGACGGGTCAGCGAACAGGAGATTGGATGGGAACTATGTGAAGTACCGATACAAAAGGGAATGGAGATGGGCGGATGATGACACTGGGGAGCCTGTTTGACGGGATTGGAGGATTCCCTTTGGCGGCAGTTCACTGTGGAGGTGTGCCGGTATGGGCCAGTGAGATAGAACCGTTTCCCATGAGGGTAACCAAACTTCGGTTTCCAGATATGATCCATGTAGGGGACATTACAAAACTGGATGGAGCAAAATTGCCGCCTGTGGATGTAATCTGCGGAGGCAGCCCCTGTCAGGATTTGTCAGTAGCCGGATTACGGAAAGGATTGGCAGGGGAGCGCTCCGGTCTGTTTATGGACCAGGTACGCATAGTAAAGGAGATGAGAGCAGAGGATGAAAGACGAGGGGTATCAGATGACTTTATTCGACCTCGATACCTCGTTTGGGAAAATGTCCCTGGAGCATTCAGCTCCGCAAATGGAGAAGATTTCCGGGCGGTCATTGAGGAGATTGTCCATATCAAGGACAGTACCTGTCATGTGCCTCGACCTGACACCGGGCGCTGGGAATCTGCTGGGGCTGCCATTTTGGGAGATCAATTCAGCCTGGCTTGGAGAGTCTTGGATGCTCAATACTGGGGAGTCGCCCAGCGCCGCCGTAGAATCTTCCTTGTCGCAGATTTTGGAGGACTCACCGCACCAAAGATATTATTTGAGCAGGAACGCCTGCTTGGGGATCCTGCGGAGGGCCAAGGTCAGGGGAAAGGAGTTACCACCACAGCTGGAAACAGCTCTGAGGATTCAGGCGGGAGTAGAGTAGCAGAGGAAAAACAGGTGGATATTTTTGCGTTTCATATTAATCAGAGGGAAGAAACGATCAACCTCAACGGAATATCCGGAGCTTTGATGGCAACGACCAATATGCAGATGCAGACCTTTGTGGCAGAGGGGATGAGGAAGTTTGAAAGTGCAGAAAAAGAAGAAGAGTGTCTGTGCCTCAATGACCAAGGAGGAGAGCGTATGGATGTTTCGGTCGATGTAACAGCAACCCTGCGGGCAGGGATGAGTGGTCATCCGCCTCTGGTGATGGGCATCCAGCAGGGGAGTGCTGGGACAGAGGAAACTCCGGATCCAGCTCTTATAGAGGAGGCAGAAACCGGCGGGAACAATCAGCAGATTCTGTTTGAGAATCACGGGATTGATGCCAGATATACAGGTCCGCATGAGGTGGCCCCTACCATGTCAGCCCGGTATGGAACAGGAGGAAACAATGTCCCACTGGTCTCAGATATGCCGGAGAGTTATTGTATTGCCGGAAATATCATTGATCGGGAAGTACAAAATGGAGGAAATGGTCTGGGATGCCAGCCGGATATTTCCTATACTCTTACGAGCGCAGACCGCCATGCAGTGTTCAGCCGCCAGAGAAGTGATGAATTTCTGCAAAATCGGGTAACAGCGACTCAGAGCGCCAGACAGCATAAGGATGCTACGGATCTGGTGTGTGAGCCGTATCAGAATACGGTAGGAACCATTGGATATACAGATCATAAGGGGATTAATAATCAATATGTCAGCGAAGATAAATGTATTGTTGAGAACCGGAGACTGATCCGGAGGCTGACGCCTTTGGAGTGTGAACGGTTACAGGGTTTTCCGGATCACTGGACAGATATCCCTGGTGCCTCGGACAGTGCCCGTTACAAAGCTCTTGGGAATAGCGTAGCGATACCGTGTGTGGATTTTGTTCTCCGTGGTATCGCTTATTTTTTGCGGAAGATGAAGGAGGAGAAAGAACCATAAGATTGGTAGTTCTGCTTCCGTTTTCAGGTAATCTTTGTTGGGTATCGTCATAGCTATCTCATCTCTTTATGGATATACTTGGCTTGTAAAAACGAGGAAAGGAGAGTCAAATGGAAGAGCGTAAGAAAAATTTATGCGCCATGATTCCAGAATCCCTGCATAAAAAAGTGCGGGAAGAACAGGAAGAATGGGGAATCAAGCTGAACGAGTATATGGAACGGATTCTAAAAGACCACTTTGAGAAGGGAGAAAGAGAGATGGCAAACGGAACCAGGACACTGGCATTTCAGGTATCAGAGGAGTTTTTTCAGAGGTTAAAAAAATACCTCAAAAAGACAAGACAGAGCCAGAAAGAATTTGTAATCGGACTGATTGAAGATGTACTTTCGCAGGAAGAACATGTAGTATCTAGAGAGATGCAGGAGACAGAGGGAAAGGCAGAACTTGAGGAAACTAAATAAGAGGAAGGAACGAACATACCGCCGGCAGAGCTTCATCATGCCGGCGGTTATTATTTGGAGGTGATCGGTTGTATATTTATCCGGACCATTTGAAATCAAAAGCAACACTTTGGTTATGGCAGCTTCGGGACATTGGGATTCTTGGTATTTGCGGATTGGTCTCCATTTTAGCAGCTACGCAGGCGGGATTTATGTTCCCTTGTGTTCTGACAGGGGTATATGGATTTCTGACGATCCGTTTTGAAGATACCAGCATTCTGGATTTTATCCGGTATGCCTGTGCGTATTTTTTTATGCGTCAGCAATTTTTTGAGTGGAGGTATGAATGAGCAGGGAGAAAAGAAAAGCGAAAAAAGAGGCAGAGAAGCGCCTCTCCACACGGCAGTTCATTGGTGCAAAGGAGATTACAGACTACAGTCTGGTGACCTACGGACAGGGGGAGCTGGTGTATTTTATTGTAAAACCAACGAATATTTCTGTTTTGTCCGAATCTAGTGTCGGGGCAAGAATCTATGCTCTTATGACTGTACTAAAAGGAGTGGCAGAGATTGAGATGCTGTGTCTAAACAGCAGGGAAAGTTTTGAAGATAACAAGCGGTTTCTGAAAAGTCAGATGGAGCAGGAAGAGAATCCAGTCATACGCCGTCTTTTGGAACAGGATCAGACCCATCTGGACCGGATTCAGGTGCAGATGGCGACAGCCCGTGAATTTCTGATTATGCTGCGGTTAAAAGATGAAAAGGAATCGGATATTTTTCCGTACCTTTCCAGGATTGAAAAATCCCTGAAGGAACAGAGTTTTTCTGTTAAACGGGCAGATAAAGAGGATATCAAACGTATCCTGGCTGTTTACTATGAGCAGAACGTGACCACAGAGAAGTTTGAAGACTTTGACGGGGAGCGGTGGATCATACCAGAGATTTAGAGTGAGGAGGAGATGACTTGAAAAAAGGAAGAACAGCAGTTGATGACAGGGAAGATAATGTGCGTATCCAGGAATTTCTGGATATGATTGCTCCGTCTGTCATTAAATTTGAAACAGATCATTTTATTTGTGGTAACACATATCGTTGTGTCTGGGCACTGCGGGAGTACCCGACTGCTACGGAAGAGCAGGCAATTCTCTCACATTTAGGGGAGAAAGATGGTGTAACCTTGCGGATCTATACCCGTCATGTGACACCCGTTGAGGAGCGGAAGATCATCAGTAATGCAGCCAACAAAAACCGGATGGATCGGAGCAATACCAGTGATTTACAGCAGACTGTTCTGGCTGAAAGTAATTTACAGGATGTAACTACCATCGTAGCCCAGATGCATCGCAACCGAGAACCCCTCCTCCATACGGCAGTATATCTGGAGTTGTGTGCCCATGATCTGGAGCATTTGAAGCTTCTTCAGACAGAAGTACTAACGGAACTGATCCGATCAAAATTGAATGTAGACCGACTGATCCTCCGTCAACAACAGGGGTTCCGGTGTGTAATGCCAAGCGGTTATAACCTGTTTAAGGATCAGTTTGAGAGAGTGCTTCCGGCCAGCAGTGTGGCGAATCTGTATCCCTTTAACTATTCAGGAAAGACGGATCCTCACGGGTTTTATATTGGGAGAGATAAATTTGGGAGTAATGTACTGGTGGATTTTAACCGGAGAGCAGATGATAAGACAAATGCCAATATCCTGATTCTGGGAAACAGCGGACAGGGAAAAAGCTATCTGCTTAAATTGCTGCTGACGAATTTAAGGGAGTCCGGAATGCATATCTGCGCTCTGGATCCGGAAATGGAGTATGAAGATCTGACCAATAATCTGGGAGGGTGTTTTATCGACTTAATGAGCGGGGAGTTCATTATCAACCCTCTGGAACCGAAAACCTGGGACGAAGCGGGAAGCCCAGAGGATCTGGATGCACCTCAGACCTTTCGCATCCGGTCCAGATTATCCCAGCATATCAGTTTCTTAAAGGACTTTTTCCGAAGCTACAAGGATTTTTCCGACAGGGAAATCGATGTGATTGAGATCATGCTGCAGAAGTTATATACCAGATGGGGGATTACAGACGAAAGTGATTTTGAATGCCTGGCTGCGGAGGATTACCCAGTTCTCTCCGATCTTTATGCGTTCATTGAGGAAGAATATCAGGGATTTGACGAAAACAGAAGACAGCTTTATACAGCAGAAATGCTTCAGAGTATTCTTCTTGGGCTGAATTCTATGTGTGTGGGAGCTGAGAGCAAGTTCTTTAATGGACATACCAATATCACCGATGATGGCTTCATTACCTTTGGGGTAAAAGGACTGTTACAGGCCAGCAGGAGCCTTAAAAATGCATTGCTTTTTAATGTGCTTTCGTTTATGAGCGATGTTCTTTTGACACAAGGCAATACGGCAGCCAGTCTGGATGAGTTTTATCTGTTCCTTTCCAACCTGACTGCAGTAGAGTATGTTAGAAATTTTATGAAGCGTGTGCGAAAAAAAGATTCTGCAGTTATCATAGCTAGCCAGAACCTAGAGGATTTTAATCTGGATGGCGTGAGGGAGTATACCAAGCCGCTGTTTTCCATCCCGACGCATCAGTTTCTGTTCAATGCGGGGAGCATTGATGCCAAGTTTTATACGGATACCCTGCAGCTGGAGGATAGTGAGTATAACCTGATCCGGTATCCACAACGGGGAGTCTGCCTGTATAAATGTGGAAATGAGCGATATAACTTAATGGTAAATGCCCCGGAACACAAAGCCAGACTGTTCGGAAAGGCAGGAGGACGCTAAAAGGGGAGACTATGAATGGAGTTAAAGGAGCAGAAATTTGGCATTGAGATTGAGATGACCGGCATTACCCGTGCGAAAGCGGCTGAGGTAACGGCAGAGTATTTTGGAACTAGAGTCAAATATCTGGGAACCTATTACGATACCTATGCAGCCATTGACACGGAGGGGCGGCAGTGGAAGTTTATGAGTGATGGGAGTATAACAGCGCAGAAAAAATCGAATGGGAGAAAGATCAATGCAGGGAGAGAATATCAGACGGAGATGGTAAGTCCCATCTGTCGCTATGAGGATATTGTGACGATTCAGGAGATCATCCGGAAGCTGAAAGAGCATGGGGCACTGACGAATGGAAGCTGCGGTATCCATGTGCATATCAATGCGGAACCGTTTGATGCCAGAACCCTTCGTAATATCACTAATATCATGGCAGCCAAGGAAGATCTGATCTATAAAGCTCTGGGGGTGTCCGTGGATCGGCAGCACCGGTGGTGTCAGCCAGTAGACACACGATTTTTGGAAGAATTAAACAGAAGAAAACCAAAGAGTATGGAGGCAGTGGAACGGATCTGGTATAACGGGGAGAGCCGCAGAGACCAGCATTATGATGACAGCCGTTATCATTGTCTGAACCTTCATTCTGTTTTTCAGAAAGGAACAGTGGAATTTCGTCTGTTCAATGGGACGCTTCATGCAGGCAAGATTAAGGCCTATATCCAGTTTTGTCTGGCGATTGGCGCCCAAGCGCTGAATCAGTCCTGCGCCAGCAGAAGAAAAACTCAGACCAGCAATGAGAAGTATACATTCCGCACTTGGCTTTTACGGCTAGGATTAAATGGGGAAGAATTCGCCACAGCTCGTCAACATCTGCTGGCAAATCTGCCGGGCTGTATTGCCTGGAAGGATCCGGCTCAGGCGGAAGCACAAAAGGAAAGAATGCGACAGAAGCGGGAGAAGGAATTGGCAGAACGGATCCAGAGACAGGAAACCATTCATCCAATTGAGGAATTAGAATCAGCTGGGGAAGCACAGGAATCCCCGGCTTTTTGTATGCGAATGTGACAGGAGGAAGCAAATTGAAAGGAAAACAAAGACTTTATATTGCCTATGGGAGCAATCTGAATCTGGAGCAGATGGCATTTCGTTGTCCGACTGCGAAGGTAGTAGGAAAGAGTGAATTAAAGGATTACGAACTGTTATTTCGGGGAGGCCGCAGGGGGGCTGTGGCAACCGTAGAACCTAAAGCAGGGAGTACTGTGCCGATACTGGTCTGGGAGATTCAGAAGAAAGACGAGGCATCGCTGGATCTTTATGAAGGGTATCCGAATTTCTATGATAAGCAGATGCTGGAGATTGAACTGGATGGAAAAATTGTTCCGGCCATGGTTTATGTGATGACACCAGGGCATTCATTTGGAATTCCCTCTGACTATTATTCCAATGTAATCTGGCAAGGGTACGAAACGGCAGGGTTTGAAACCCAGTTTCTGGAGGACGCAATCGAACATGCTTATCAGCTTGTACAGAAACAGGAAAGAGAGGGAGACTTCTATCAGCAGAGCCTGTTTCATATGGGGGGCTATGATGGAATGAAATAAATCCTGATGCGTCAGATGAATATCTCGATAAAAAGTGTGGAAGGAGTGATTTTATGGCCGTCTCAGCTGCCGCTGTGACAGCAAAACTGGTAGCGCTTACCCTATCTGACCGGAATGGGCGGACTGTGGTTTTTTCTGTTATTGCAGCATTAGTAACCCCTGTTATTTTAATTGCCACCATGATTATGTGCACGCTTTCTGGGACTGTAGACCATAACATTTCTGCTGTCCAGCTGTCCTTTCATGGAGGGTATTTGTCCTCAAAGGTGCCAGCAGAGTATCGGATGTACATCGAAAATATGCAGGACAGTTTTGAAAAACTGGATGGGGTGTTAAATGAAATTAATGGTATGGCAGAAGCCGAAGAAGTAGATCCCTACCAGGTAAAAGCGATTTTTTATGCCCTGTTTTTTGGTAAGGAGCACCCTCGGATGGATGAGGGGGACTATCGGGCATTCGCAGATTGTTTTGTAGAGTATGAGGAGAGGGAGGATGAAGAGGGAGAAACCTATACAGTTGCAATTCCAATCCAAAGCCTGAATATGGTCTACGGAAATCTTGCTGCAGAATTAAACCAGGAGGTTTCTCTGGAAGATAAAACGAATGTACAGCGCATCTATATGCTGGCAAAATACGGTGTGAGTGTACCAGGTGGAAATGGTCTTCCTCCCGGACAGGCTATGGGAGATGGGAGTTTTTCCGCGCTGATGGCAGAGGCAACCCGTTATATTGGTTATCCCTATGTATGGGGCGGTAGTTCTCCAGACACCAGTTTCGACTGCAGTGGATATATCTGTTGGGTCTACACGAGATCCGGGGTGTATCACCTTTCCCGAACAACAGCTCAGGGGATTTATGACCAGTGTGCGATTGTGTCAAGAGAGGAAGCTAGACCCGGAGATCTGGTGTTTTTTACGGGAACTTATGCATCTGCAGGGGCGGTCAGCCATGTGGGGATTTATGTTGGAGGCTCTAGGATGCTGCATTGTGGTTCGCCTATTGGCTATGCGGACCTTACTTCTCCTTACTGGAACAGCCATCTGTATGCTTTTGGAAGGCTGGCAACTATTCCGGAATGAGGCAGCTAAAAATGAAATTTGTGCAGATTTGCCTGGACAGTTTATGGATATGTGATATCGACTTTTAGAAAAAAGTTCGGTATTGTGTGTGGCTGAAAGGAGGGAAGTAACCGATGGATGAGATTATGGATCAGTTAAATCAGGTAATCGAAGAACGAGTTCTGGAGCTGAAGAGAAAAAGTGAAGAGGACAAGGTTCCCGCTTATTGCACAGAGACCAAGGAACATGTCCTCCGCATGGATCGAATTCTCAATAGCCTTTCAGAGGATGACCGGCAATGGTTGGATGACCAGCTTATGGCTAAAATGGATATACCGGAACAGGAGCGTTTGAGGTATTATAAGGCGGGTCTTGCAGATGCCATTGAACTAATCCATTATTTAAGAACCTGATGAAACGAGATCGGGCGGCTGTGTGAGCAGCCGCCTGATTTGCTTTCTGAAAGAAAAAGGAGATTTGAAATGAGAAATACTACGATCAATGTCAGTTTTAACACAGAAAAATTGGATGCGTTAAAGTTCCACATGGAAAAAAGGGACACCGATATTCAGGGGGAATTAAATGATACAGTACAGAAACTGTATGAAAAATATGTCCCGCAGGCTACCCGTGAATATATTGATGACAAGGTGGCAAGAGAAATATCCACCAGAGAACGTACCCGTAGAGCTGATCGGACTGCAAGACGGGAGGAGTCCCAGCTGGAAGAATCAGAAATCGTATGATAACCAGAAAAAAGAAAACGGAATCCCCAGTCATCCATGACATCCCCGTGTAGCCCCCTGTGTGCTCCTGTGTCGGGCTTTGGACAGCTAGGTGGCATCGTGGTACCCATACGAGGATTTTAAGCGGTGTTGGGCAAATGTGAGAGAAGGTTATGGAAACAGCAAGAACACGGGGGATATGGGATTCCTGAGTGGTTGGCAGGGTCGAAACGTGTGCAGGTTAAAGGGGGTATGCTGCTTTTGGCAGCCTACCCCTGGAAAACACCGACCGGCAAAGCCGTTCGGGAAATCTGGTTTGAATACTTTTGGAAAAGGCGTCGAAAGAATGGTGCTGGATTTTTGAAAGTGGCAGGATTTTGGAGGAAATGAGAGAGAGTTTGTGAATACCTGGTAAGGAGGGAACGATGGGGAGCGAAAATGCGAAAGTCCGTGTTGGGATTTATATTGAAAAAGCTATATTAGAACAGGCAGACGGGTTGTTGGAGACTGCCAATGTGCGTTCCAGAAACGAATTTGTAGCAGAAGCACTTAAATTCTATATGGGATATCTTCTTGCAGGAAAAGCAGAAAATTATTTTTTGCAGTCACTGGCTTCTGTGCTTACGGGAACCGTTCAGGATAGTGAGAACCGTCTGGCCAGGATGGACTTTAAGATAGCAGTGGAATTGTCCAAGCTCTCACAGGTAATTGCCTACACCCATGATGTGGATGAAGAATCTTTAAACAGGCTGCACGTAAAATGTGTTGATGAAGTGAGACGGATCAATGGAACTGTGAAGTTTGAAGATGCGTATCATTATCAAAAGCGGGATGTGTAGATATTGTTGGAAAGGAAACGATGGAAAGAGAATTTATTTGTACTTCCCTCTAGTTGTGTGATGAATTTTCAGAAGAGATAAAAAATAGATTTGTCCTTTACGATGCAATAACTCATCGATTATAATATACTAAGAAATGAATCGAGGTGTAGAATTTTGAATGAGAGAGAACAAATCATTCAACTATGGTTCAAAATGTGGCTTACACAACAGGATCTTGGTATGGATGACATTTTTGCGGAAGACGTGATTTATACTGAAAGCTGGAGTCCAAAATATAATAACCGTCAAGTTGTAAAACATTGGTTTAATGAATGGAATACACGTGGCAAGGTGATGGAGTGGAAGATCAAGCAGTTCTTTCATAAAGATAACCAGACGGTTGTAGAGTGGTATTTTAAAAATGAAATGAATAATGGGAATATAGAGGAATTTGACGGAATGTCCTTGATTGTATGGACAGCAGATAATAAAATAAAATCATTAAAGGAGTTTGGATGTAACTTAAACAATTATAATCCTTATGAGGATAGTGATATGCCTAAATTTAGAGATGAAAAGACTAGTTGGTTTTAATCAGAAACAGAAAAATTATATGTGTTAATCTGGCCGAGGAGGCTTGATTATAAAAGTAAAGATAAAAACGCAACGTATGCAGTGATGCATACCAGAGCCGGTAGGTAGCCCGGCCGTCCTGTATATCAGGGTAAGTAACCTGCCCCTCCGGGTTGTCCATTCTTTGCTCATTTCAATCATTAAGGAGGGATTGCCATGAGTATAAGGACAGGCATGCTGACAGTGTTTTTTGAGGAACCATTTTGGGTAGGTATTTTTGAGAGAGTTGAAAATGGGAAACTTTCCGTTTCCAAAGTAACATTTGGAACTGAACCAAAGGACTATGAGATTTGGGAGTTTGTGCTAAAGGAATATGATCGTTTGCAATTTAGTCCATCTGTGGAGGTTACTGAAAAGGAACTAACAAAAAACCCAAAGAAGCTCCAGCGTGAAATTCATAAACAAATGTTGGATAGGGGCACTGGAACAAAATCTCAGCAAGCACTAAAGCTGCAGCAGGAACAAAGGAAACAGCAGCGTAAGTCTAAAAGCCGGGAAGACAAATTGGCAGAAGAGAAAAAAATGTTTGATTTAAAACAAAAAAAGAAAAAAGAGAAACATCGAGGGCATTAAGAATGTAATGTATTCTTACACAAAATTTGGTTTGAGGTAAACGATGGCATCAAGTAAAAATTATTTACAATTTGTTTTAGAGCAGCTGTCCGAGTTGGATGAAATTACATATCGGACTATGATGGGAGAATTTATTATTTATTATCGTGGCAAGATCGTAGGAGGCATTTATGATGACAGACTGCTTGTAAAACCCACAAAGTCAGCAATTGCCTATATGACAGATCCGGTATATGAAGTACCTTATGAGGGAGCAAAAGAGATGCTGCTGGTAGAGGAGGTTGATCAGAAAGAATTTTTGACAGGACTGTTCCACGCGATGTATGATGAACTGCCGCTGCCCAAACCCAAAAAGAAAAAATAGGTATTGCGAAGGGAAAACAAATAAATGGACAAGGCAATTTTGTATATACATGGTAAAGGTGGAAATCCGAAAGAGGCAGAGTATTATAAAGCGCTCTTTGAAGAATATGATGTAATTGGTTTTGACTATTCCTCACAGTTACCTTGGGAAGCGAAAAAAGAGTTCCCCAGATTGTTTGATAACCTATGCGGAACATATGAAACAGTAACAGTGATTGCGAACAGCATTGGTGCTTTCTTTGCTATGAGTGCTTTGGCAGACAGCAAAATAGAGAAGGTATACTTTATTTCTCCGGTTGTAGATATGGAAAGATTGATTCGGAATATGATGCAGTGGGCGAATGTGACCGAAGATGATTTGCAGAAACAGAAAGAAATCCCGACATCCTTTGGGGAAACACTTTCCTGGGCTTATCTTTGTTATGTGAGGGAGCATCCTGTTACCTGGACTGTTCCAACGCACATTCTGTATGGAGAAAAGGATAACTTGACATCGTATGAAACAATAGCTGAGTTTGCAGATAGAATCGGAGCAACACTTACAGTTATGGAAAACGGGGAGCACTGGTTTCATACGAAAGAGCAGATGGACTTTCTTTCTGACTGGATCAAGCAATGTACATGATATGTTCAAATGTTGAAACTATGTAACGGAAGAAGATGTGATAAAATGTAAAAGGAGCCATGGTGTGTGATAAGCCATAGGTTCCTTTTTGCTTTCTAAAAAGGAGTAACATGGCAAAACTTATTTTTACTTCCCGATATTTAAAAGATGCAAAACCATCTCAGAAAGAAAATTATGTCCATTACATTGGAACGCGGAAAGGGGTAGAGAAAATTGATACAAGTAAAAAGCACCTCCCAGCAACGGTGAGTCAAAAGAAGTTAGTGCATCAGCTCCTGCAGGATTTTCCGGCGACAAAAGAAATGCTGGAGTATGAAGATTATCAAAGAAAACCAACAATCGAAAATGCCTCGGAATTTATTTCCTGTGTATTGGAACAAAATCTTGATATAGCAGCGACGCGAAAAAATTATGTGGATTATCTGGCGCATCGTCCCCGTGTAGAAAAGATTGGTGAGCATGGTCTGTTTACAGATGAGGGAGAACCGGTGGTTCTTGGACAGGTGCAGAATCAAGTGGCAGATCACAAGGGAATTGTGTGGACCCATGTGATTTCCCTTCGGCGCGAGGATGCAGCCCGGTTAGGGTATGACAGTGCTGTTCAGTGGATGGCATTGCTGCGTTCCAAACGGGCAATGCTGTGTAAGCATATGAAAATTGACAGCGCCAATCTGAAATGGTACGCTGCATTTCATAATGAAAGCCATCATCCCCATGTTCATCTATTGGTGTACTCAGTAAAAGATGGAGAAGGGTATCTGACAAAGCAGTCGATTGAGGCCATGCGTTCTGAGCTGGCGCATGATATTTTCCGTCAGGATTTTGCAAATATTTATGAGGAACAGGCGCAGTCTCGTATGGATTTAAAGGAACGGTCGGAAGTTGTAATGAAGACATGGATAGATGAAATACGGGCGGGGACGCTTAAGAGTTCGGAAATTGAAACCAGTATGATGCAGCTTTCTAAACGGCTGCAAAATACAGGTGGGAAAAAGGTTTATGGCTACCTGAAGAGAGATGTGAAGGATCTGGTCGATCACATCGTAGACGAGTTGGAGAAAGATGACCGGGTGTCTGCCCTGTACCGGGAATGGGGGCTATGGGAGGATGAGATTGTGAAGACCTACCGAAAACAGACGGAAGAATTACCGCCTTTATCAAAACAGCCTAAATTAAAAAGTATCAAAAATATGGTGATTGCAGAAGCATTGAGGCTTGGCAGTCATCATTTTTTGTTTGAAGAGAATGAAGATGGATACTCAGAACCAAAGGACGATTTTTTTATACAAGAACCAGATCCGGTAGCAGAGCTGACGGGGGAACTAGATTCGGACTATGCGGTGGAGGAAGTCAAGCAAGAGCTTTTTCCTAATGGCAGAAAAGAAAAATCCAGTTCCAATTGGTGGACAGATGGATATATACAGGCTAGGAATTATTTGTATGGCAGCGATTCTACATTGCAGGATTTTGAAAAGGCATATCAGAAGTTCCTTCAGGAAGCAGAGCAGGGGAATGGGTTTGCCATGCACGACCTTGGTCGAATGTTTGCGGATGGCTTGGGACGGGATGCGGATGTGGGGCTGGCACAGAAATGGTATGAGAAAGCATTGGAAGCATTTCTTGTAAGAGAAGAATCCGTAAAGAAAAAGGAGAAACCATATCTGCAATATCGTATTGGGAAAATGTATGCTTCTGGTTTGGGAGCAGAACAAAATTATGAAAAGGCGGCACACTGGTTTTCCCAGGCGGCTGCAATGGATCATAAGTATGCCCAGTATTCTCTGGCTGGGCTTTACCGGCGGGGCCGGGGGGTGGAGCAAAATGATATACGGGCGTTTTCTCTATATATGAGTTCAGCAGAGCAGGGGAATCCTTATGCCAGCCTGGAACTGGCGAAGATGTATAGGGATGGTTTTGGTACAGAGCCGGATTTACACCAGGCAGAGTGGAGATTTCAGAATGCGTATTTCGGTTTTGTGGTTCTGGAAGAAAAAAGTCATGATGATAAACTCCAGTACCGGATTGGTCAGATGCTTCATACTGGAACGGGAACCAGCAAAGATGATGAGGGGGCGGCCAGGTATTGGGAAAAGTCTGCAAAGCTGGGGAATATCAATGCTCAGTATGCACTTGGAACACTCTGGCTGGAAACGGGAAGTGGAGACAGCGGCCAGGCAGTGGAATGGCTTACAAAAGCAGCAAATGCAGAGCACTCAGCCGCCCAGTATGTGTTGGGGAAATTATACCAGGATGGTGTGTATTTTAATAAAGATATGGATCAGGCCATGAAATGGTTCCGCTCTGCAGCAGAACTTGGAAATGAATATGCTGCATATCGGATGGGATGTTTGTTGCTTTTGGGGGAGGAAATACCGAAGGATGTGGAAGCGGCTGTGAAGTGGCTCAGCCTGTCAGCGGAAAAAGGAAATCCATATGCGCAGTATCGGCTTGGAATGCTATATCTCAAGGGGGAAGAGTTTTCTCCTCAAGTGGAAGTGGCAATGAAATGGCTTCAACAGGCAGCGGAGCAGAAAAATGAATGGGCCTTTTATCAGTTAGGGAAGTTATATCTTTCAGGAGAACATGTAACGAAAAATGTGGAAACAGCAGTACATTACCTGGGACTATGTGCGGAAAAAGGAAACCAGTATGCTCAGTATGTGTTGGGAAAGTTATATCTCTGTGGCAGAGATGTTTCCCGTGATCGGGAAAAGGCAGTGGAATATCTGACAGCATCGGCAGAACAAGGAAATCTGTATGCCAGTTTTTTACTGGAACATCTGGATGCATATCAGGATCCGTCCTTGTTTCTGGCAGCAACCAGACTGCTTCATCATCTGGAAAAGCTGTTTTGCGAAGAAGTACAGAGACCAATGGAAATGAAGCGGTATCAGATTGACCGGAAACGACGCAGGAAACTGTCAGAGAAAAAGCAGGCTCAAGGACATCATAGGGATGATCAGGAGCCGGCACAAGGTATTTATTGACGAAGGAGGATGGCATGGGAGAATTTGTTTATTTTACGGAAGAACAGAAACAGAGGGCCAATGCGGTGGATCTGGAAGATTTTCTTTCCAGGCAGGGGGAAAAGCTGCTTCGTTCTGGAAGAGAAAAGCGCCTGGCCAGTGATCACAGTATTACAGTGAGGGGAAATCGATGGTATGATCACGCGACAGAAAAGGGAGGCTGTGCCATTGACTTTGTGCGGATGTTTTATAACCAGAGCTTTCCGGATGCAGTTACAATGCTGCTTGGTGGAGAACAGGGAGTTGCATACCGGGAAAGCGTGAATCAGCAACTAGAACCGAAAAAGCTATTTGTACTTCCAGAGGCGAACCAGACCATGCACCGTGCTTTTGCGTATCTGATAAAGACAAGGTGTGTGGATCCTAAAGTAGTATCTGTATTTGCAGGAAAACACATGATTTATGAAGATGTTAAATATCATAATGTTGTGTTTGTGGGTTTTGATTCAGATGGAATCCCACGCCATGCACATAAAAGGGGAACCTGTCAGAAGGGACAACCATTTAAGGGGAATGTAGAAGGATGTGATCCAAGGTACAGTTTTCGTTGGGTTGGGAAGAGTAATACCGTGTATGTATTTGAGGCACCGATTGATATGCTGTCTTTTATTTCCATGTATCAAAAGGGGTGGATGGATCATAGTTATGTGGCACTCTGTGGGGTGGCAGAACATGCGTTGATGCAGCTTTTGAATGATGCACCGCACATCTCCCAAATTGCTTTATGTCTGGATCATGATAAGGCGGGAATCCAGGCAAGGGAACGGATAAAGAAAAACCTGTCTGAGCGGGGATACCATATGGTATTCTCGCTTTTTTCAAATCTTAAGGATTGGAATGAGGATCTTCAAGAGCTGAAGAAGCCACCGCCGGAATATATGAACAGACAGCAGACAGTTATACAGATGATGTGAGAGGAGGGGAGTAGGATACAGGGAGTCATTATATTTATTTGTATAGGTTTGGGGATGTTCGCTGTAATCGGCAGTCTGGTAATGATATCAAATCATTATACCTTAAACGGAATTAAATCGAGAACGGTAGGAGACGGGCAGTATGGAACTGCACGGTTTGCAACGGAAAAGGAAATACGGGAAACGTATGCTCATGTACCATATGAACCGGAGCAATGGAGAGCAGGAAAGCATCTACCAAAAGAGCAGGGGCTGGTAGTTGGATACAAAAAGAAAGGAAATTCCATCACAGCACTGGTAGACAGTGGAGATATTCACTGTCTCATGATCGGGGCAGCAGGAGTGGGTAAGACCGCAAACTTCTTATACCCTAATATCGAATATGCCTGTGCTTCTGGAATGAGTTTCCTCACCACAGACACGAAGGGCGATCTGTTTCGTAATTATGCAGGTATAGCCAAGGAATATTATGGCTATCGGATTTCCATTCTGGATTTACGAAATCCCACCCGTTCTGATGGCAACAATATCCTGACGCTGGTTAATAAATACATGGATGAGTATTTAAAGAATCCTGAAAATCTGGCAGCAAAGGCAAGAGCAGAGAAGTATGCGAAAATTACAGCTAAAACAATCATCTGCTCTGAAGGGGCTTCTGCCAGCAGTTATGGACAAAATGCTTTTTTCTATGATGCAGCAGAAGGTTTGCTGACTTCTGTGATTCTGTTGATTGCAGAGTATTGCCCGCCAGAGAAACGCCATATCATTTCTGTGTTCAAGCTGATTCAGGATCTTCTGGCGCCATCCCCAGTGAAGAACCGGAGCCTGTTCCAGTTACTTATGGATAAGCTGCCACCTACTCACAAGGCGAAGTGGTTTGCAGGAGCAGCTTTAAATTCTGCGGATCAGGCAATGGCCTCTGTGCTATCCACAACCATGTCCAGATTGAATGCGTTTCTGGATTCTGAAATGGAACAGATCCTGTGCTTTGAGAGTACCTTGGACACGGAAACATTCTGTAGGGAAAAGTCAGCAATTTTTATTGTGCTGCCGGAAGAGGATAACACGAAGTATTTTATGGTATCCCTGTTTTTACAGCAGCTTTACCGGGAAATGTTGACGATTGCAGATGAACATGGAGGAAAGCTACCCAACAGAGTCATGATGTTTGCGGATGAAATCGGAACCATACCAAAAATTGAATCCATGGAGATGATGTTTTCCGCAGGCCGTTCCAGACGGATCAGCATGGTTCCTATCATTCAAAGCTTTGCGCAGTTGGAAAAGAATTATGGAAAAGAAGGTTCCAGTATTATCATCGATAACTGCCAGGATATTTTGTTTGGAGGTTTTGCACCAAACTCAGAGAGCGCAGAAATTTTATCAAAAGCATTGGGAAACAGAACAGTGTTGTCTGGTTCTATATCCAGAGGAAAAAATGACCCCAGCCAGAGCCTGCAGATGATGAGCAGACCATTAATGGCGCCGGAGGAGTTAAAGACCTTGCCAAAAGGAAATTTCATTCTTGCTAAGACAGGGGTATGCCCTATGAAAACAAGGCTTCCTTTGTTTTTTAAATGGGGTATCCGGTTTGAGGAGGTTTATGAAGTCCCGGAACAGGCAGCAAGAGAGGTTGTATATGCTGACCGATTGGAATTGGAGGAGGAAATAGTAAGGCGGTCTGATTTTGATGAGGAAGACTTATGGAGGGGATCTGTTGAAAGCGGAAAGTTGGAGGAGGCTTCGTTTTTAGGGGGAAAGGCTCATGGAGAGACAGGGAAGGAAAAACAGCATAAGGCAGCTACTCGAAGACCACCTCTTAGAACCGATTAGCAGAGAGGAGAACAGATGGCTTATTTTTCTAAAATTTATTCTTCAGATCTGCCTCATCGGGCTAAAGCTGTGTATATGTATTTGAAGGATCGGAGTAATACAGACGGACAATGCTATCCTGCGATTGGCACTATCGCAAAGGAATTAAACCTATCACGGAGAACTGTAGAACGGGCGATTCAGGATCTGGTAAAGGCTGGGCTTATAAAAAAGGAACAGAGGTGGCGTGAAAACGGAGGAAAAAGCAGTCTTTTATATACGCTGATAGACAGCAGCTAGAAGATACGCCACCAAGGGATCAGTTTGTTTTTTTGGTGGCATATGGGATATGGCAATATGACATATGAAGAGAAGGTATCACTTGAAGAACTATAATAATCAGAGAAAAAATTAGACAGTTATTTATAAAAAAAGAAGGTGAGTGTGAGGTTAATGCGTATCAATTTTTGGTGAATATAAAACAACTTAGGGTAAGAAAAATATTTCCGAATAAAACAATATGTGGTATAATAAAAAACAATGCTATGTGAACAAAAAGGGTGCTGCGATGAATCAATATATTGGACAGCAATTTGCTGCTTTAAGATACGAAAAAAATATTTTGGTTGTTGAAGAAACTACATCTGCTGGTGGATGCGGCTCCTTCAACGCGGCTTCTTCATGTCCTGCGTCAGCCTGTCTTTATGACAGTGCGGCGTGGGGCTTTTTTATTGCCTGAAAGGAGTATGAGAACATGAGTCTGAAATATACCTGCCCCAGCTGTGGAACCCCCTTGGGTTATGAGGGATTGTGTTGGAAATGTAAGTGCGAGCAAGAACGGCAAGCTGCTCTTGCCTGGACGCCGGAACAAATCACGAAGAAACAGAAAAACCTGATCCAGAACATCCAGAGGCTGGCTGACATGGAGGACCCAGAGTTCGCCGACTTTTGGCAGCTGCTTGGCTACCATGATGCCATCACCTCGGAGATTCAGCGAGTGGCACTGGCCGCAGAGGTGTTCTGGCCCTGTGAGCTCTATTATCACGCTCCCGCCGATGTGCGGGATGGTCTGATCCATGCGCTGTTGTCCGCGGAATATTCCAGCGCAGCCTCCAACCTGATGAGTTGCCTTGCTATGCAGGGAGATGACAAGGCAATGGAGACGCTGCTGGAGCTGGAGCGAAATCCCCGGCCCTGGCGCAAGGGCCTCTATGTGGACCCATCCAGCTATGCGCAGATCGGAGGCTGGACCTTCAACAAGGAGGGCCAGAAAATCCAACTCAACTTCGACACTTGCTATCCTATGGTCAAAGGAACCACCGATGAGAAATCTCCCGTCCGCATTGGCCGGGCAAGGGAGGACACATGCCCCCACTGTGGCGGGCGCATGGTGGACATGCTGGTATTGGACGGCCGGGATGAGCGGCTCCGGTTCCTGGGACTGGACGGCATCTTGACCGCCACCTGCTGCCCCAGCTGTGTGGGATTTCTCAAAGGCCCCGCCTTCAACCGGTTCACCCTGGATGGCGGCGTGGAGGTCTTCCCCTCCGAACTCTTTGACGGGGCGGAGAAGACGGATTGCTATGTCAGTCCCGAGGACTACAAGGCCCTCACGGAAAATCCCTTTGTGCTGGGCGAAGCGCCTGTGCCCCTGTTTTACGGCGCGGCCTGCCAGGATGTGAACACCATCGGCGGCTTTGCCAACTGGGTGCAGGACGCGGAATATACCACCTGCCCCCACTGCGGCAAACCCATGAAGTATCTGGCTCAGATCCAGTGGGATACGGTGTTTGATTGTGCGGAGGGCACGCTCTATGTGGAGTTCTGCTCGGACTGCCAGATCGTATCCATGCAGCACCAGCAGACCTGAGAGGAGACCTTGCCATGAGTTTACCAAAGCGTGACGGCGTACATGACCGCTATTATCTGATCCACAAGCCGGACACCTCCCCGGAGGTGCTGGCAGAGGCGGATCTCTGCATTCAGGATGTACTGAATGGCACCGCCCGTGAAAATCACTCCGCCTACCCGACCGTAGTGCGAAATCACAACGGGACACCGTTTCTTCCCGATCAACTGCTGGAGCGGTATCTGACCGGTCTGCCGTTGAAGGAATTTCCCTGCGATGTTGCTGTTTCCCTATGCGATGCCATGCGGCGGCTGGTTGGCTGGGAAGAGATCCGCTATACATTGGAGAAGTACATAGAAAAGCAGGTGCAGGAGCGGTTCTTCCTTGTGGGAGAGCGGGATGATGGCTTTACCGTCTTCCCGCCCTGTACAGTACTGCCAGAATTGCATCCGGAGGATGTGGATGAAGGTCTGCTGCGCTTTGCCTGCTATGTGGCGATCTGCCATACGGTGTATGGGCAGAGTTTTGAATCCCTCACCACTGAACACATCCTTGGCCTGATTTCCCAGATTCGTCCTGACATGGTAAAGGAACTGAAAACCAATGGTAGCGGCAAATTGCCGCCTAATATCCAAAAGCGGAAAACAAAGCACCTGACCGCCTCGGCTAACGACGCTTTCGCCACCATCCGCATTACCGCCAGGGACTGCGGCGAGGGGGCCTGTGAGGAGGCTCTCAGCTATCTGATTGAGATTTTGGAGCAGCCGGAGTTCCCCCACAGCTACTCCATCGAGTTTCGCGGACCAGAGAAGATCTACCTGCCCATCCCCGGCCTGCCCAAGAAGGGTGTCCATCAGCTTTTTGCCTGTGCGGTGCGGTATCCCCGTCTCCATGTCCGGATGGAGAATTATGCTCGGCTGGCCATGCAGGAGGACGAGTGGTACAACAACCTCTCTGATGAGTCCTGCGCCATGCCTGGCACCTTTGCCGTGTTTGCCCTGGGACTGGAAGGGCCGAAGTGGTGGCGGCTGGTGTGCGATTACCTGGATCGCTGTGATGACGAGCACTCCTCTTTGCAAGAAAAGTTTATTCACACCTTTTTTAAGAAGTACGGGTTTACTGCTCAGTCCCTGCCGGTGCTGGTCCACGGTGTCCAGTCCATGCAGAATCTGAAGCCCGCAAAGGAGTTCCGCACCCTGATCGCCAATGAGGAGAGCCTGGATGCGCTACTGGAGATCAAGGGGCATCTGGAATATTACCTGTCGGAAGAATCCGGCAGCAACAAAAGGGCGCTGGCCTACCTGTGGCGTGATGTGCTCTGGGCCATCTGGGGCACAGCCTCTGAAAACGGCGGCAGCAAGGTCATCAAGACGGCGCCCAAGGAACTGAAAGAGAAATACCAGCAGGTATTTGCGTGAGGAGGAAGTAGAATGAACAGCGAACAGGTCACAGCATTTTTGCAAGAGCATTGGTATATTGCCTCGGTGCTCATCGGGGCCGTGATTTTAATTGGAGCGATCCGCAACTGGAACTGGCTCTGCAATCCCACTGGTACGCGAGATGCCCACCGCCACAGCAGAGGATACCGGCGGGTGGTGTTCTTCCTGCTGGGTGTCCTCCTGATTGTGGTGAGCATCTGGGGATTTGTGCTGAAATTGAAGTAGGAGGATCAAAGTCATGACTCAAGAAGAACAGATCCGACTCTATCGGCTGATGGAAAAACTCAACTGGTTTTTCCACCAAGAGATGCACTACCTGAATAGAGATATTGCGGAAAAGACCGCACGGGAGTGTTACCCGGAGATTCGGGATTTTACATACGACATTTTATGGAACGACCTGCCCAAAGAGATCCAGAAGCAGCTCATGGACGAGGAGGAATCCCTATGAGTACGCTGATTTGCTCTTTTGATGGTCTGCACGACAACAGAGTCCTGCGCTACTGCGCTGACTTTGAATCCCATTCCCTGCACATGGATACCCAGACTGAGGCCGGAGAGAAAGTATCCGTTCACTTCACCGGCCTGCTGGCCCACTGGTTCAAGAATGTGATCCAGGACAACATCCTCTTTGGCATGGACGAGATCACCGTGGACGGTTTTTTTGAACAGTATAAAGACCTGCTGGACGGTACCATCCCTTACGGCTTTCCCGCCTGTTGCGGCATCGAGGAGCTACGGGAGCGCATGGACCGGGAGCACATCCGGGTATTTGTCATTGACTCATCCCTTGGGCTGTGCGGATTTGTCCTGGCTAAGGAGGTGGAACTGCAATGTCAATCACTGCTTATAAAATAGAAGCCGTCGGCCATGACCGAACCGGCAAGAACTTCGGCTATGTGAATATCATGTATCGTTATGGCAACAAGCAATCCTGCCCCCGACCGGATCAGTGCGAAAAGATGGAAGTCATGTGGGCGAATGAGAGCGTCTATGGACCTCCTGCTCCCGGCAGCAAGGTGGGCGATTTTATACAGACATGGCTGATGGGCTCCCGGAACTGCGGCGTGTTTACCCACAGGGAGATCGCCCAGCGGCTGATGGATGCCTTCACTGGCCTGAAACTCAAGGAGCTGGAATGGTTCGAGAACCCCAGAGAAAAGACGCTGAAAAACGGAAAGCCCCGTGCGCACCAGGCCAAGTGGATGCCGGAGCGGGAGGTAGATCTGGTGTACCTCTACTCCGACCACTATCTTGACGCAAGAAATCCGACTCCCACCGAAACCGACTTCTTCACGGTTACAAGGATGGATGCCTGGGGCATGAGCACCTGGTTTATGTGTACCCCACAGGCCGCTGAAAAGCTGATCGCCATGGATTACGATAATCTGGCTATCCAGGAAACCACCATTGTGGGATAAGAGGAGAATGCGGCATGATTGGGACAGATGAAAACCGGGCGGTGCTCCATGTGGAGGTCATCTTCTGGGGCGGCAAGAGAAAGGCTCCCCCCAGCCTGGTCAGCGGAAAGTATTGTCCCCATTTTGTGGTTATTGGAACTACGGAATATCTGGGGGTATGCTTTCTGGACGGAGACGAGTGTGCATTTGATGAACCGGCTTTGGGAAATGCCCAGCCCCTCTATCCAGATACCATTGACTATGCTCCGCTGGAAAACAATGCGGAATTTTTGATCTATGAGGGAGCCAATGCCGTTGGCAAAGGCCGGGTGCTGGGCCGGACCGTTCCCTATCAAGTGAAACAACAACGAAAGTAGGTGTCTTATGTACCAAATTGCATATATTGGCCGCTGGGAGACAATCCCGGAAACGGCTGCCGCCATCTGTGACCATGACACTCCCAAGCTGGAGGCGCTGCTTCAAGGCGGTCTGGATTTAGATGTTCCCATCCAGCTCAGCGAATACATCAAGCTGATGCCATTGGAGATCGCGGTTTTTCGGAATGATGTGCCTATGATCCACTTCTTGCTGGAGCATGGAGCTGATCCCGGTTTGGCAGAGGAACAGCCCCTGCTGCTCACCGCCGCCCGCTGCTGCGGGCCGGAGGTTGTCTCCCTCTTTGCTGGACAGGCCGCAAAACTCAGCCCGAAGCAGAAAGAGCGGGCCTTCCAGGAAGTGCGCTGGGGCAAGCGCCCGGAGAATATCCAGGTGCTGGAGCAAGCCGGGATCACTGTGGACAAGTTTGGCAGCGAGGCATTCCGGGCGGCGGTGTCCGATGGACAGGCCGAGCTTGCCAAACTGCTGCTGGAAAAAGGGGCGGATATCAATTACCACAAGCCGGACATGGTGTTCCCTTACGCCTCCACCCCTGTCACCGAGGCCGCCCGCTCCAACAATTTCTCCATGGTGCGCTGGCTGGTGGAACAGGGAGCGGATATCACCATTGTTGACAAATACGGCGACCGTCCCTACAGTGTGGCAGTTCAAAACAAGAATCAAGAGATGGCCGACTACCTGAAGGCGCTGGAGCCGGAGGAATGGCACAACGAGCAGGAAAAGATCCGGCAGCTCATGCCCTACAAGCTGCCTGCCAAGCTGGTGGAATACTTGAAGACCGGCCCCCTGCGGCTGGAGTTCCCGGAGCAGGAGTGGGTAAAGTGGGCAGAGCTGTATTCCTACATGGATGTGCAGGAGATGACCTGGAAACGGAAGAAGCTGCTCTCCCTGATGGTGCAGATGGACAACTACAGCGACTATCTGCTGCTGTGGAGCCCCAGGGACAAAAAGCTGTGGTATCTGGATATCGAGCATGAGGAATTCCACCCGCTGGCCAAATGGGATGACTTCATCGCAGACCCTGGCCGGTATTTGAACGGAATGATCGAGGGTGAGTTTGAGGAGTAAAGCCATGACATCAATAGACTTTCTGAACAAGGTACATAAAAGCCTGGACTCGCAGGAATATAGCCTTTCTTATTCTCCGGCCAAGTCCAAGAATTATATGCTGTACTGCAACGGCAACTTCATCGGCGGCCTGTTCGATGAGGAGCTGTGCTTCGTCTACGCCGACAGTGTGAGTGAGCTGCTGGGGCAGCCGGAACCCATCTACCGCGGCTACTCCAGCACCGCCCAGCACAGGATGCTGGTGATCCCGGAGAAACACTGGGCAAAGGCGCTGAAACTGCTCTATGCTGAGAAATTCGACTGGAGCCGTTTGGTGTACGACATCACATACACCAGCATTGGTGCGGCTGTGGTGGAGGACTTCTACGACGAGAATGTGGTATTCCTGCGCTTCTGCTTTGAAAAGGAGCTGCTGAAAAAGAACCCTCTGGACCGGCAGGGCCGTATCCTGCGGATGGTCTATCTCAATCAGGATCTGACAACAGCGGGCAAATATCTTTTCCCCAGACTGATGCAAAAGTTCCTTGTTTTTACAGATCGAGGCGGGAAAACCAGCCTGGAAACCATGCTGAATCGGTGGTACACTGCGCTGGAGAAGGAGTACCGCAGCCAAACAGCAGGATAAGGAGGCGGCAACATGACAGAAGAAAACAAAACCTACATCACCCATCTCAAGGTCACAGATGTCCCGTGGCACCGGCTCACCACCGCCTATGGCCGGGGGACGGATTTTCCCGCACACCTGACAGTGTTGGAGCAGATGCGTGATTTGGCGTCCGTCAAAGAGTCCCTCTACGAGCTCACCACCAACATGGAACACCAGAGTACCCTCTGGCACACCACCCCCTTCGGCATGGTGTTTCTGAGCCGAATTCTGGAGAAGGCCCTCGCAGACAGCGAGCAGAACCCCGCAGCCCATTTCCTGGCCGGGGAACTGCTGGACTTCTTTGCCTGCATCCTCCAGTGCTTCCACGATGGAGATGAGATGGAGCACGCCGAGGCACTGCCGCAGTTCTCCGATCTGCTGAAAGAAGAATACCTGTGGTCGGAGGAATACGACGAGGAAGAAGATGAGATACGCTACGAGGAGGACGAGGTCTTCCCCGATGACCTGTTCTACAGCTTCTATTACTACTCCTGGCAGGCGGTGCTGGCCTGCCGGGATATATTGGAGCAGGCCCCGGCGGAGTTTGCCGAGCCTGCCGCCGCAGTGCTGAAACTGCTGTAAAGGAGAATGATCTATGTTTGAAGAATTTTATGAGATGTACGAGCCCGAGGAGCAGGAAGTGGTCGCTCTGATCAATCGCTGCATTGGAGGCGGATATAACCGGAAAGGAAACTTTTGGGAAATGACCGTTGTGACGCTGGGCGTGGTATTTTGTGACACCGGCAAGGTCAGCACCAAAGAGGAGCGGCTGGAGTGGCCGGTCACCGATGAGGAGCGTAACAGCGAAAAGGGCTGGGAACGCTTTCAAAACGAGCAGATCTGCCGCCTGAAGATCCGCCGGATGAAAGAGGAATGGGAAAAAGATCTGGTGGCATGGCCCTGGTGTATCTCCCAGGTGGTCAAGGCCCACGAGGACTGTCCGGAACTTCAAGCCGTTCTGGACGAGTACCACAAGCCAGTGGTGATCCAGGACCAGGTGCTGGGAGAACTGACACTGGACAAGGACTATGATGCCTTCGAGGGCGAAATCCAGTGGTGTGGAAAGGATGTGAGCCTTTCTCTGGAGGTCAATGCTGAGAGCAAGCCATCCTGGACCCGTGCCCGCAGCGCCGCCAAGAAGCTGCTGGCCAACTGTGAAACCTGGGACAAAGCCATGCGGGAGCTTGCAGCAAAGAACCTGACCGAACTGGCTAACAACTGGCTCTCCCAAGATGAAGAAAATCCCCGTGACCCGGAAACAGACCCCATCACAGAGGAAGAACTCACCCGGCGGATCAGCATGACGAGCCTGTCCGTCACCTCCGGCGGCAGCTTCACCGCCTGGTTTGACTGCGACGAGATCTTCACCGACCATGCGGTAACGGTCTACGGCTCTTTGAAAAAGGGTCTCAAAACTGCCAACATTGAGGGGTAAGGAGGCGCCTATGAAACTGCATGAGTACTGGCTTGGGTTGTATCCCCTTGATTGGGAATTTTGCTTTATGCCAGTGCAAACCTATAAAAACTTCATCACAGAGCAGTATCATAAAAACCCCGCTTTTTACAACATCTCAGCGGGTTCCATTGAGAAGGTATTGACACACATTGACGCCATTTTATCTGCGGCTATGGAGGATTGGAATAAAACCACGAACCATGCTGCCCTGCGTTGTCCTCCAATGATCTTTCCTCTCCCAAAGGGACAGGAGAGCAATATAGCGGAATTTGCTGTCATTCTCAAGATGGATAATGATGGAGATACAGTAGTCTATTCACCAATTCCATTGCCCCATCTGGAAAACCAATGAGGAGGGATATCTATGAAACTGAATTGTAAACGCATTGATTTTACATATACGCCCGGAGAGGAGATTTTCAACTTTCCCGAGGAATCGGGACTGCCCTTTCTTTTCGATGTAGAGGAAGAACTGACTGCTGATCCTGTTGCCATGGATGCGGTGGGAGAAATGCTGGATGAGGCGGAGAAACTGGCGGAAAAAGCCAAGGCCGCCATCAAAGCGGCGCTGGCGGACGAGGACAGCCCCTACCACGACGCTGTGACCTTTTTCATGGCGTTCCACCGGGACGATGTAGGCCCAGATATTGCGGCAGATCTTTTTCCGGGAACCGACCCATCCAAGCTGTCCTTTGCCGAGATGGTGGACTTTTTGAAGCTCAAGCGGTTCGGCAGTCTGGTGGATGACGAGATGGATCAACAAGTTTTCATTATGGATCTGTCCTTCAACCCGGAGATCACCGACGAGCTGATGGTAATCTACTTTGATTTGAACAAGGAGATTTTCTGTATTACACATGAAAGCTGAGGTGGTACTCTATGACGAAAGAACGCATCCCCATCTCCGGCGATCTCAAAAGCAAGGTCAAGCAACTGATGGAGTACGCCGGATGGCAGGAAGGGCGAAAAGTGGACATTTCCATTGCGGAGAAGTATTACGCCGATCATGGTGTCCCGATGATGAAGACCACCCAGCGGTTTTACCGCAAGTATTTCGGCCTGTGCTGCGAGTGGTATTTGGCGCAGAAAAAGCTGAAATGGGCGGCTGACTTTGAGTTTGCTTTGTTCCCGTACCTGGTCAATGGGATCAAAAACCATTTGGAAGAAGCCTATTTTCGGGATATGTCCGGCTGTGAACTGGCAGAGATTGAACAGGCTGTCGGTGAAAAATGCCAGCCAATCGGTCATATCGGCTACTACTACCCGGCGGAGGTTTGGATCTCGGAGTACGGGAAACTGTATGCGAAATATGAGTACCAGGACGAGATCGAGTGCTTTCCGGATGTGTTTGCCCTGATCGAACGGGAACTGCGGCAGTGCAAATTTGATTCCGCTGCCATGAAAACGGTGGAGGCACTGGACGGAAAGATATGACGAAGCAACAAGGAGGAACTGATTATGAACATGAAAGAAAAACTGGAGTCGTTGGGCAAAAACAGCATTCAGCTGAAAATTGCCAGAAAAGAAACATACAAACTGGGCGCTACCCGCTTCGGCGGGAAGCCGGATGTGCCGCCGGACTTCGTTTGGCCCACCTATGAGGGCGAGAGCTATGACCATGTGGTGAAGGATCGTCCTCTCACTTTCCTGGCTCAGTTCAACTGTGCGGAGCTGGCCCAGTTTGACAAAGAGCATCTTCTGCCCGATCACGGCCTGCTCTCCTTCTTCTATGAAACGGACACCCAGTGCTGGGGCTATGACCCCAAGAATCAGGGCTGTGCCCGCGTCTACTGGTTTGAGGACATGTCCGTGCTGTCCGCCGCTGACTTCCCGGCGGATATGGGAGAGGATTTCAAGTTTCCAATGGTCAAGATCAAGCTGGATGCCAAGACCTCCTATCCTTCCTGGCAGGACTTCAGCGAGATGTTCCCGGATGAAAAGGATGACGACGCTTTCAACGATGCTTTGGATGAACTGACTGGCGAGGACCCCGAGAACCCGGATGATCGCTCCCAGCTGCTGGGCTGGCCCGATGTGATCCAGAACAGCATGTTTGACGAGTGCGACCTGGTGACTCAGGGCTACTATCTGGGCAACGGCTGGCTCAATATCCCCAAGGAGGTCCGTCAGCGGGCGGAAGAAACGGCCCGTGACCGCTGGATGTTGCTGTTCCAGCTGGATATCGTGGAGCTTGGCGACTTTGAGCTGATGTTTGGAGACTGCGGGCACATCTATTTCTACATTACCAAAGAGGACCTGGCCGCCCGCCGCTTTGACCGGATCTGGCTGATCCTCCAGTGCTATTAAAAATATGAAACAGGACTTTACTATTTGGCGCAATCAAATATTGCAGAATCCGTGGGACATTTCACCGCTGAAATTCGGAATGTCACAGGATGAGATCATGGAGGTATTTGGCAAGCCCGATGCCGTTTCCACCATGAGAAGCGGCGGGAAACCTTTGATCCTCAAATACCATGACATTGAACTGCATTTCGATAGAAAGGCTCCTCATGGACTCTACTTAATTTACAGCGACAATGAGATCGAGTTGAGCGTCACAGCCGAGCACGAAGAAACGCTGCAACCAATTACCAACACAGAGCCAGTGGACAACGAATTTTTCCTTCGGGATGGAGCGGTCTATTTCTCCGGCCTATATGAAAACAGTCTGCTCAAAGGTGTTGAGCCCAAAGACTTTTGCTGCTGGCATTACTGGGGTAAATCCTCTACGGCCTGCTTTCTCGGCGGGATTCGCCTTCGTGGAGCAGACCCGGCATCGCTTCGGGTGTTAAACTATGCCTACGCCATGGACAAAACAGCCGTCTACACCACCAGCGGAAGAATCCCAGATGTAGAGCTGGCAGCCTTCCAGGTATTAGACAACGGCCAGAACGATTCGGGTGCGCCCCAGGGATATGCAAAGGACGGCCGGCAGGTCTACTTCCACAACGGGGACGGCAAGGTGAAGATCATCAAGGGTGCGGAAGTTTCCTCTTTCCGCTCGTTGGGCGATACCTATTTTGCCAGAGATGAGAAGCGGATCTATGCCTACGGCAAGCAGCTTTCCAAAGCAGAGCTGACTTCCTGGGAACTGCTTGGGCACTGGTATTCCCGCGATGCCAAGCGGGTGTACTACCTCAACCGAGAGATCAAGGGCGCGGATCGGGACAGTTTTACAGTTTGCACTCCTGTGGACGCGGCTCCACTTGTCGATCATCTGGCCCGCGACAAAGACCATTTTTACCAAAATGATGAGATAATGGAAGAAACGCTGTGGCTGGAACAGCTGAGCAAAATGACCCAAGAACCGTAAACGGAGGAAAACGGCTATGGACTATTTGAAGATATTGCATGAAAACCCTGATTTGGCGGATGAATTTGATTCGCTGTTTGACTTCTTCCTGCTGGATGAGTTATCCCCGCGGGATGAGGCGGACGGCCGAGCAACCTTCACACTGCCCGGCATGGCTTTTGCCAGAGATGGCTCCGGCGGAGAATACCATCTGCTGGAAGATGGCTCCATTGGATATTACAGCAGCGAAGGAGAGGCAGGCCGTCTGGCCGAGAGCATGGACGATCTCTTTTCCCTGCTTGTGAATTGTATCTGCTGGCACGACTGCTGTGACGCAAAGCAGTATGTGGATTCCAAGACATTGGAGGAGTATGGGCAGAGACATCGCAACTGTAACTTGGAAGATATGGATATGGACAGCTTGCGGCGGGTGTCTGATGCGCTCGGCATCCCTACCGGTGAGCCGCTGGCTTCGGTTCTGGAGCGGTTCCGCAAAGCAACACAGCGCCAGCCTCTGTATCAGTGTATGTTCCATGAGGATGATGGCAGCCTGACCGAATCATACGGCCTGATGTTTGAATGAGAAAGGAGCAATCCCTATGAAAGCATTTGATCCCAATTACAGACTGCTGGACGAGATGTATCAGGACAATTACTATCCTGCCTTTCTGGTGGACAAGGTAAAAGATGAACTTCAGAAGGTCATCGACCTGCTGGAGAGCGGCGAAACCGACATTGAAGTCGTGCAGGAGACGCTGGACGAAGTGGTCTGCGGCATCAATGATCTCCAGGAGGAGTTTGACGAGAACGACAGCGAGATCGAAACCGTGGCGCGGGAATGCATTGCAGCAAATGTGGCCTACATTCTGGAGTGGTTCAACATCCCTATTGATACCGAGGAGGCCATTCGGGAAAGGGACTGGTGATCCCTATGGCAGAAAAAGAACTGGCCGTTTGTGATGAGTGCGGCAGCCTGTTTTTCAAAGGCTCCTCACAGATGATGGGACTGTGCCCGGAATGTGCCCATATTCTCTATGGCTACCCGAATTGTGCCCATCATTTTCAGGATGGCCGGTGTGTGAACTGCTACTGGGACGGCTCAAAGAGTGTGTACATCAAGAAACAGAATCAACAGGAGGAAACTGATATGCCTACAACTGAATGGCTGAACAAAGACGAAGCAATCAAGAACAAACTGACCTGTAAAGATGACTTAGAGGCCCATTTTACAGAGAACGTGATTGGAAACATGGCGGTGGATGTACTGGACATCGGCGCCGTCCATTTCCCCACCGGGCAGATCTTCGCCTGCGATCCTCTGGTAGAGTTGGAGGACACGCCGCCCTTTATACAGACGATCCCCGCCGGGACTTATCCCGTGAAGATCTGTGTGGTGCCCAGTGAGAAATACGGTGACCGCTATGCCTGTGTCAAGGTGGAGGTCAGCCGGGAAAAGCCTGTCCGCTATGAGCTGGGCATGACCGGCAAAGAGGATCTGGACGAGGAACTGGACGAGGACGAGTATTTTGGCTTTGGCGTAGACGCTGGAATGGGCTGTGTTGCGGACATCCAGACCCAGGCGGCCTTCAAGGCATACTGGGCCAAGCGGCTGGAGGAGGACCCGGACATCGACCCCTACAACGACCTGTTCTGCGATCTTCTGGAGGAAAACGCCAAAGCCCACCCCAAATATCAGGGGGACTGCGGCGACTGGCTCAACTGGACAGTGCCGGACACGGACTGCAACCTGCCCATCTTCTCCTCTGGCTGGGGTGACGGTTACTATCCCGTCTACTTCGGCTATGATGCAAAGGGCGAAGTCTGCGCCGTGTATGTGCGGTTCATCGACATTGAAGCCAGTTACAAAGAGCAGGAATAAGGAGGCGCGCTATGGAATTACCAAAACGGGCGCGGACAGTGAACTGGGAGAGCGGTGTCCTGACCTTAGACGGAGAAAAGCAATTTGAAATCCCGGAGCTGACCGCAGAGATCATGGAGCGGTTGGCCGCTTACACCCTGGTGGGCTTTCATGTGAAAGGCTATCCGGTGACCGATGAACTACTTGCCCCCTTTGCTGGGCATAAAAGCATGGCCAACTTCGGAGTGGAGGACGGTGCGCTCACTGACGCCTGTTTCCCTGTTATTTCCGCTATGCCCAAGCTGCGCTATCTGCTGTTGGACGGCAATGCCGCCATCCACGGCAGCGGCCTGTCCGCCTTGCAAGGCTGCAAGCTGGACCTTATCACTCTCAACCGCACTGGGCTGGATGATGCTGGTCTACTCCAGGCGGCCTCCATTCCCAAGCTCTCCCACATCCAGATCGACCATACCGCTGTGACATACGAGGGCTTGCTGGCCATCGCCGGCAACAACCGCATCGAGCCGGTTTCCCATGTGCAATTCACCAGGGAGCAGATGGAATACTTCTCCCAGCTCCAGCGGGAAAAGGCCAAAAAGCCCGTCCAGCTGGATGAACAGGCTGCGTCGGAATGCCGCAGGGTGTTGTCCACTTTCTTTGCAGAAATGACAGAATGGGAGCAGTACATGGAGCAGGCCGGGTTTGAAGATGCCGAGGCTGTGCCCCGCCTGCTGGCGATCTGGGAGAAATATGTGAGCGAAAAGCCCCGTCCGGGCTATCGACCTCTGGGCCTCTCGTACAGCGCCCTGGGCACCTACAACGGGGAAGAATTCCTTGACGCAGAGCAGATCACCAAAAACAAGCTCTACATCTACACCAGGGAGAAAAACACCGGCTTTGACCGCCGCTTTCTTATGAAGCGTGTGGGCGAAGGCTGGAAGATTGATGCGGTGCAGGAGCGGCTGAACGGCTGGCAGCGCACGGTAGTGTGAGGCATCACATGGCTTGGGAATATGAAACCTTTGGCCCGGACGGTCAATGCAAATTGTTCGGTGTGAACATCTTTGACTACGACTGGCAAACCACCGGCAAGCGGGTAAAAATCAAAGACCCCATCTATCACCAAGACCATACCTTCGAGGTCTGGCAGGTAGAGATTGATGGGCAGATCCACCGCTTTGCTGCTGGAGAGTTCTCCAACTGCGTATGGGGATTTTATTTAGAGAAAGACGGATGAAAGGAGTGTGTGGGCGCATGAGCCGAATCGTCGATAAACCCTACTTTACATACAGTGCATACAACGCCCTGACCTCCGGCATCCAGGTGAAATGCCCCAAGTGCCACGGCGCGGGTGTGGTAACAGCGGATGATGACAACACCTATTTCCGCTGCCTGAGCTGCGGCCATCAGGAGACCCGCGACCGGACGATCTACCGCTACGATGTCCATAACCAATGCAAAAACTGCGGCAGATACTACCGGGTGGATATTGAAGATGAGGAAAAGCAGCACTTTTCCGTTCTCTATGTGGCCTGTCCCTATTGTGGGAAAACCATGTCGGGAGAAGTTCATAAAACAGCGGAGGCGTTTTCATATATTGGTGAAATCATGGATGGACGAGAACCTTATTTCGGGTTGGAGCTGTGGTTTCTGACCTCCTTTCAGGGTAAGCCAGTCTGGGCCCTCAACTGGGAGCACCTTGCCTATCTGATCGGCTATCTCAGCGCCGACCTGCGGGAAAAGCCATCGGGAAGCCAGAAAAAGACTCAGGCCGACCATCTCCCCACCTTCATGAAAACCGCAAAGAACCGGGAGCGGATCGTAAAACTGCTGAAGAAAATGCAGGAGGAATGAGGATGGAACAGGAAGTTATTTTCAACGGCCAAATTCTTACCCTGACTCGGTTTTGGGCAACAGGAGAACCTTGCCTGTGGATCACCGACCCGGAGCAGATCGGGATGCCTAAAATGGAATTTGTGGGAGGCCACCCGGACGAATACTGTATTTTCCTGAAAAATCTGACTGAAACGGAACTTGCACAAATCACTTCCCTGGACGGTGCTCCGCTGGATGTGAAAGAAAAACGAAACGACATCGAATGAGGAGAACACTATGAAAGACCTTTGTCAATACGGAAACCGGCCGGAGGACGAATGGGAAATCTTGCCCTGGATACCTGATCCGCGCCCGCCCTTCAAAATTTGGGTGAAACCGGAGCAGATCGCGCCATTCTTTCTCATTCCCCACCACCCCTATGCGATCTCCCTTCTGCTGAAAATCAGTGACGAGTTCCGGACAGAGGAATTCCGACGGCTGGGACTGATCGGCAGCAGCGAGGACTGGGAGCGGCTTGTCCGGGGCGTGATCCAGGAGTTCGAGGAAAATAACAGCGGCGTGGATCTGTTTCACTTCGACTCCGACGAAGATGTGTTCTGCGTGTACTCCCAATACATCGACGATTTGATGCTGCTGTCCAAAATGATCCGGGCGGCCTGTGACAATGAAAAAACGATGGGGATGTATCTGAACATGAGCGAGGTTGTGAAAGCATGAAAGAGTTGACCACTCAAACAGGGATTATAGTAAAATGCAGTAAAACGGCCATTGAATTTTTCCAAAATGCTCAATCAGTGGATTTCTTCTCTGCACTGGAGATTCCGAAGGAATTCCAAGACATAGCGGTTGAGTTTTATGATTTGATTCTGGAAAACGACCATCCTACAGCTTTGCTGGGCTGTCGCGGCAATTATGATATTGCGGTACAGATAGATGAGGTAACCGGCACCATGACGGGGTGGCATTGGTTCAAATGAGGGAAATGGAATGATCGAGTACATCAAACTCTTTTGGGAGGGCGCACCGGAGGGAGAACCGTCGGTGATCCTCTATGAAGTGGATACAGGAAATGAGCGGCTGGCTCTCCGCTCCATTGACATCTTTGCAGATTGCCGCACCCGCAACATACCCGACCTTTACGATGGAGCTATTGAAATCACGCCCGTCCCCACTGTGGAGGAACTAAACGCCCATGTCTGGGGCGAGGAATTCCACGCCTGCATCATAGAGAAAGCGGAATTTGAGGCCATCTGGGAAAGCTGATTTTATAGCGGAGCGTTTTGAAAAGCGAGGAATGACAATGGTTGAGATCAATCGCGTCTGGCTCAATGTGGATATAGACACCAACAAAATCACACTATTCGGCCGCCCCCGTGTATCCATCCGTGTGGATGAGTACATTTGGAGTTTGATCGAAGAACATATCGTGAAGCCCCATAAGCTCATGCGCAGCGAAAAGCATAGGTACCTGCTGAAAATTTCTTTTCACCGATTTGATCCGGTGCGGCACCGATATTATCCGCTTTCCCTGTATAATGGGCCGCTTCTGGAAGGCGTCAAGCCGGACAGCGCAAACGGATGGTATCCCCGTGAGAATTTTGCAGACACTGAGGATCGCACCACCTGGTTCTCTCCTGATAAAATCTGGACAAACTGCGGCAACAAAGTTCTGGATGTCAATGTTGACGCTGCCAATGTAAGCGAGAGCATCACCCCCAGAGAATACGCAGACTTGCTGTTCGATGGAATCGGGGCAGCATTGGTGTTCAACTTCAAAAGGCTCAAGTGCGAGGAGTTTGATGGGCTGAAACCCAAGATTGACTGGAGCGTGGTAGAAAGTTTCCCCTTCCCTGCATCCTTTGAGGAGCAGCAGTACATTGGGGACGAGGGCAAAATTCATGTGTATTCCTGGGATGGCCGACAGGAAACAACCCTTGTAGGTCCTTATTCCGTGCGGGAATTGTATCTGGAACATTTCGGAGAATAGTGAGGTGAGCACATGGCAAAGGACATCAGGGAGTGCCTGCTGGAGCAGGTAGGAAAATTTCATCAGTGGCAGGAAATCACTTATCCCGGAAAAACCACCGAGGAGATTGGCGGTGCGTGGGAGGTCGATTACCCTGCGTGGAATGATATATTTGATGCCTTTTGCTATGTGTTGACCCAAATGAATGCAGAAATGGCAGACAGCGTCCTGCTGGATGAGATGGTCTATTTAATTGCCAGGGCCAACGAAGCGGAGGGATTTATACAGGAGACCACTTCCCATCCCAAATGGTTCGAGTGCCTCTGCCGCAGGGCCGCAGCCTCCAATGAGAATGAGGCCAAGTGGCAGTTTGCCGCCTATCTGCCGGAATGCTCATGTAGTCAGAAAGTCAGGGATATAATTCTGGATTTCGCAAAGGACCCCAATGAATATGTGAGCCGGCGGGCGCTTTTGGCGATGCCCGCTCTGCGTCCTGACTGTGTGGAACAGTTCGCTCCGCTGTTCTGGGAGCGCAACTGTTACTCTCCTGAACTTCAGGAATATCAGCGGATCGCCGTTCTGGTCTCACTGGACGCTATCCATTCCGACCTGCTTCCACAATACTTGGAACGGGCCAAGCAGGATGGTCGGAGCTATCTGCTGGAACACGCAAAACGAATCGAAGGAGGACTTGCCATGAATGAAAAACTGTCCCGTCCCAATTCAATCAAATGGACACCACCGAGAAGCAGACGCTGATGGAAAGCCTGGCTGCCGTTATGATATGACCTTTCTCGGTCTACATACTTTTGACCGCTGGGGCCAGAGCTGCACCACCGGCATCTTCAAGAAAGATGGTCGGGAGTTCGTCTTTGTCCCCGGCGATACCGTCACCCTGGGCTGGGAGCAGTTTGCCGAGGGACTGAATCAGGAGAGCCGGGAGGAATTGGACTATCTGTTCCAGGAGTGGGAGATGGAACCGCAGAACCCGGAAGAGATGATCCGGGAAAGCATGGCTCCCGTTCGGCAGGCGGTCATTGGCCCCATGCTGGTGGGCCGGGAGCTGGAGGAACTGTGCTGGGAGCCGGTCAAGATGGACGATCCTAGGCTGACTGCCCACCCTGACTGGCTGAAGGAATTCCGTGATTTTGCTTGGAGTGACAGCAGCAGTCTTACCTTGCATCAGTCGGCCCGCATAGAACGGACAGAAGATGGATTTCAGACCTGGATCTATCACTGCACAGACTACGATGCGCTTCTTGCCGGGCTGGAAAAGCAGGGGCTTTCGCTGCCCACAGCGGACGAGTGGGCCTACCTGTGCGGCGGCGGATGTCGGACCCTGTTCCCATGGGGAGATGGGTTAGACTACTCCATGCGTCTACGCTGGTTTGAGGACATGGATGAGGATGAGAACCGGCCCTATGATATGGAGGAACCCAACTTCTTCGGCCTGTCCATCGCCTACGATCCCTATATGCGGGAAGTGGTGCAGGCTGATAGACTTACCACCTGCGGCGGTGACGGCGGGTGCAATATCTGCGGTGGGCTGGGCCCATTTCTCGGTTTCCTACCCTGTTCGCCCCACTGTAAGCCGGAAGTGCAGGAGGACAAGGAACTAAACGGAGATTATGACTTCTACCGGCCCATTATCCGGGTGGAGAACCATGATTGACAATAGAAGCTTGATACGAAATAAAGAAAGAGAGGTGCCGACATGGGAGCATGGGGTATAAAAGCATTAGAGCGTGACGAAGGGCTGGATGTACTGGACATCCTCAAAAATGAATATGTACCGGAGCATCCGGTAATGGATCTGGGCGAGATGATTGAACTGATGAAAGAGGAAGTCATGCTGGGATCTGACTTCTCACAAATCGACTTCCTCTTTGACAATACTGCGATGGCTCTGGCGGAGCTGTATTTCCAATGGAAGGATAACGGCAAGCTGGACTACGATCATGAAGAAGCTATATGGGATAAAGTCACCGGTTTCACAGCATCCAAAGAAGCACTTGCTTTCCTGCTGCGGCAGCTCACCGACATCAAAAACGAGGTGCCGGACGAGGACGGCATCCGTGAGATTATGGATCTTTGGAAGAACGAGGATAGCGGTGAGATCGCTCCTGCGTGGTTGGAACACTTGAATCAGCTCATTGATCGACTGGATTCAGAACAGGAGGCACGACAAATGTATATCAAAAAATACTGGGGCAACTTTATTGGCGGTTCCGATGACAGTCTGAACCTTGTGGCATTTTTAGAGGATCAGAAAAAGGAGGAGATCCCCCTCAGCGAGATTTTCTCCAAGATCGGTCTGGACAAGCAGAACTGGGACTTTCGCCAAACCGTGGAGTACCTGGAGTTTACACATTCCGATGGTGTGGAGATGGACTTTCACTTCGCCATTGATGTGGTCACCGACCTGGCCGCCATCCTGCTGGAGTGCAGCGTCAGTGGCAGTGTAAACCTTCAGGATCTGGACGAGTACAACACCCCCGCCCGCCGTATCCGCATCACTGCTACGCCAGAGGAGCATGACGCAATGAACAAGTCCCTGGCGGACTTTGTCCATGCCCCGCTGGAATACGACATCAGCGAGATGATGGGCGAGGATGAGATCACAGATATGGCTTATCAGGTGGAGATGCTGCGGAAAGAGCTGTACGAAGCCTCCGGCCGTAATCGGAACTACCATGTAAAGGCGGAAGATGTGAAACATCTGCTTCCCGACTGGGAGGGCGCCGATGGCTGTATCGCCACCAACCGCATCACGGTGGAGGGCTACAAGGTTGGCTACTGCTACCGGGAGGAGCCGGACGGCGGCTGGGACAGCGGCTGGCGCTTCACCACTGGTGACGAGAGCGAGGCGTACATGGACGACCCCAACAATGCCGGGATCTACAAGCTGAATACGATCTGCAACGACGACCCCGACATCATTCCTCTGCTGCATACACCCGCTCCCTGCGCCTTTGAGCGGGATGAGAATGGCGTGTTTCAGCAGATCAAAGACTGGAAGCCGGATGAGGACGAGGAGGACTTGGATATGGACATTTTGAAGCAGTGCCAGAAGTGGCATGAGGAGAGCAAACAACATAAAATTATTGATGCGCTGGAGGCCATCCCCGCCGAGGAGCGTATCCCTGAGATGGACAGCGAGTTGGCCCGCGCCTATAACAATCTGGCAGACCCACATAAGCCAACTTGCAAAGAAATGCTCAAAAAGGCCCTCGCTCTGCTAAAGCCCCATGAGGAATACTTCGAGGATGACTATTACTGGAACTTCCGCATGGGTTACTCCTACTTTTATCTGGATCAGGAGGGCCGGGCTCTGCGATATTTTGAAAAGGCATTGGAAGTCCGCCCTGGTGACGATGACACCAAAGAGTTTATCGAACGGTGCAAGAAGGGTATTTCTCTGCCGCAGTTCTGGGAGTGCTTCCGGGAGCGGACAGAGGACTGGTGGGAAACCTTTGCGGAAATGGAAGCAGAATTGCGCCAGATGATGGATGAGGACAAAGATCACACCCGCGGTGCCGAACTCGTGGCCCAAATGCAGGAAACCCTGAATCTGGTCTTTGATGAAATCTCCTTTGAAATGGGCTTTAACGGTGAGAAGTACGAGCTGATCCTCACCCCGGAGGGTGATAAGGTCAAACTGTTTGAGCTGATCTACTTCCAGAAGCACGCCCCCAAGGAGGTGCTGGAGCACTGGAACATCCTTGTGGGCCGTCAGCCCATCCGAAACATCGGACTGCGCACCGACGATGGCTGGGATATCTCCGGGGAGGATGTGCAGATCTGGCTGGAGAAGCAGGGCGAAAACAGCTTTTCCATCTCCGCCTACTGTGAAAAGCTGCTGCCTATGCTCCGGGAGGAGGAAGGCCGAGCCTGGTGGATGCTCACCACCCTCACCGACCAGGTGCTGGGCGAGATCCCCCACATGAGATACATAGATAGCTTTGATGTGCTGGAGGAACCCAAGACAGAGCCGTCCTTCCTCCTGTCCCAGCTTCCCGACGATCTGAAGGAGCGGGGCCTGGAACTCTCCACCGACCCGGAAGCCTATCTGGAGAGCTATCTTGGCTACAAAATGGAACCCAATGAAGATCCCGACGCCGATTGGCGGTTGGATACCATGGTGGGCTCCACTTGCTGTGTGCCGCTCATCAACGGCTATCTGAATGCCGACAATGATTTTATGGACGATCTCCATGCCGACGGCGCGGTGGCGGGCTTCTTCTGCTATCCCCTGGATACCCTGCGGGAGGAGGAAGGCAGTCAGAAGATCTTCGACTTCCGGGACAAGCTGGAAGAAGTGTTTACCACTGATGAAGGATCGGAAGTGCTCACTCTCACCGGCGGGGCTACCGGCCTCTACTGTGGCTATGTGGACTTCATCGCCTGGGACATCCAAGAGGCGCTGAACATGGCGAAAGAGTTCTTTGAAGGCACGGACATCCCATGGGCCATCTTCCACACCTTCCGCCGTGAAGCCGGTTCTGTACCCCTAAAGCAACAAGATGATGGGACAGAAACTGAGAATCAGGATGACGAGTTGGACGAAACGCTGACGGGCATGGACTATATTCCTTACACCCAACAGAACACCGAAGCATTCTTCGCTCAGCTGGAGCAGTGGAACGACGAAGACGAGTACACCCGCTGTATCCAGGCACTGAATGCCATCCCGGAGGATTGGAGGAACTACCGCACCGCCTACGCCCTGGCACGGGCGCTGGAGAACTACGCCATCATCGGGGACCATGACGAAGGTACTTTGAAATCCAAGGGAGACAAAGCCCTCCTGAGGGCCATTGAGGTGTTGGAGTCCGTCCGGGAGGAAGGCCAGGACAAGGCAGAGTGGAATATGCGGATGGCCTATGGCTATCAGTATCTCTACGGCCAGGAGGAAAAGGCCATTCCCTACGCCCAGCGGTGGGCAGAGCTGGACCCAGAGGATGAAAATGCCCCGGCGGTAATTCGGGAGTGTAAGGCAGAGATCCGGAAACGCCAGCGCAGCCGGAAAAAGAAGGCCAAATTCGTGCCTGGTGATACTCCATTTGAGGGCTTCGACCTAACCAACTTCTGGGATGATAATTGGTATGCACTGAAAGAATATGTCAGTGATCCGCCTTCCGATGAGCTGATTGCCAGCGTGGAGGAGGAACTGGGCTACAAGCTGCCTGCCGCCTACATCTGGCTGATGAAGCAGCACAACGGCGGCATTCCGGTGAACACCTGCTATCCCTGCGATGAGCCTACCTGTTGGTCAGATGATCATGTGGCCATCACCGGCATTTTCGGAATCGGACGGGAAAAGAGCTGCTCCCTCTGTGGAGAGCTGGGCAGTCAGTTTATGATCGATGAGTGGGAGTATCCTGCCATCGGTGTGGCCATCTGTGACTGTCCAAGCGCCGGACACGATATGATTTTCCTGGACTACCGGGCTTGCGGCCCCCAGGGAGAGCCTGCGGTAGTCCATGTGGATCAGGAAAATGACTATAAAATTACCCATCTGGCAGACAGCTTTGAGGAATTTATCCGCGGACTGGAGCATGAATCCCTCTATGATCCGGATGAAGATGCAGAGGGTCTTGAGGATGACGCCGACGAGGAGGAAACCGACCATAAGGGTTCCTTTGCCGGATCTGTGCTCCTCTCCAAAGCAGAGTGGGACAAGGAGCAGTTGATTCGAGATCTGCGGGAAGAATGGGGTATCGTAGATGAGGAGCCGGATGAGGGCGACGAAGATGTTGAGAACAGCGATGACGCTGTGGTAATGCGGGTCGGCAATATGATGCTGATTGTGACACTATTCCACGGTCACATCCCGGACAATGAAGCAGAGATCAACGCCGAAAACAACTATATGTGGCCAGAGGCCGTAGAAGTGGCCAAAGCGCACAAGGCCCATATCATGGTGGCTGTGTTGGGCGAGGAGGAAAAACTGCTGGAACGAGGTAAGCTGTTCACCAAGGCGATGGCAGTGTGCTGCAAGCAGAAATACGCCACCGGTGTCTACACCAGCGGCGTGGTATTTGAGCCTCGTTTCTATGAGGGCCTTGCCGATATGCTCAAAAAGGACGAACTGCCCATCTTCAACTGGGTTTGGTTCGGCCTGTACCGGAGCGAGGGGGGCCTAAACGGCTACACCTACGGCATGGATGTGTTTGGCAAGGAGGAAATGGAGGTGTTGAACACCGACGCTGAGCCGGAGGAACTGCGGGACTTTTTGGCCAGCCTTGCCTCCTATGTGCTGGCGTGTGATGTGACGCTGCAAGACGGCGAGACCATCGGTTTTTCTGCGGACGATAAGCACACCATCACCCGCAGCCCCGGCGTCTCCCTGCCGGAGGAACAGATGACCCTGAAGATCGGTTACGAGCCTATAAAGGGAGATCCGGAGGATGACAGCTGCGACCACTCAGACAATGATGACACGCAGGATGAGGAAGAATTCAGTAATCCCGAAGTCTACACCGAGGAGGAGATGGAAGCCGTCGAGGGGCACATTGAGCAGTATTTCGGCAAGTTCGAGAATGTGTTCCATGAGCTGGTTTCTCCCGACATCCATGTGGACATCTGCGTGGTGCCGCCCTCTGAGGAGCGGGACTACTGCACCCTGGTCACCATGGGCATGGGCGCTCACCGGATGAATGTGCCGGAGGAACTGGCGGAATATAAGCTGGAGCGGGCGGAGCTGGCCATTGCCCTGCCTGCGGACTGGAAGCTGGATCAGGAGTCCATGAAAGACGAAAAGTGGTACTGGCCCATCCGCCTGCTGAAATCCTTGGCCCGCCTTCCCATTGCCAGCGATACCTGGCTGGGCTTCGGCCATACCATGGACAATGAGGAGGATTTTGCAAAGGACACAAAGCTGTGCGCCGCCATTCTGACTGGTCCCCAGGATACCGAAGATGGCAGCGAGGTCTGCATCCTGCCGAGTGGCGAGGAGGTCAACTTCTATCAGGTGATTCCTCTCTACCGGGATGAATTGGAATATAAGCTGGCCCATGACGCGGACGCCCTGCTGGGCAAAATGAACGGCATCAGCTTTGTGGTGGAGCCTGATCGTCAGGATGCTATCACCCGTGGCACCCTTTCCAATGATAATTTTGACGGTGAGATGGACGACGCTTCCTATCACCTTGAGAGCATTGAGGAAAAGGAACTGCCTATTGATCCTATCAATGCCTACAACCACATGGCCATCTACCTGCGCTGGTGCATGGAGCACGACCTGATGGGCGAGGACTTCCTGAAAGAACACGGCGAAGTGGTCAAACAGGTCAAAGCCGACCCTGCCAGCGTAGACCTGAGGGCATTCATCCAAGATGAGCTGGACGGCTGCCTGTTCTCTGTGCTGTTCAATCAGCAAGGTCGCGCCTTTGCCGGCTATTACTACGGAGAGGGCGACAGTCCCTACTATCCCGCCGACATTGACGACAATGCCCTCCGCTTCTTCGGCCCGGAACGGTATCACTCCAATGAGTTCCAGCAGGAGGCATACCTGTTCATCCCCTTTGACGAGGACTACTATCAGGCTATGGCAGAGGTGATCGGGGAACGGTTTGAAAACTGGCAGGGACAGGACTTCGACGAGGATACGCTGGAGCCTTCCGAGGTTGCTCAGGCCATCATGGAGTATCTGGACTGCGAGTGTACCTATTTCCCATCCATGGCAGATGATGACCCCATCATGTCGGCATACAGCTACGCCCAGCGGCTGGGGGTACGGGAGGGCTTTGTTCCCGTGCTCATCAAGGCGGATGATGAAACGCTGTTGGAGTGTCTGGTGATGAACGCCGATCCGGAGCACAATGCGGACTTCTACGAATTTGACCTCAAAACAGTAGAGGAGTATCGAAAGAAGATGCTCTCCGCTCCCATCAAGGACGGAAAGGCGGTTCTGGAGGAATTGACCGGCCAGCGCAAGGAAGAAGCCGAGGACGATGACATGGACTGGGAGGCGGAAGTCCTGGGCGAGATGGAGGGCGGCTATGACAATGACCGCTTCTCCTGCTATTGGGATTCGGATAGCCACATGACCTATCCGCTTATTCTGGCCAAAATTCCGGTCAAGAACCCCTGGGAGATATTCGCCTACCTGCCCTTTGGAAATTGGAATGAGTGCCCCGACACGCCGGACCTGATGGCAGTGGCGAAATACTGGTTCGAGCAGCATGGTGCCATCCCTGCCGCCATGAGCCACGATGAATTGGAGTTTGAACTTCCGACTCCGATCTCCAAGGAAAGAGCTATGGAAGTGGCTGTGGAGCAATATGGCTTCTGCCCAGATCTGGATCAGAATGAGGATGGAAGCATTGGCTCCTTGGCAGATGTCCTGTGGCAGTCCACTGTCTGGTATTTCTGGTGGGATTGATGGGAGGTGCGACCAATGACAGAATATCAGAAAACCTATATCGAACTAAAAAAACAGTTTGTTGCGACCAATGAAGGTCCGGACAGTGTCCGCGCTCTATATACCTTCAAGGAAGAACTTGAGCAGAGTGAGGATCAGCAGGCCAAGGAAGTGCTGGTGGATGTGTATGATCTACTGGACTTCAAGAAAGATGCCTATGAACTGCTCTGCCAAATCGGAAATCGTTCCGATAAAAAGACCCTCAAGCGGCTGGGCACGCTGAAGGACTATGCGGAAAACTGGGGCAATCATTATGCTCTCCCCAAGCCCAAAACGCCGGAGGAAAAGCAGAAAGAAAAGGAACGGCAGGCCCAGCTGGGCCTGCCCGCCTTCCGGTATCACCCAAACCCTCTGGAAACTGGGGCTTTTGAGGAATCCGCAGACGGCGTTGTCTGCGACTGCTGTGGCAAGACGACCCATATTTTCTATACCAATCCGTTCTTTTCAGTGGAGGATATTGCATATCTGTGCCCGGCGTGTATCGCCAGCGGCGAGGCGGCCCGGAAATATGACGGCAGCTTTCAAGATGATTTCTCTGTGGATGATGGTGTAGACGATCCGGAGAAGCTGGACGAGCTGATCCACCGCACCCCCGGCTACTCCGGCTGGCAGCAGGAATACTGGCGCGCCCACTGCGGCGACTACTGCGCCTACCTGGGCCATGTGGGTGCCAGAGAACTGCGGGCCCTGGGTGTGCTGGAGGAGGTACTGGACGATCCGATGTGGGACGATGAGCAAAAAGAAATGATCCGGGAATCTGTCAATGGCGGGCATCTGCAATGCTATCTGTTCCAGTGCCTCCACTGCGGAAAACACCTGGTCTGGATGGATTTTGATTGAAAAGGAGGCAATACTATGGGACTTGACATCTACGCCGGAACATTGACCCGGTACTATTCTCACAACTGGAAAACTGTTGTTCAGCAGTGGGCGGAGGAAAACGGATACACCTTTAACCGGATCACCCCGGATGGAGAACCCGCCGACAACGAGGAGGAGCTGTCCCCGGCTGAGATCCAGGCGGCAGTGGAGGACTGGCGGGATCAGATCTTAGCCGCCATTTCCCAGCCGAACCAGCCGCACTACACTCCATGGCCGGAGGACAACGAGCGGCCCTATTACACCGATAAGCCGGATTGGGATGCCTTTGGCGCTATGCTGCTGGTGGCTGCCTGTCATACATACGAGGAACCGGTGCCTCTCACCGTGGAGAAGGACTGGGACTTCGGGGAGCATCCCCTGATTGCCCGCCTTGCATCGGACGAGGAGCGGGTGTGGTCCCTGCTTCGGGGTGCGACTTGGTGGCTTCCCCTCACCGACAGCTTTCTATTCCAAGGCCCTCTGCCCACCGATGATCAGACGATGATCGCCACCTTGGGCGGACTGCGGAAGGAGCTGGAAAAGCTGAACCAGCTGGCATGGCAGGCCGATGAGGACACCATCCTTGGCTGGGCAGACACGGAGGGATACCCGGTAGACGGAACCGTAGACTCAGATGGACAGTACAGCAAGGCAGACATCCCGGAACACACCCAGTATGACACCCAATCCCTGGCCAAGTTCGCCTTCTCCATGTTCTGGCGGGCCATGCGGTTTGCCGAGGAACAGCAGGTGCCTATCCTGCTTGATTATTAAGGAGGAAACCAAATGAGCAATAAAGCTTTCCAGCAAAATCTGGACGACAAAAAAGGCCCCCAGCCCGGAGGTCCCTATCTCATTCAGATGCTGTTCAAAGAGCCGGTAGAAATGCCGGATAAAGAAAAAATGACTGCCATAATGGAGAAGCACATCGGATCAACAGAGTGCTTCTGTTATGATAAGAAAATGGCCGGCTTTGCCGCCCTGGATCATGTCGCGGAATTTCAGGACGGCAAGTGCCCGGTACAGCTGATGGTGATGAAATGCGACAAGTTCAAGGGCAAAGGCTTTGATGCCTTTCTGATGAGCCAGATGTGGGACTGCCAGGAGGACCGTGACCGGATCTTCCGGGAGTGCAAATATCAGGTGGTGGCCACCGATATGCTGACTGCGGCGCTTTCAGCGCTGGAGCGTGCCAACCTGGATGCCGACTTTCTGGAGGCTCTGGCAGAGCTGTACCCCACCTGTGAGGCGTTCTATTTCCAGAACTGCGGCAAGCTGTTTCTGGCAGAGGATGTGCGCTCCCATCAGATTGAGGGGCCGGATCGGTTCATCCGCTTTGGCGTCAATGTCCGTTTCTTCAACATCGAGGGCACGGAGGATATGCTCATCGACACGGTGGGCATGAGCACCCTGTTTTTGCCGGATCTCCAGTACCACTTCCACGGCATGGACCCCAACTGGGTGGTAAACCACGCCTATAATGCAGCGTCCTATATTCTGGAGCATGATAACCCCATTCAGGATGGGGAAACCATAGACGGCGTGGCGGATAGCCAGATGTGCCGGGAGGTCCAGTGGAAGTGCCAGTATGAGGACTCCCTGATCCAGCCGCCCAGAGGGGTGCTGGACATCAACATGGGAAACTATGCTTCGGGAGGACGCTGAATGAATGGCGTTGTGCTCCTGGCAGGCGGACTTCTGCTTGTGGCGGTGATCAAGCTGATTATAGATCGAAATTGGATCGGCCTGCTTCTCTGTGCTGTCGCCCTGCTTCTGGTCTTTGGGGCTGGACACCATACAAAATAGGCCATTTTAAGAATCGAGGAGGTGAAGTATGCAGAATTCAACAAATATGCGGATACTGGAATTACTCCGGTTTCTCTATGAGCGGACCGATGAAAACCATCCCGCCACAGTATCTGACATCATTGCCCATCTGAATGGAAAAGGAATTCAGGCAGTGCGGCAGACTGTTTACGCAGATACCAATGCGCTGATCGATGCGGGGATTGATATTGTGGTGGTTAAGAGTACCCAAAACCAATATTTTATGGGAAACCGCCTGTTTGAGTATCCAGAACTGAAAATGCTGACAGACGCAGTAGCATCCTCGAAGATCATTTCTGCCAAGAAGTCTGAGGAGCTGGTGCAGAAATTATGCCGTCTGACCAGTCTACATCAGGCAAAGCAGCTTCAAAAATTTGCTGCTTTATCCAGCCGTGTCAAACCGCATAATGAAAAGGTTTACTACATCATTGACAATATCCAAACAGCGATTGGAAACCATCAGCAAATTCGGTTCCAATACTATGAATATACTCAAGAAAAAAAGAAAATCTTAAAGCATGATGGATATTATTATGTCGTAAATCCTTATGCGCTTGAATGGAAAAATGACCATTACTATTTGATTGGATTTTCTCTGAAGCATCAGAAAATTGCTCACTTCCGTGTAGATCGGCTAACAAGTGTAGAAAATCTGGAAACTTACTTTATGCCGATAGAGGGATTTGATGTAGCCTCCTATACAAATAAAATGGTTGATATGTTTACATCGGAGTCATCGAAGGAAGTAACCCTTCTATGTGAAAACGAATTGATGAGAGTAATCATAGATCATTATGGAGAAGATGCTGCTGTTGATAGGTATGATGATACACACTTCACAGCCAAAATTGAAGTGAACCCCAGTGGAACTTTTTATGGCTGGATATTCAAATTCAAAGGGAAAATAAAAATTCTCTCTCCCAAAGAGTGCATTACGGAAATGCAGCAAATCGCTCAGGAATTTATATAGCGCAAAAGAGGTGTTATTGATTTTTAACACCTCTTTTCAAATGAAATTTTTATCCTTGAAGTGAACAGATGTTCGATATACAATATAAGCAAGATGTTCGCAGTTCGTCGAACAAATGAGAGGTGAATGCTGTGGGCAATATAACTTTTGGATCATTTATAGCCGAGAAACGCAAGGCGCACAAATTCAATTTACGCGATACAGCCAAGCATTTGAATATTGCTTACGGTTATCTGTGTGATATTGAGCAAAGCCGCCGTCCTGCACCCAATGGAGATTTTGTGGAACGCATCTCTGCCTTTCTGAATTTGGATAAATCAGAACATGAGTTGCTTTTGGATCTGGCTGCAAAATCACGCAATACAGTATCTGCTGATTTGCCAGACTATATCATGGAAAAAGATATTGTTCGGGCAGCCTTGCGTGTGGCAAAAGAAGTAGATGCTACCGATGAAGAATGGCAGACATTTATGAAAATGCTAAAGGAGCGTAAACGATAGGGGGGAGAGCTTTGTCAATTCCACAAATCCGTACAGAAGCAATCGAGGCAGTAGGGCGAAAAATCCTGATGGAATATGATCCCTCTCTGCTATCCGGGCAACCATGTCCTGTGCCAATCGAAACCATTATCGAGACAAAGTTTGATCTAATCCTGGAGTTTCATACACTAAGAAAAAACCCCAAGATATTAGGGGAAACAATTTTCGATGACGGTGCTGTTGTCTTATATGACCAGATACAGAGACAGTATCGAATGATTGCAGTAAGAGCCGGTACAATCTTAATTGATGAACGGCTTTGTGATCCGTCAAAATTAGGGCGGCTCCGTTTTACCTGTGCCCATGAGCTGGCTCATTGGGTACTACATAAGAAGTTGTACTCTGGTACTGGAGATGTTGCTGCTTATAACGGAAATGTTTCTTCCGACGAAAGTCATGGCATAATTGAGCGTCAGGCGGATACTCTGGCTTCTGCTCTGCTGATGCCTTTACCGCAGATCAAAAAATGTTTTTACCGGCTTAAAATAGGCCGGACAGATGAACAGCTCATTGCTGAAATGGCAAATATTTTTGAGGTTTCCAAGCAAGCAATGCAGATTCGTCTAAAATCCAGAAACCTGATATAACCAAATGGGGGAATAGAGAGAGGCACTGCCCTCTCTCACGCTCCTCTGCTATGCTATTTTGTACCTAATATGTTCGCAATATTGCGAACAAGGAGGGATGTTCTATGAGAAAAGAAAGCACAACAATCCAAAAATGTAACAGCAGGCTAACAGCTTTGGGGCTTAACAGCGACGCTGCGTTTCATAGAAGTAAGCTGATTCTAAAGATTTACCGTGATGTAGTCTGGGTTCTGAGTGAACGGGCAGAAGAATTACAAGAAACTGCTTGGATTATGGGAGAACAAGATATAGAGTCTGGCCTCTGCTATCTTGAAAATTTTGCACCAGATATTGAACTGCAAGCCTTTGAAGAAAAAGTTTGCTGCCTTGTTCAAAATCAAATGCTAGTCAATATTATTGACCGTGCACTCCTTCGTCTGAAACGGTATCCGGATCGAGGAGAACTTTACTATGAAATTTTGACTAAGCAATTTATCTATCGGTTCAACAGTACAGAGAAAGAATTGCTGGAAGAACTAAATATAGAGCGCAGTGTCTTTTATGACCGAAAACGAGAAGCCATCTATTTATTTTCTGTTTGCTTGTTTGGATATTCTATTCCAGAAGTCCTGGAGGAGCTGCCCCGACTAAATCCCGACTAAATCCCGACAAATCCCCGACCTAATCCCTACTCCCTTCCGACTTCCGATCTGCTATACTTGGTATAGTGGCAGGAATGCGCTAAATTGAATACTTTTCTACATAAGGCCCGGCATTAACCGGGCTTTTTTCATTCCTGCTGCAATATGGCGGCAGGAACATGGCTGGAGGTGAAAACACTTCCGGCCTTTTTCTTTGCCCGGTATTAGGAGGCCGGTATGCGCTGGGAGGCGTACATAGCAAAATATCCATGACACCGTTCAAATTCGCTGACTACCAAGAATTTGAACGGAGGAAAGGATATGACGAGAGTATTCATTTGGAAAAATAACAGCCCACAGGAATGGGAGGAAATCAGTTTTTCAGCGTTCAGTAAGGCACGCCGCAATGGTTGCTTTACTGGGCGCTTTTTTGTTGAAACAGTCAAAATGTTCCGTGATGAAGATGACCGCATTATCATGGAATGTTCTCGCAAAGATTTTGAAAAATACCAACAGGAGGACCGCCACAGCCGCTATCTCCAGGAACATGAGAAAAGTCGCTCTATATTCCCGGCTTCTCATGTGGGAGATCGTGACGGCACAGAGGAAGGTTATCAGGATACAGATTTGTTTGTGGATGAATCTGTTGATACTGCGGAACAAGCTATTCAGAATTTACTTCTTGAGGATTTACACCAAGCTCTATTGAAACTGAGTCCAGCAGAACGAGATTTTATATTGTCCTATTATGAAATGAAAATACCAAATGCAACTTGTTTAGCCCAACGATATGGTATTACTCGGCAAGCCGCAGATAAGCGATTGAAAAAAATTGAAGAAAAAATAAAAAAGTTGGTTGCGATTTTCTAAAAAAGTGGCAGTAGCAAGTGAGAGGGAAATCCTTTCACTTGCACCTTGACAACCTCATATACGAATCATTAAGTTTGATCCTCTTTGGGCGTAATAGCCGCTACATCAGCGGTATATTTTCTGAGAGCTGCCACTCGCATAACAGGCCAACCCATTTTTGCTGTATAGATGAGTTTTCGGTTTATCAGAAATATATCAGGCTGGAATACATCGGATGGCATCCGGTCATGGCATAACAAGGAGGAAAGCTCTCTTACAGCCATAGTCCGAGCGTGATAATAACCGTCGCAGGCCATGGGTAAGACCAAACGAAGTGGAGGTGAAACTCCTGAGAAGCAGGCCAGCCACCTGCGGCTTAATGATTACCCAAATCCCTGGGGTGTCGTGGACAAGTAAGGGATAAAACAGGCGCTAAATTGAAGGAGACTCTGTAATTTGCAGAGCCTCCTTCTTACATAATCAAATCTCAAAACATAGGAGGATGAACATGAAAGAAGATTGGATTTATAAGCGTGGGGATTTATATTATGCCAATTTGAACCCTTATTTTGGATCAGAGCAAGGCGGCACCCGTCCTGTCCTGGTTCTTCAAAACAATGTGGGGAATTTTTTCTGCCCCACTTTGATCGTAGCTCCACTCACCAGTAAATGGATTAAGAAAAAGGAGCTGCCCACACACTATGCACTGGAGAGCGTTCCAGAGCTTGGACTGAAATCTGTTGTTCTGCTGGAGCAAATTAAAACGATTGATAAAAGGCGTGTTTTATCGTACATTGGGCGCGTATCTCGCGAAGAAATGAGAGCGATTGATGATGCTCTGCAAGTTAGTTTAGATATTCATATTCCGGAGGAAATGGAGGCTCCGTAAGGCCACTTACCGGATAAAGGAGGCGTTTTTATGTTTGAAGCAAGAATTGCGGAATTGAACCGCTTTAATGAACAAAATCCTGTCAGCTATGACAAAAGAACCTATACGGTCGATGAGATTCAGGACATTCTGGGTATCAGTCGTCCCACAGCATATAATCTGGTAAAACAGGGTGTATTCCACAGCGTCAGAGTCGGCGGTCATATCCGCATTTCCAAAAAGAGCTTTGATGACTGGCTGGATCACGCAGATGAATGATTTGTCAAGGATGCCGATCTCCAAATCGACATCCTTAACTTTTTTTCTGCTTTCTCTTACAATGAGGCCATAGCAAGAAAAACTTTATAGAGGAGGCAAAAGCCATGCAAAAACAAAGAGTAAAGACCAGTATGTCTGTACCAGAGATGGGCAAAATGCTTGGGCTTGGTAAAGTAGAATCCTACTGGTTGGTTAAAAAGAACTATTTCAAAACAATTCAAGTGGCCGGACGAATGAGAGTTATGCTGGATAGCTTTGAAGATTGGTATGCCGGCCAGTTCCACTATAAAAAAGTGGATGGTACACCGCCCGGAGAGAAATGGAGGCATACTACGATGTCAGTTCCGGAAATGGCGGATCTTTTGGGGCTGAAATCTGGCACAGCTTATGACCTTGTTAAAAGGGGCTATTTTGAGACGACCTTGATTGATCGAAGAATTCGTATCATTACCAGCAGTTTTGAAGCCTGGTATCAAAAGCAAACTCATTATGTGAAAATCTCAGAAAGGAGCAATGAAAATGGCATCTATCGTGAAGCGTAAAAGCAAATATTCTGTGGTGTATGATTACACAGATGAAAACGGAAAACGCAGACAGCGTTGGGAAACCTTCAGCACAAATGCAGAAGCAAAAAAACGAAAAAAGCAAATTGAGTATGAGCAGGACTCTGGAACCTTCTTTATTCCTACGGCAAAGACCCTGAACGATCTGCTCGATGAATATATGTCCATCTATGGTGTAAATACCTGGGCAATGTCAACATATGAAAGCCGCCGTGGTCTGGCGAGAAACTACATAACTCCTATTATCGGAGATATGTTACTATCCGACATCACTCCAAGGATGATGGATAAGTATTACCGTGATCTGCTCTCTGTGAAAACGGTAAGCGTCAACAACCGCAAACCCACAAGCGAATATCTGACCCCGCATACAGTAAGAGAAATTCACAAGCTACTTCGCAGTGCCTTTAATCAGGCGGTGCGTTGGGAACTAATCAGCCGTAACCCTGTCCTGAATGCGACACTTCCCAAAGAAGAACATAAAGAACGGGATATATGGACTGCCGAAACGCTGAGCAAGGCTATGGAAGTCTGTGATGATCCTATCCTCTCCCTTGCCTTAAATCTGGCGTTCTCCTGCTCTTTACGCATTGGTGAAATGCTGGGCCTTACCTGGGACTGCATTGATATTGCACCACAGAGCATAGAAAATGGTTCAGCTTATATATTCGTCAACAAAGAGCTGCAACGGGTTACACGAGGTGCATTGGACGATTTGAGCGACAAAGGTGTTATTAAGAAGTTTCCACCTTGCATAGCCAGTACCCATACTGCTCTGGTCCTGAAAGAGCCTAAAACCAAAACCAGTATTCGCCGCGTGTACCTGCCGAAAACAGTTGCCTATATGCTGGTAGAGAGAAAAAAAGAAATTGATGAGCTGATGGATCTGTTTGGAGATGAATACATCGACAATAACCTGGTCTTTTGCTCCAGCAATGGCCGTCCGATGGAAAGCCAGGTGATTAACCGTGCTTTCAATAAACTTATCAAAGAAAACGGACTGCCTCATGTTGTATTCCATTCTCTCCGTCACTCCAGTATCACCTACAAGCTGAAACTCAATGGTGGCGATATGAAATCCGTCCAGGGCGACTCTGGTCATGCTCAGGTAAAAATGGTTGCAGATGTCTACTCTCACATCATCGACGAGGATCGCTGCATAAACGCTCAGCGATTGGAGGAAGCATTTTACTCATCCAAGACTCCTGACCCTGTTGAAGATACAGAGCCTAAAACTGCGGATACTGCCGTCACTGAAAGTGATGAAAGTGATGCAGCGAAGATACTGGAACTGCTTAAAAATCCCGAAACTGCCGCACTGCTCAAGCAGCTGGCAAAAGCTTTATAAAGTCCCTCCCTCAGAAGAACGCCTCTCACTTTGTGAGAGGTTTTCTTCGTTTGAACCACTTTGCACAGTGACCAAACACTTTTTTTGTTAGCAAGGTTCTGAAAGCATTTTTGAGCGATGTTAGCAAATTCGCGATTTTGTTTGCAACTTCCTCTAATTTCTGCTAACAAATGTTTGCAAGTTCCTTTGGTAAAAATCGAACCTCTGACTTACCGCCTTTCTTAGCAAAAGGCCAAATCTCGTTAGCAAATGTTAGCAAACCAAGGTTTTTTGCAAAAAAGCCACAAAAGCCGCAGAAATAAGAAAAGCCGAAAACCCTGATAAATCAAAGGTTTTCGGCGTGTTTGCTGGCGTCCCTGGCGGGATTCGAACCCACGGCCTTTCGCTTAGGAGGCGAACGCTCTATCCTGCTGAGCTACAGAGACTTATATTAAATTGAGACTGGCAACGATCACTTTTCCCCGTAAGGCAGCTGGTAGAGCACAACCTTAGGAGGCGGACCCTCTATCCTGCTGAGGTACGGAGACATAAATATGTTGTGATTGCCTTTATTATAACAGATGGGTCGCGTTCCGGCAAGCCCCTGCGCGGCACAACACCGCGGTTAAAAAGGGAAGGCAATACGCACAGTATTTTTATATCATACTGTATGACGGGACGATTGTCAATCCAAGAACACATGAAAATACAGACAAAATAAGCAAAACAACTTTGTTAAAATAAAAACATTGCATGCCTGGGAGGAAAGTGCTATGATAAAATTAAGTAAAATGGGGTAGTAGGTAGAGTTTTGTTTTCATACCCTGTTTTGCCGGTAAAGGAGGGCATATTCGTGAAACAAATGCACATCACCGAAACCGTGCTGCGCGATGCACAGCAGTCGTTGATCGCAACCCGTATGCCGTTTGACGATTTTGAAGCCGTACTGGACGATATGGACAAGGCCGGCTATCATTCGATCGAATGCTGGGGCGGTGCGACATTCGACAGCTGCCTGCGTTACCTGCACGAGGATCCTTGGGAGCGGCTGCGCAAAATCAAATCCCACATGAAAAACACCAAGCTGCAGATGCTGCTGCGCGGCCAGAATCTGCTGGGCTACCACCATTATTCGGACGATACCGTCCGCCGCTTTGTGCGCAGGAGTGTGGAGAACGGAATGGATATCATCCGCATTTTCGACGCGCTCAACGATATGCGCAACATCGAAACCGCCGTGGATGAATGCCTCAAGGCGGGCGGCCATGCGCAGGGCTGTATCTGCTACACGCTCAGCCCCATTCACAATCTGGAGATGTTCGTCTCCCTGGGCAAGCAGATCGAAGCGCTTGGCTGCAATTCGCTCTGCATCAAGGATATGGCGGGCATCATGTCGCCGCAGGAATGCTACGACCTTGTCACGGCGCTGCGCGAAAACATCAAGCTGCCGGTTTATGTGCATACCCATGCGACCACCGGCCTGGGCTATATGACCTACCTCAAGGCGGCGGAAGCGGGCGCGGCCGGCATCGACTGCGCGACCTCGTGCTTCTCCGGCGGCACCAGCCAGCCCGCGACCGAGTCGCTGGTCTATGCGCTGGCGCAGATGGGCTTTGACTGCGGCGTGGACAGCAAGCAGTTGAAAAAGGTAAACGACTTCTTCCTGCCGGTCAAGGACAAGTTCTCGGCTAACGGGCTGTTCGACCCCTATGTGCTGTCCACCAAGACCGATGCGCTCAACTACCAGATCCCGGGCGGCATGCTGTCCAACCTGGTGGCGCAGCTCAAGGCGCAGAACGCGATTGACAAACTGGAGGCCGTGCTGGAGGAAACCCCCCGCGTGCGTGAGGACATGGGTTACCCGCCGCTTGTCACCCCGCTTTCGCAGATGGTTGGCGTGCAGGCAACGGTCAACGTCCTGCTCGGCGAGCGGTATAAATCCATCGGCAAGGAGATCAAAAGCTATATCAAGGGCGAATATGGCAAGGCGCCGGGCAAAATTGCTCCGGAGCTGGCGAAAAAGGTGCTGGGCGACGAGCAGCCGATGACCGGCCGCTTCGCGGATACGCTCAAGCCGGAATTTGAAGAGGCGAAGGCCTACCTGGGTAGCCGCGCGCGGAGCGAGGAGGACGTGCTTTCCTACATCGCGTTCCCGCAACAGGCGGAGCAGTATTTTGACCGCCGCGATCAGACCTTTACCGCAAGTTATTCGTTCAAGGAGGTCGGTTGACTATGATACAAGGACCGCTTAGTCCGGTCGAGGCAGTGATGGTTGCGCTGTCCGGCTTTGTGATCGTATTTTTGATGCTGGCATTATTGTGGGGCGTCATCATTGTGGTGTCCCGTATCGTCGGCGGCGTGGAAAAGAAAGCCGCGCCGGTCGCGGCGGCGTCCCAGCCCGCAGCGGCTCCGGTTGCTGCGCCCGCTGCCGCGCCCGCGCCGGCCGCCGCAGCGCCGCAGGTCGTGCTGGAGGGCGTTGACGAAACACAGGCGGCATGCGTAATGGCGATCGTAAGCCATGAAACGGGCATTCCGCTCGACCAGCTCGTGTTCAAGTCTATCAAGGCTGTATAAGGGGGAAAGAAAACAATGAAATATCTGGTTACACTCAATGGGAAACAGTATGAGGTTGAGGTGGACAAGGGCTCCGCAAGCGCGGTCTGCGTCGGGAGCGCGCCGGCGGCTCCGGCGGCCGCACCCGCACCGGCCGCAGCGCCGGCTCCGGCTGCCGCGCCCGCACCGGCGGCTCCGGCTGGCGGTGAGATCGTCGCGGCGCCCATGCCGGGTACGATTCTGGATGTCCGCTGCGCGGCGGGACAGGCGGTAAAGGCGGGCGACGTCCTGTTCATCTTGGAAGCGATGAAGATGGAAAATGAGATCTGTGCGCCGCATGATGGTACCGTCGGTTCGGTCAGCGTGCAGAAGGGCGCGACCGTTGAAACCGGTACGGCGCTTTGCACGATGTAACGGGAGGCGCGTAACATGCAATTTTCATTTATAGGCGCGCTAGAGGAGATCCTGGCCGGCTCGGGCTTCGCCGCATTGTTCAGCGACCCGCGCAGCCTGGTCATGATCCTGATCGCGTTTGTGCTGCTGTTTCTCGGCATCGGCAAAAAGTTTGAGCCGCTGCTGCTTGTACCGATCGCGTTCGGCATCCTGCTGGCGAACTTCCCCCTGACCGGCCTGCTCAACGCGCCGGCAAACGGCGCCAGCCCCGGCATGCTGTGGGTGTTCTATCAGGGGGTAGAGCATGCGATCTACCCCTCGCTGATTTTCCTTGGCATCGGCGCGATGACCGACTTCGGCCCCTTGATCGCGCGGCCGTCCTCGCTGTTGCTGGGCGCGGCGGCGCAGCTCGGCATTTTTGCCGCGTTCCTGATGGCGCTGGCGCTGGGCTTTGCCCCGAATGTAGCTGCTTCGATCGGCATTATCGGCGGCGCGGACGGCCCGACCGCTATCCTGGTCACCTCGCGTCTGGCTGCGGATTACCTGCCTGCAATCGCGATCGCCGCGTATTCCTATATGGCGCTTATCCCCCTGATACAGCCGCCGCTGATGCGCGCGCTGACGACCAAAAAGGAGCGCGAGATCAAGATGGAGCAGCTCCGTCCGGTGTCCAAGACCGAGAAGATCGTGTTCCCCATCGCGGTAGCGACCGTGGTTATCCTGCTCATTCCGGATACGGCGCCGCTGATCGGCATGCTGATGCTGGGCAACCTGTTCCGCGAATGCGGCGTGACCGATCGTTTGTCCGACACGGCACAAAACACGCTGTGCAATATCGTCACCATCTTCCTCGGCCTGTCTGTCGGGTGTAAGGCGGTCGCGGAGAAGTTCCTGACCATGGAGACGATCAAGATCATCGTCCTCGGCTTGATCGCGTTCATGTTCTCCACGATCGGCGGCCTGCTGTTCGGCAAGATCATGTGCAAGCTGTCGGGCGGCAAGGTCAACCCGCTGATCGGCTCGGCCGGCGTTTCCGCAGTCCCGATGGCCGCGCGCGTTTCGCAGGTCGAAGGCCAGAAGGCCAACCCGGCGAACTTCCTGCTCATGCACGCCATGGGTCCGAACGTTGCGGGCGTAATCGGCTCCGCTGTCGCGGCGGGCTTCCTGCTGAAAGTATTCGGCGCGTAAGCGGGCGCCGCAAAAACAGAGCGCAAGGGCGCCGGACGATTCCGGCGCCCTTTTCCGTGGGAATAGAGGCGCGGGAAGGCCTGAAAACTGACGCAGTCTTAACGCCTGTAAAACCCATTTGTATTGACAAAATACGCCATAATGCTATAATATAGGAAGAAATGAACGGGTGGTCTTTATTGTGCAGGTTTTGAAAGACGAGCTACGGCATAAGATTTTGCTGGAATCCCAGCATCTATTTCTGCAGAAAGGGTATGACCGGACCTCTCTGCAGATGATTGCGGATAAGGTCAATATCAGCAAGAGCAATCTGTACCATTACTTCAAAAACAAGGAAGAGTTGTTTTACGAGCTGACGGACGGCGCCGCGGAGGGGCTCAAGCGCCTGATTATGCGCTTTCGGGACAAGCGCTTTGACCCGCGCACCGGCGCGCGCGAATACCAGGTCCTGCTGACTGAAGAGGTCATTTCTTTGCTGCTGGCCGAGAAATACGGCCTGCTGCTCATTATGGAGCAGTCGCAGGGGACACGGTATGAGGGGCTGCGCAGTAGCCTGATCGATATGCTGGCGGCAAAGACTGCGCCGCTGCTGGCAGATGAGGACAACTGCTTGCTGCTGGCACAGATCATGGCCCGCAACCTGATTGACGGGACCGTGCAGATATTAAAGAACCGCGTCCGTCCGCGCGAGGTGCGGACCGGATTGAACCGGCTGGTGGAATACCATACACAAGGGATCAATGCGCTGCTCAAATGAAGCGGCGCATTTTTTTGCGGGAAGCGGCGGCTCGTTTTGCGGATAAGTCGGCCGGAGCAACTCCGGCAAAAAGCGCGTTCTACCTGCCTTTTGCGCTGCATAGATTTGTAGTAATCAAAGCGTCGACAGGCAGGGGGGACGATCGTGAAAGGCTTACCCGAAGAGCGGGCGGTCCGGCTCGCACAATATATGATCGAAGAAAAGGCGACGGTGCGCCAAACGGCGGCCAAATTTGGCATTTCTAAATCAACGGTACATAAGGATATTACGACAAGGCTGAAAAAGCTCAACGCCGTGCTGTATGACCGCGTGCAGGAGGTGCTGTACACCAATAAAAAGGAGCGGCACATCCGCGGCGGCATGGCGACGCGGGAGAAATACCGCACCCAGGCGGGGCGGGATACTGCGCGGCAGGGAAAAAAGAACGGCCACCCTTGCTGAAGAGGGTGGCCGACCTATGTACGCATCAGATCAATCAGATAGATTCCAAATCATGAATGCAGTTGCGGCAGACGTTTTTATCCTTGAAGTGGATTACGTCCTTTGAGCTGCCGCAGAAGACGCAGGCAGGCTCGTACTTTTTCAGGATGATTTGGCTGCCCTCCACATAGATTTCCAGGGCGTCTTTCACATCGATATCGAGCGTCCTGCGCAGCTCGATCGGTAGTACGATTCGGCCCAGTTCGTCAACCTTACGGACAATACCAGTGGATTTCATTTGATATACACTCCTTCATTCTTCATTCATTCCTTTGCCAGCATCAATCCATGTTGCGGCTCCCTGTATGGAGGAGACCGGCTTTTTTCTACAAGGGAGGGGAGAGGCGTAAATGCTTTCCGTGATCTGGGTCGCATTTCTGGCCCTGGCCCTGCTTTGCGGGGCGGTGACCGGCCGGTTGGACGCGGTCACTGCCGCAGTGGGAACAGGCGCGTCGGAAGCGGTCACGTTAGCCATCAGCATCGCCGGCCTGATGTGCTTTTGGAGCGGCGTGATGGAGGTGATCCGCGCTTCCGGATTGGCGGAAAAGCTGTCCCATGCGCTTACGCCCCTGCTCCGGCCGCTGTTTGGCAAGGCAGCGAACGACAGAGAGGCCATGGAACTGGTGAGCGCCAATGTGACGGCAAACCTGCTGGGACTGTCCAATGCGGCTACGCCGCTGGGGCTGCGCGCAGTCGACCGGCTGTACACGCTTGCCGGCCGGCGCGGTTCGCCGGATACCGTTTTGACATTGATCACCTTGAATACGGCGTCCATACAGATCATCCCGTCCACGGTGGCGGCGGTACGCGCGTCGTGCGGCGCTGCAGCGCCGTTTGACATCATGCCGGCGGTTTGGGGGGCGTCCGTGGCGTCTGTCGCGGTCGTCCTGCTGAGTGCGCGTATCCTCCGCCCGCTATTTCCCGATGAAAAATAAGGGGAAATACCTGTTCGGATTACAATTTGTATTATTGCATATGGAAAGCACAAAAAATGTCGAATTGCCTGTTATTTCCAAAAATATTTCCTAAAATTTGAAAATAAACGCGGGCTAGCGGGAAAGGGGAGGAAACATGCGGATGCTACAGAGTGCGTTTATCCCAATGCTGCTGGCGGCAGTGGGGCTATACGCACTGTATAAAGGGGTAGACGTGTTTCCCACTTTTCTGCGCGGTGCCAAAAGCGGCCTGAAAACGGCTGTTGAGCTGCTGCCGACCATGGTCGGCATGCTGACGGTCGTTTACATGCTGCGGGCGTCCGGAGCAATCGATTTAGCGGCGGCCGCACTTGCGCCGCTGTTGAATTTGCTTGGCATTCCAAAGGAATGCACCGCGCTGACCCTGCTGAAACCGATCAGCGGCGGCGGCGGTTTGGCGCTGGGCAGCGAGATCATGCAGCGCTGCGGGCCGGACAGCTATGCCGGTCGCGTGGCGGCGGTCATGCTGGGTTCGTCTGAAACCAGCTTCTACACGATCAGCGTTTACAGCGGTCATTTAGGGCTAAACCGGCTCCGCTATGCCGTGTTTGCCGCCCTTTGCGCGGATTTGACTGCCTTTGCCGTATCGGCGGCGATGGTGCGGCTCTATTTTCCATACATGTAACATTATATCGTGTTTACACGAAAAATACCATACGTTGAGAAAAAATTGTAGAATCATCCAAACAGCTTTCATAAAAACTGTGCAAAAATCAAGATATTTCATGGGTTTAATTTTCTCACAAAAAGAAGGGACTGTACAAGTACAGTCCCCTCTTTTTTCTGCTTGATTACTTTACGATTTCCTTGCCGTTCTCGTCGTACTCGAAGAAGCCCTTGCCGGTCTTGACGCCGAGCCAGCCGGCGCGGACCATCTTGCGCATCAGCGGATGCGGACGGTACTTCGGATCGCCGGTCTCGCGGTACAGCGTCTCCATGATCGCGAGGTTGACATCATGGCCAACCAAGTCGGCGGTGTGGAGCGGGCCGGACTTCATGCCGGCGCCGAGCTGCATGGCAACGTCGATATCAGCAGGGGAAGCGATGCCGTCAGCAACAATGCCCATGGCCTCGTTCATCATCGGGATCAGGATACGGTTTACGACAAAGCCAGGGCCTTCGTTGACCGATACCGGAGTCTTGCCCAAGGAAGCCATCAGGTCGAACGCGGCCTGGAACGTCTCGTCCGAGGTCTGGATCGCGCGGGTAACCTCGACCAGCTTCATGATCTGAGCCGGATTGAAGAAGTGGCAGCCGTGATTTCGCTGAGTTGACTCGGTAG